>ERZ1026792.140-NODE-140-length-77830-cov-7.163932_pt1 | contig 77830 bp, 75 predicted proteins | sample MGYA00520884_ERZ1026792 | MGnify/ENA primary metagenome ERZ1026792 (study PRJEB33270, sample SAMEA104284473) | anaerobic digester metagenome | biome: Anaerobic digester microbiome; feature: mesophilic sludge digester; material: Anaerobic digester biomass | place...
TTCTTGATTGCTATTTGTTCTACGATCGCGTCTGCGGGGATTTGTTTCACTCCTTGTTTTCGTGGAACTTGCTCTTGATGTTGTCTGGTGGGAGTGCGCTGGATAAGATTGGATGGCGTTTCAATCCTTGTTTTCGTGGAACTTGCTCTTGATGACCATTTGCGAAGCCTGTAAGCGATGATGTTTTGGTTTCAATCCTTGTTTTCGTGGAACTTGCTCTTGATGTCATTGATGGAAACATGACTTATGCCATAGACTATAAGTTTCAATCCTTGTTTTCGTGGAACTTGCTCTTGATGTCCACGAGACATTATTATGGTGGAAATAGACGCGAAGTTTCAATCCTTGTTTTCGTGGAACTTGCTCTTGATGAAAAACCAGGAGGAACCTCACCGCCTCCATATTCAGAAGTTTCAATCCTTGTTTTCGTGGAACTTGCTCTTGATGGACGCGCTCACAATGCTTTACCTAATCGAATATGCGTTTCAATCCTTGTTTTCGTGGAACTTGCTCTTGATGAGCGGCTTTTTTTCGTTCTTTTTCCCGTTTGACACCGTTAAACCACCCATTCTTAGCCCTCCGCTGGCATGAATGGAATTTATCAGATGCCTTATAAATTCGTTCCGGCCGGGCAGCTTCAAAATGCGCCCCTAGCTTTAAAAAGAGTGATTAAGCGATCTATTTTAGCCTCATAACCGCGCCGAATCCTCTGGAGACCGACTTTCCCAGTCCCATGTGATCTGGTATGGCAAAGCAGGTGGTGAACTCCCCTCGAAAGCCTGTAACCTTTGTGCCCTTGAGCATGCAGATCTCATCTTTCATCCTCCCCAGATCCAGCCTGATATGCTCTTTCGCCACATACCCTAGGCCTTTGGAGGCGGAGAGGATGTTGCCCACCAGAATCCTTCTCAACAAATCCCTTCTCTCCTCCTCAGATGCGGCTACATACTTGGCATAGTTCTCCTGGCTCAGGGCCAGCCATGGCATCGCAAAACTGTAGCTTAAGATCTCCTCTGTGCAGCCAAACTCCTCGCTCTTCACTGTCACGCCGCGCTCCATGATGGTGTAGTTGCTCTCGCCCAATTTTATCTCATCGAATTTATCATAAATGTCTTTCAGGACCTCAGCCCCCTCATTGATGCCCATGACCAGAGGGCTGCCGTCCAGCATCTTGTACTGGATGAGAGGATACCTGTAGATCAGCTTGTCTGTCACATGCTGGTGCAGCAGAGCATGCTCATTGAAGCTGGTGGCAAAGAAGCCCCGCAGCTTGGCCGCGTCCCCGCGCATGGGCGCGGCCGAGTGCAGAGTGAGGCGGAGGATTTTGAGGTTCATTTATTGCCTCTAGATGATCATGGAGCCCACTCCGGCTCCAGCCCGCATGAAGCCCGTTTCCATATCATAGTAGTTTGGCAGTTCCGCGTTTGATATATATCCAAACTCGGAGTCTTCAATTATCAAGGAATGAGCGAACTTCTCTGGTGCCGATATCACATATTCGCTGAACTCTTTTCTTATCTCCAGTTTTTTTCGTATTCTTTCTTTGAGATCCTTTTCCATTCGCATATCCTGATATTTCTTCCAGATTTCTATAGCCGTCTCATCTAGTTCTACAAATACATTTACCTTTGGATAGTCCTCCTCAATCAGCTTGAATTTTTTGCTCAGATCCCGGAAGGACAACTGAGCCAAACAGGCCAGGTTCTCTTTTGATTTCTCGTCGCCCATGCCCATCTTCACGGCTTTGAAGTATTTGTTGTTCAACTCCAAAAAATCTGATTCTTTAATTGGATCATTTATATTTTTTAATGTATCCAGGGTTTTGCTCATCAAAAAGGGATCGTAGATGTATTTATAAAATTCTTTTCGGTCATCTTTTAAAATAAAGATCGATACAGTGCCTTTATCTGCTTTGGCCGAGTTTCTGTTGCATCTGCCCGCTACCTGGTTTATGGAATCCATTGGAGCGAAATCACGGTAGACCATGTCTGCATCGATGTCCACTCCTGCTTCAATAAGCTGGGTGCTCACAATGACCTTTCTTTTCCTTAACGACTCATTGGCCTCTCTTTTTTCCGAAGGTCCTTTGATCTTTCTTATCCGCTCCAGCCTCTCTTTCGGAATCACGTTTGTAGATAGGTAAAAATTCTCCGTGTTAACTAACTCGAGGCCTTTCACGAAATTGTAAACATCGTTGGCTGCGCTTATGGTATTTAGAACAATGAGGAAATCTTTCTCTGGATTGCCAGTTATATCTTTTTCTAGCAGGACCTTGAATTCCTCCAGGGTCAAAGCGGTCTCAATTCTAGGAATCAACTCAATCCTGTCTAGGCCCCGGAAGTATTCTTCTTTCTTCTGCACTATCTCCTTTATCTCTCCTATCGCCTCATCAAATATGAGCGGCTCAGTTGCAGTAACGAATACGACATAACTATTGAATTTCTCGCAAAGCATCTTTGTTGCGTCGTGAATCAACTGCCAGTACTGGTGAGGGACAGCCTGCACTTCGTCCAGAATAATTATGGAGTTGGCCAGCTTGTTGAACTTTCGCAGCAATTTATTTTTGTTAGAGAAAAGCGTGTAGAAGTACTGCCAAAATGTGGTTACTATTATCTCTGCGTTCCAACCCTCCAGGAGCAACAGGCTTTCATCGGCCTTATATTCGTCGTTGTCCTCTGTCTTGTAGCTCACATCTGCCAGATGATGGTGCTTGAGAAGAAGCCTGGAATCTTTAAGTCTTCCTCCTTGGGTCACCACATCGTCAAATACCGCGTAATTCTGATCTATTATGCTCAGGAAGGGCAGAGCGTAGATTATCCTTGGAGTGAAATTCTTCTCTTTCTTCAATCGATCTCTCAGCTTCAAAGCAAAGGAAAGAGAGGTAAGAGTCTTGCCTGTGCCCGTTGGAACATTTAACGATAGAATTCTATTATCTAGGTTCCAATCACTAATTCCTACCATTGCATCTTCGTAGATTTGATTCCTGAGACTATTGATATTATTTCTGTCGGAAGTGAATCCTTTTCGGTCTCTGTACTGATCCACCAGGTCTGCTGGAAGGTCTAAACGATCTAGATCTTTGCCATTTAACCCCGCGTCGGTCTTATCTGCATCCAGAAGGGCGGAGTAAAGAAATTGAGTTATGAAATACGGGTAAAGATCGCTCTTTTCATTGAGATGCCTTACCAGACGTTTTTCCTTTCTACCGATTTCCCGGGGGGCATCCTGCAAAATGTAATCAAGAATTTTATCGATATCTATTTTTAAATTTATATTCTCTTCGGAAAGAAGCAATTCAAGTATTTCTTTAATCTCGGTTTTATCCTTATCCATGGATTCAATCTGCTCTCTTGCTACCTTCAAAATCTTATCCTTCTCTGCATCCACTTCGCTTATCTCGTCCATGGCATTCATGAGGTTTCCGTGATGCCTTTTTACTGTAAGGAAAGATATGATGGGCAGATAATCTGCTAATCCTCCTTTTATCTCCGATTGATGTAGGTATTCTTTGATTACAGCGTAAGCAAAGAAGGCCGAGAGCAGACCATGATGGGTGGTATCCTTCGCTTTGAGGGACCTTTTTTTCCTCTCATCTGTTTCAATAATGTACTCCTGGAAGAATTTCGTGGCTTTCCCCAGGTCGTGCGTCACTCCTATCAGGTAAGCAGCATCTGTCAAGAGATCCTTGTCATCTATGTTTAGAGACTTGTCTCTAACAGTTTTTCTGCTCAATTGCCCCACTCTTCTCAAGTGATCCACCAGGCGCTTATCTGGGTGCGACATCAGTTTAAAGGAATACGATTCGCTCGCCATGCTCGCCATTCTCGACCTCCCAAAGCTCTTTGGCCTTCGCCCTGATGCTCCTTCCATTTCTCTCAAAAAGAATCTCGCTGTAGTCAGTCACCTCTCTTGCTTCTCCCATCTCGCCCGGCATCACCTCAGAGAAGTACTCCTTTCCCTCCTCGAATTCTGGGGTCAGAAGGCATTTTCCAGGCACGACACTATCGATTTCCTGGACTTCTTCCCCAGAACTCTTTAACCCAAACTCTCCTATGAACTGATAGCTGCAAATGAGCTGACTCAGTCCGAGACATGGAGTATATACAGACTGATGGCTGGTGAGCAGGTCTTTGAGCTTTTTATACAATTGCTCATCGGAGTGAGAGAAATAGATCCTGTACTTCGGATCTTTGACGAACTCGAATCTGATCTGGGTTCGATTCTTGATCAGATGCATCTTAACTGCGCTCTTGGTGTCAATCAGATTCTCTCCGATCCTCACTTTTTTTACAGGCGCCAGGATCTTGCATCCGATATTGGCATCAACCTTAAAGAAGTGCCTGAAATACTCCGCTTTGTCCAGACCAACGACGGCCCCGATCAGCCCTGAGAGAGCCGTTCGGGGTGGGAAAGAATAGGTGAGTGGAGAGCTGGTAGAGTAATTCTTCCTGAAGTGGGCGTAGTCCCCCCACACATCGAATACTATTACTCTCTCCGGCATCTGGACCTCAGAACGTTATCGGCTTTATGGCGATGCCTGTAGCTGCTGCCAATCCTTCAATTGGAAAGGCTGCCCCATCTTTGCTGAACCGAATTCTGTCGTCCACGGAAATCTCAATGTCTTTGATTGAGCCCTTTTCAGCAGCAAGTTTCTTGACCAGCTCGGAGACGTCAAGTTGGTAATCTGTAGTGTCACGAATGTTCTCATGAGGAATCTCGGTCTCCAGCTTCAGCATCTTATCGAGGTCCCCGATATGATAATTCTCTTTGCTGTAATTCACTTTGAGGAGCAACCTGGGGACTTGTCCTGCTTTAGATCTTGAAATCAAGCTCTTTGTACCATTCCAAATGCCCTCAAGCAAGAGCTTCAAATCTTCCTCGGTTAGATGAGTATGTTTGGCAGCGTTCTCGTTAATGATGCCGTAAAAGGAGATAAGCGAATATGCCAGGAAGTCCTCTTCCCTAAAGGTTGCCTGCTTTGAACCTTCCTTTGAGGCAAATGCTCCTGTTCCTTTAATATGCATCATGCTAACACGATGGAGCGACCGCCCCATCTTGAATTGCACTGGACCAGTATAGGTTATCGAGTCGTCTTTGAGTGGAATAACTCCGCCGAAGAGGCGCACATCAATGCATTCGTTTAAAATCCTCTCTGCTTTATCCTCGAAGTCCTTGGCTCGTTTTTTCCCATCCTGGATGTAACCATTTTGGGTATCATAAATGATCTCCCTTACGAATATCTCTTGAGCTTTAAAATTGTAGAGATAATCTCTGATGGTTCGTTTCAGTCTCACATCTGTAACGAGATTTGCCCCTGTCTCCTCATCGATCCTAGGCTTGTTCTCGTCCATGGGATCGCCATTGGGATTTCCATCTCTTATGTCATAAAGGAAAAGAATCTCAGATCTGTTCTTGATTGTCTCACTCATATTCATGCCTCCTTTTCAATCTTTTGCTCTTCCTCTTTTGCATTCCTGAACAGTTTATGCATATCCATTCCTAAGACGAAATAGAAGCTCAATTCGTCGTCTACCTCTTTCCAATTAACTCCTGCCAAAACAAAATGATCTGCAATGAGTGATTCTAGATCTTTGTAGTAGTTCTTCCCATACTCCTCTAGCTTATTCTGAATTTCCGGAAGGAGCCTTTTGATCAATGCTTCGTTCATCTTCAGGCCGTGCAACTTGCTGCGAAAGGGAGTTGCCTTCTTGTCATTCCACTGTATGTTCAGCAGCATTTGAGTCAATGCTCCTTCCAAGAATGTTGCCTTCTTAGCGTCGGTATTGAAGAATGACTTGTTCGCTTCGAAGAACCTTTCAACACGTTGCTCTAATGGGAGACTCTCAAGCTCTTCGATGCGAAGAACCCCATTTCCCTGTTCATTCATGTCTTTCATCTCCACTTTATTTGCTTTGAAAAGATTGAGCTCTTCTATATAGTACAAGAGCAAGAAGCCATTCAGGATAGTGATATTGGTAGGATAACCCTTGATGAACGCCTCTCTCACCTTACTCATTATAAAACCCATCAACAAATAGTAACTGATTTGATCTCCAACAAATATCTTGTCTACTACTTCCAAGAATATCTTGTCGAAAGTTCTATTTTTGGATTCGGACGGGAAGAATCGTCTTAGGACTCCGAAATTGAACTCCAGGTAGTTTTTCTCTCTCTGATCTTCACTTAAAATTGAATCGTTATAAATTTTGAACCTCTCATCGACTTCCTCTTTTGCATCGAAAAGAGCTTTCAATCTTGAGGGAAGAATTCCGTCTATCAAAAGCAAGATTCTGTAAGACGATTGCTCCTTTTTATAAAATATCAGGCTGTTGCTGAAGAAATCCTTCTGATCCTTGACAAATTCAAGAACCTCCTCTTCATCAGAAGTTATTCTATTCTTAACTTCTCGATTTATTTTTAGATTCCTCTTTTGATCCTTGTTGCCCAAAATGCCCAAGACTTCTTTTAGTGTCTCATTGTCATCCCTTCCAAAGGCTAATTTCGGCACGAGAAGATATCTGAAACCATAGAAGCCAAAGTCGAGGTTTTCCTCGATGTATTTTTTCCCAACTTCGAGATGCGTGGCACAATCGAAGCATACCGGCGTATTCTTCCAGGATTCGTTCACTTTAAAACCGCCTGCTATAAATCCTGGCTTGTCGAAAGTGTGAAAAGTCCAGGGAATTGCGAAGCCGTAGACCTCGTCTTTTGTCCCCCGGCAAACTGAGCAGGCAGAATCTTTTCCAAGAGATTCTCCCTGAGACTTTTTGAGATAGTATTTATCTTTGCCTTTCCGGAGTAAAATGTTCTTAAATGCTTGCAGATCCCCCAAATAACGAATATTTCCACCTCTCTCGATTCCCAAGGTAATGATGGCATATTCATCGGATCTCTTCTGAGAAAATTTTTCATTTAGTTCAGCTAAGATTGTTTCTTTTTGATCCCTCAGTGCCATGTTCATCTTTTTGAGAGATTCTTTTTCTTCTTTTGAGATATCGTAGGTTTCATAGTTCTGGAACCATTTTAAAAATCTGTTTTGAAAGGTTTTCCCAATATCCCCTGCTACTTTGCTAGTTGGTGTAGCATCAGTGCCATTTGACGGCCCTTTTTTATACAGATATCTTGGATAATCGCTAAATTCATCAAAGGCTATGTGGCTAAATAAGTAATTTCCTTCAGTTTCTTTCAAAATTACTATTAGTACGAATTTATACTTGCCATTGCTATTCGGATTCTCTATAAAAGTAGAGAGCAAGTTATCTCCACCATAAGTCATTTGAATGTAGTTACCGATTCTGCTTACAGCATCAATCACTTAACCACCTTTACTCTAAATTACTTTATTTCTTGCAACGTATTCAAAGCTTTTGTTATATTACTGAACAATTACGCACATTTTTTTTTGGCTAAGGCATTATCTTTATAATATTTAGACGCATATATTCCTGTACGTGCAATCCACGCACCTGGCCTTCTGCTTCGTCCCATCGGGATAGTATTCCCTCTGAATTATCATCAATATCTCGCGGACAATCTCCTTAACTTTCTCATAATCTTTCTGCTTGAAGTCGATTTCCGCCACGTAATTATTGCTCCTGGTGTAGCAGACAAAACCTCGTTTTACATCCACGCCGAAGTGCTCCATAATGAGCAGCCCGTAAAGAGCAGCCTGAAACTTGTGCGTCCTGTAAACAGTGTTCTTGAACTCCGCATACTTGTAATCCAGAGGCGCTGCTGTTCCATCCTCCAGAAAGAGGACCTCATCAACTTCTCCCTTGAAGTGGTACTTCTGCGAAGTAAGGTAAACGGAGATCTCTTTTCGGACGCAGTTGAGCCTCTTTCTTATGTAATCCCGATTCACCTTCTCACGGCTCTCATGCAGCTCTCTGCCCTTTTGGACCTTGTAGCGCCGTTCCTCTCGCTGAGCGATGCCCAGGCATCTCTCGAAGAATATGAACCTCGGGCAGAACAGGTACTCCAAAGCATCGGAGACTGTGACGAACACATCCTGCTCGATCTTCTGCTCGGGCTCAGGTATCGCTGCCGCTTCGCCTTCCGCCTGCATCTCAGAACACCTTGGTTATGGTCATCCCGCTCACCAGATCTCGATCGAACCCTGCTCCGATCAGCTTGATCTTATCAAAGCAGTCCTCGCACATGGGAAAGACGTAGACCGAGTCCGATTCTTCAATGGTCGCCTCGCACTCCAGGGTCAGGGAGTCGGACTCATTCCGGTTCAGGTCTCCCAGAAATGCGCTCTTCTGCACCCGAAACAGGCCGTAGTTCTTGCAGATCTTCGCCACCCGGCTGCGGTATCTGTTCTCGGATATATCGTAGATCACCCAGACCAGCATAATCAGCCTCGATTGCACTCCTGTGCGTTCTCGCTCTCGCCCATCTGCGCCTGCTCCTCTTCTCGCTCACCTCTGTCTTCCCTGCCTTTGCCATCCGATTTCCGGCATACTTCCTGCTCCAGGATATCCAGATCGAAGTCATCCGACATCTCCTGACCAGGCCGGATGAGCCCATTGGCAATCCTGTGGCACTCCATCTGAATGGTGTTCCTCCTCTTCACATTGCGCCCTCGGTAGGGGATTGGCTCCTCGAGGGCTTTGTTGAGCGACTCGATCAGCGCTGCTTTCCCCTCTTTGCTCAGGCCCATCCCCTGCTCCAGAGGCTCGAAGAACCCATCCTTCACCATCCGCCTGGAAAAGAGAAAAACCACCGTCTCATCAACATATATCCGGAACATCTCTATGATATCGAATACCAGCGACTTCTTATTGTATGAGTCGCTGTGCAGAAAGCCGAGGTACGGATCAAGCCCCGCTATGATGCAGCCCTTCTCCACCAGCGAATAAAGGACGCCATATCCGTAGTTGAGAAGAGCATTGAACTCGTCCTTGGCCGGATTTCTGCTCCGTCCTGCAAACCGATACCTCTCCGGCATAATTGAAGAGATGGCCTCAAAATAGGCCCTGGCAGCCTTGCCCTCCAGGCCGAGCATATCCTGCCTTCGGGATTCAATTGTGCCCCGCAGCCTCTTCATCTGCTCTCGTGAGTTTTCTATCTCCAGTATGTATCCGTCCAGAAGATCCCTCTTTTCCTCTCTGGTCTTCCCCATCCGTCCCAGAAGGTCTATCTGATTCTCCAGCTTCCTCAATCCCCACTCTTTTGCCAGATTCAGGCCTTCCAGGGTATCGTATACCTCAAGCTGCCTTCTCCGAATCAGGGTTGTGCTTCCCAGCTTCGGATGCCATACCCTTCCATAGGGATCTCCATGGGAATCGAGAAAAACGATATCGATGTTGTTGTCCACTGCCAGCTTTATGGCATCGGTGGTGATGTACGCCGCCGTAGTGATCAGTATGCTATTTACCTTGCCGACAGCAATCTCAAAGCTCCTGTCCTCCCTCTTCACCAGAAAGCAATTGCCGTTCTTGCGCAGATATGCTCCATAGCTATTGATCACGAGCTGCAAATGATTACCTCTAATATTGCTTTGTCAGTCATCTGTCCTTTATGATTATTAACCTTAACCAATCTGCATATTTGACCTAAAAAGCAAATCACTGCCAATCTCGCCTAACCGTCGGAATCTGGGTATCCAAGCCACCCCGGCGTTGAGGGGGCCAGAGCACCACCGCGCGTTTTATCGCGCGCGGCGTCCACAAAAAAAAAAACAGCCTGTATGGATCAGTCTTGGCAATAATGCAATCAAGGTTTCGGAAATCGACCAAGGAAATGCTTCTTTTCAATCAGCTTTTGCAGATCAACCTTCCAGAATCAACCTTCCAGAATCAACCTTCCAGAATCAACCTTCCAGAATCAACCTTCCAGAATCAACCTTCCAGAACCATCCGATTCAATTCCCGGATTTTTCGATCCTCGTCTTAAATCTGACGACAAACAAGACAGAGCAGATAGTTCTTTAAATAAGAAAGTCCAATCATTGAATGATGATGGTGAAGGCAAGATATGAAAATAATGTTCTCAAACCTCTGGAAAAGCTCGATTTAACAGAAGGAGATGTAGTTGAAATCGAGATAGTTAAATCAAATGCAGATAGACTAGTTGGCCTTCTAAAAGATATCGATATAGATTCAGTCGACCTGCAGCATGCTGCAAGAGATATCTGGGTGAGAAAGGTTGTATCTGATTGATACCAATATTTTTCTGGAGGCAATGCTGGAGAGGAAATATAGAAATGATTGCCTTACATTGCTAAGAATGATCGATAAAGGCGAAATTAATGCCTTTGTAACGACCTATTCGATTCATTCCATTGAGACCATTTTAGATAGAATCGGAAATTTGGACGCTCTCAGGACATTTTTAAAAAGCATTGGAAGGATGAAAGGCTTGAACATCTACAATACTGACCTCAGAGATGAGCTTGCAGTTATAGATGAAATGGCAGTAGGCCTGGATTTTGATGATGCTCTGCAATCATATGTCACTAAGAAGCTCAATTTGCAGATAATAAGTTTTGATAGACATTTTGATGGAATCGAAGGGATAACCAGACTGAGACCGAAGGACGTACTATCTGCTGAGAAAAAAGAATAGCTAGAACCATCAACTGCAAGGACATTTTTTTCCCAAGCCACCCCGGCGTTGAGGGGGCCAGAGCACTGCCGCGCGTTTTATCGCGCGCAGCGTCCACAAAAAAAACAGCCTGTATGGATCAGTCTTGGCAGTAATGTAATCAAGGTTCAGGAACCGAAGGACGTATTTTCCGCTGAGAAAAAAGATTGACCAGAACCATCAACGGCTGGGCCTGGCACTAGCCCTCTTGCAGCACTCCATCCAGCCAGTTGAATATCCTCTCGTTCGAGATGGTCATGGCGCCCATCTGGCAGTGCAGCCCTGCTCCCTCTTCCGTGGTGAAGAGCAGATACTCTTTCGGACAAGTTAGGGCGTCGTAAAGCGGCCTCGCCTGGCCCGCCAGGAGCGTGTCGTTATCCGAATCGACAACAAGGGTGGGACACTTGATCAGCGGGGCTACGTCCTTCAGCGTATATGGAGCGATCATTCGGAAGTATTCGCTGGGGGTTTGGGCTCCGAAAACGATCATGCCGTGTTCTACCGCCCAGCCTGTCTCGATGCTCTGGTTCATGTACTCGCTCATCTCCTGGTCGAATTCCCGCGACGCATTCTCGTCGCTCAGGATCTCCTCCATATTGGGCAGGGCTTTTTGCATCACGCTGGCATTGAAGTCGTAGACGCCTCCATTGGCGATGCACGCAGCTATGCGGTGGTCGAAGGCAGCAGCTCTCGGTGCCAAGTAGCCGCCGAAGCTGATTCCCATGAGGGCAATTCTATCCGGATCAACCTCGCTCAGGTTCTGGGCAAAATCAATCACTGGCGTTACTGCGGCCTCCCAGTCAGGCCTGAAGGGCATCCCTTGTACTCGGATCATCTCACCCTGGCCAGGCCCCTCGAAGATCAGCACGTTATATCCCCTATCGATAGCGAATTTTGCCACCCCGAAGTAGAGCTCTTCACCAGTTCCGTCAAAGCCGGTATGAACGATCAGAGTCGGCCTACTGGTGCCGTTGCCGTCCACCAGACACAGGTAGCCAGGGAGGGTGGTATTCTGGAAGGGTATGCGGACCGGCCTGATGAGGCCGCTGGAGAGGTTTGCCGCCTTAATGAAGCAGTCATGGCTCTTCTCCCAGGTGGACACAATCCTCGGATCGTCGGGATTGATGTCCAGGTAGAATCCGGCGTTCCGGTAGTAGTTCGAGGCCCTCATGAAGGCTTCCTTTGCGCTGACCTTATGTCCACTGGCCAGGAACTCCTCGGCAGTACTCTCCAGCCTGGCGGCAGTTCTGTTCCATTGGCCGTACCAGCTCTCGGCGTCGCCATCTTTGATGCGAAAAGCTGTGTCCAGACATTCGTTGATGTCTGCGCCTCCGCTTGCTGTATAGCCGATGGTCCGGAGGAACTGGAAGTTGAACTCTTGATTCTGAAATATCGATCCCGAAATATCGGTGCTGTTCATCTCATCAGCTCCTGCAGCAACAAGAGGTGCGATCAACAGGCTCAGAAATACAACCTGGCAGAGCCTGAATCCGAAAAGAGAATGCTTAAGCATAGAATTGTCCTCAGAGAACATGGGATATTATTAATGGTACTTAAATTTTAGCCCGCATTCAATTATAAAATTATCGTCTTGCAGCGGGAAAGATATATCAATATTGAGTGGCATAAAATTGACTATGGTTCAAGAGAGCGTTTATCGAGCTATTGAGCTCGTAGGATCATCCCCCATCGGTTGGGAAGATGCTGCCAAAAACGCAATCGACACGGCACATAAATCCATCTGGAACCTAAGGATCGCACGGGTTGCTGAGCTTGATGCCAAGCTAGATGAAAAAGGTAATATAATACTATACAGAATTAAATTAAGAATATCCCTCAAATACGAAGACTGGAAGATAGAGCTGGGCTGGAAGGTTCCAAAGGGGGACGCAACCAAGTCCCTCTGCTGAGGCAAATCGATACCACTGAGCGATTCGGAAGAATGATTCCACAAAGCAAATTCGCGTTCTCTTCGGCGGCTCTGGTGCCTGATCGCTCTTCCATAAAAGATTTGAATTGCACCCCACAATTATTATAATCTAATTAATAATTTTGAGGCGGGCAGAGCAACCTACAAATACAATCAACCCTTATCGCTGTCCCGGCGCGGTTGGGAACATGTCAGAAATAAAGCTGCTCATCGATGATCGAGAGGTATCCGTCCCCCAGGGGTCCACCATTCTCGATGCTGCCCGCATTGCGGGCTCTTATGTGCCGTCTCTTTGCCACCACCCGGACTTGAAGCCCATAGGCTCCTGCAAGCTCTGCATCGTCTCTGTGGAAGGCCTGGATTACTATCCTTTATCCTGCAATACCCCTGCAGCCGAGGGTATGGTTGTCCACACCCGCACCGAGGAGCTCCAGGAGATGAGACGACATACTCTGGAGATGCTCCTCGCCCTCACCAACCATCCCACCTCCTGCCTCTTCTGCGAGAGGAAGAACGAATGCGGCGAGCTGCGGGAGTGCATGCGCAAGTTTCCAGTAACAGTGGGCTGCAAATACTGTCCTAACGACAGCCAGTGCGAGCTGCAAGAGGTCGTCACCTTCACCGGTTTGGACAGGATCAGATATCAGACCTCTTTCCGGGATATGCCGGTATTAAGAGAGCCGTTCTTCGACCGCAACTACAACCTCTGCATCATGTGCAGCCGGTGTATAAGAATGTGCGACGAGGTACGCGGCCTGGGCATCCTATTTACCAACCCCGATTTTCACCGCAACCACTGGATAGGTCCCGAATCCCTGCAGGAGGCAGACTGCAAGTTCTGCGGCGCATGCGTGGACGCCTGCCCCACCGGCGCCCTCTTCATCCGTTCGGAGAAATGGATCAGGCCCGACCGCACCGTGGTCACCATCTGCCCCTACTGCGGCGTAGGCTGCAGCCTGGATCTCAAGATCTCTGAAGACAGAATATTATCCGTCACGCCAAGCCGGGATGGAGCGGTAAACCGGGGCCAGGCCTGCGTCAAAGGCCACTTTGGACTGGAGGAGATCATCCACCATCCCGACCGCTTCACCACTCCTCTGATAAAGAGAAACGGTCAATTCGAGCCGGCATCCTGGGATGAGGCTTTAGACCTGGTCGCCAGGAGGTTCACAGAGATCCGAGATCGATACGGCCCCGATTCTTTAGGGGCTCTCTCCTCTTCCCGTTGCACCAATGAGGAGAACTATCTGGTGCAAAAGCTTGCCCGGACGGCCTTTAAAACCAACAATGTGGACAACTGCGCCAGGGTCTGCCATGCCCCCTCAGTGACCGGTCTTGCCGCCTGCTTTGGCAGCGGAGCAGCCACCAACTCCTTTAACCAGATTGAAGACGCCGATGTCCTTTTCATCATCGGCTCCAATACCACTGAAGCCCACCCCGTAGTCAGCCTGAAGATAATCAAGGCAGCCAGAAATGGTGCGAAGATAATCGTCGCTGACCCCCGCAAAATCGAGCTGGTCGACAGGGCATCGGTCTGGCTCAACCAGAAACCTGGAACAAGCATCGCCCTGATCAATGCAATGATGAATGTGATCCTTAAAGAAGGGCTGGAGGACCGGGATTTCATAGACCGGCGCACCATGGGATTTGAGAACCTGCAAAAGACGGTGGAGGAGTATCCGCCTGAAAGGGCATCCCAGATCACCGGAGTGGCCGTAGAGGATATCATCGAGGCCGCCCGGCTCTATGCCAGGGCCGATAAAGCGATGATCATCTACGGCCTGGGCATAACTGAGCACACCACTGGAACCTCCAATGTGATGTCCCTGGGCAACCTGGCAATGCTCACTGGAAACGTTGGCCGCCGCTCGACTGGCATCATGCCTCTGCGCGGCCAGAACAACGTCCAGGGAGCCTGCGATATGGGGGCTCTTCCCAATGTCCATGTCGGCTACCAGCCGGTAACCGATGCTGGGATCCGGTCCAAGTTCGAGGAAGCCTGGAAGGTTGCCTTGCCTTCTGTCCCCGGCCAGACCTCCACCCAGATGATAGAGCGCAATCCGGGAAAGGAGATCCGCGGCCTTTACATCCTGGGAGAGGACCCCGCCCATACCGAGCCCGACACCAACCGGGTGAGATCAACTCTGGAGTCCCTGGACTTCCTGGTAGTGCAGGAGATATTTCCCACTGAGACCACCAGGTATGCAGACGTCATCCTGCCCGCAGCCAGCTTTGCCGAGTGCGATGGAACATTCACCAACGGCGAGCGGCGCATTCAAAGGGTGCGGAAAGCGATACCAGCACTATGCGGCCAGGAGAACTGGCTGACGATCTGTCAGATCGCCCAGAGGATGGGCTATCCGATGAGCTACGGCCACCCTTCGGATATCATGGACGAGATCGCCTCACTGGCGCCGATGTTTGCTGGAGTGAAGTTCGATCGGCTGGATGACGGCGGGCTGCAGTGGCCCATACCGTCCCTTGACCATCCGGGAACAGAGACCCTGCATGCGGAGAGCTTCAGCTGCGGCCTGGGAAGGTTCAATGCCGTACAGCACAAGTACCCCGCTGAGCAGACCGATACGGAATATCCCTTGATCCTCACCACCGGCAGGAGAAGGGAGCATTACAACTGCGGATCCATGACCAGGCGATCCAAAGGAATAATGTGGGTATGGCCGGAGGAGGCCATAGAGATAAGCCCTGCCGATGCCAGAGAACTCGAGATCGAGGACGGAGAGACGGTTGTTGTCAGCTCCAGGCGGGGCTCTGTTAAGACCAAAGCTAGGGTTACAGACAAGTCCTCCCGCGGCATGGCCTTCATGTCGTTCCATTACCAGGATGTCTTGACCAACCTTCTGACCAATGCCGCTCTTGATCCTCAGGCGAAGACTCCGGAGTACAAGGCATGCGCTGTGAAGATAGAAAAGTTAAAGGCGTAATGATTGGATGATCTCTAAAGTTTACATTTCCTACGATCCGGATGATGAAGACCTGGCTCTGCGGCTCTCGCTAGCGCTGGGGCGGGTGGGCCTGGAAAGCTATGTCGCCCTGTACAATCAATCGCCTGCTATCTCTCTTGCCGATAGGGTGTCCTTTGCCATAAGGAACTCCGAGTGCCTGGTGGCTCTGGCAACCCGGAAGGGAAGTCGTTCTCCAACCCTCTGCCAGGAGATAGGTCTGGCCAGGGGCATTGACCAACTGATCATTCCCTTGCAAGAGGAGGGCGCTCAGCTTCCTTTTCTGATCGATCAATTGCGAGCTTTACCCTTCAGAAGGGAGAGTTTTGCCGATGCCATAGGCATCTTGATCAAAAGCATCCGGGAGTTGAGCCGTCTGGAGTGGCTTCGGGTGGTCTGCCCCCAATGTGGAGAGGAGATGACCCAGTATCTGACCGACCAGGATGAGGTGGACTCTGCCCTGGAAAAGGGAATCTTCCTGGAGACGATCTGCAGCTACTGTCAGAACACAATCCTGCTCGACCCGCGGACATTCGAACCTCTGCCTGGGGAGCAAGAATCGCTGAAACCCCAGAAGTTCATAGAAAATTTTTGACAAATGGCTTTTTTTCCCTTGCATAGGTTTAAGTGAATTAAGGAGATCATACTACCTGAAGTCCATGCCCATTGGTGTTTATGTATGTCATTGCGGCCTGAATATCGCCGGCGTCTTGGATATTGAAGAGCTGAAGAGCTTCGCCGAGAAGCTGCCTGATGTGGCCGTGGCCAGAGATCTGCAGTTCTCCTGCTCGGATATTGGGCAGGAGCAGATTCAAAAGGATATTGCTGAATATAAGCTAGATAGGATCGTGGTGGCCGCCTGCTCGCCCAGACTGCATGAGCCCACATTTCGCCGGGCCATTGCCAAGGCCGGGCTGAACCCCTATATGCTGGAGATGGCCAACATCCGGGAGCATTGCTCCTGGGTGCACATGGACCTGCCAGCCATGGCCACGGAGAAGGCCAAGGACCTGATATCAATGGCCGTGGCCAAGGCCGCCCTCCTGCAGCCCTTAGAGCAGGAGCAGATACCGGTTAACAAGGATGTGATGGTAGTAGGAGGAGGCGTGGCCGGGATCGCTGCCGCCCTGGACCTGGCGGATGCGGGCTTTCATGTGTTTTTGGTGGAACGCCGGCCGACCATCGGCGGTTACATGGCCCTGCTCACAGACGTCTTTCCCACCAACGACTGCTCCATCTGCGTTCTGGGCCCCAAGATGTCCGAGGTCTTCAACCATCCCAATATCACCCTCTACACCTATTCCGAGGTCCTGGGGGTGGAGGGCAGCGTGGGCAACTTCACAGTATCTGGAGTTCACCGGGCGCGCTATGTGGACCCCGTCCTCTGCAAAGGCTGCATAAACGAATGCGCAGACGTCTGTCCAGTGGAGGTGCCCAATGAGTACGACTTTGGCATCGGCAAGAGAAAAGCCATCTATGTGCCCTATCCACAGGCCGTTCCTCTGTCGGCATGCGTAGACCCCAAGGCATGCATCGGCTGCGGCCGGTGTGTGGAGTCCTGCCCCACCCAGGCGGTCAAGCTGGATCAGGTTGTCGAGCACTTCACGATCAATGTGGGGGCCATAATCGTGGCCACTGGATGGCAGCCCTTTGACGCTGCCCGGAAGGAGGAGTACGGCTTTGGCAGGCTCAGGGATGTCGTCACCACTCTGCAGATGGAGAGGATGCTCAATGCCTCCGGCCCGACCAAGGGCGAGGTTGTCCGGCCGAGCACGGGCCAGGTCGCCCAGTCCATAGCTTTCTTGCAGTGTGTCGGCTCCAGAGATGCCACAGTCGGCAACATATATTGCTCTCGGATCTGCTGCATGGCCTCGCTGAAGAATGCCCAGCTGATCGCTGAGAAGTACCCCGGCTCGGATATCACCATCTATTATATCGATATCAGAGCATGCGGAGAAGGTTATGAGGAGTTCTATGTGCGGGCTCAGATGCTGGGGATAAACTTCGTTCGCGCCCGCGTATCCAGCATCGAGGAGGTTGATGGCGATATCTATCTCCGCTTTGAGGACACCCAGACTGGAGAGATAAAGAGGGTCCGGCACGATATCGCTGTCCTATCCGTGGGCCTGGAGCCGGATAAGAGCGCGGACGTCCTGGGCAACCTTCTCGGCCTCTCCCGCAGGCCGGACAGGTTCTTTGAGATCGCTCACCCCAAGATGAGGCCGGTAGAGGCTCATATCGATGGGGTGTTCATCGCCGGGTGCGCCTCCGGGCCCAAGGAGATCCCCATATCCATAGCTCAGGGCAGTGCTGCCGCCGCCAAGGCCATAAGGCTATTGCAGAAGGGATTCTTGGATCTGGAGCCCACATCAGCCTATGTGGATCCCGATCTGTGCATCAAGTGCAAGCTGTGCGTCGATGTCTGCCCTCAGAAGGCCATCTCTGTGAAGAGCCCGGCTTATGTGGACGAGGCAGCCTGCAAAGGCTGTGGGTCGTGTGCTGCCGCTTGTCCAGTGGATGCCATCAAGATGCGACTCTTCTCAGATGAGCAGATCCTGGCCCAGATCAGAGCGGCGACCGAGGTGAAGAAGGAGTTTCCCCTTATCATCGCATTTTTGTGCAACTGGTGCAGCTACGGTGCCGCCGATCTCGCCGGTACCTCTCGCATTCAGTATCCCACCAATGCCCGCAACATCCGGGTGATGTGTTCGGCGCGGGTGGATCCCAGCTTCGTCCTGGAGGCCTTACGGCGAGGGGCGGATGGAGTGCTCATCGCCGGCTGCCGCATAGGCGAATGCCATTACCATGATGGGAACTACCAGGCTCTGCAGAGGGTGAATGTATTGAAGGGTGTCCTGGAGAAGATCGGCATAAATCCGGGGAGGGTCAAGATCGTCTGGTGTGCGGCCAGCGAGGGCGAGATCTATGCTCAGGATCTGAGGGAGTTCATCGGGGAGCTGAAGGCCATCGGCCCCATAGGAACTGAGCTGGATAAGAGGAGAAAAGGGCCTGGAGAGGATGCCACAAAGGAAGCAGAGATACAATCGGAAAGCACGATGGCCAAGGGAGGTGAGGGGCAGCATGATGGAGATTGAGAAGGACATGGAGGTGGAAGGATCCCATATCCTGGCCAAGCAGAGGACCAAGGATAGCGAGAAGATCCTGGATTACGATTATAAGAAATGCGCCGGATGCTCCATTTGCGTTGCCATCTGCCCCAAAAAAGCCTTGCAGGAGGGGCCGCTGAAGGAGATCGCCAAAGGCCTGGATGCGCCGCCTGTGTTGATAGACCAGGATCTTTGCGTATTCTGTGGGATGTGCGTGAACTTCTGTCCGATGAAGGCCTTCGAAATGAGAGTTGTGGAGAAAAAGGCTGAGCCAGAGGCGGCAGAGGCTGCCGAAGCAAAAGCATGACTGAAAATGTGTGTGAGACAACAGAAAAGGCAATTCCAAAGCCGGTCGACTTCAGAGAGAGGGAGGAGTATCCCAGGCTCATGGCCGAGGCGAAGCCAAATGAGAAGTGTCTGCCCTGCCTGCTCTGCGAGCCCGTCTGCCCGACGGAAGCGATCAAGGTGACCTTTGACAAGACTCGGGAGGATTTTGGACCCCTTCGGGAGGGGATTGAAGGGAAGATCTCCATAGATCAGGAGAAGTGCAACCTCTGCGGACGGTGCGCCAGGTTCTGCAAGGCCTTCCTTCTGGTCGATAAAGTGGAAAAGGATCGGGATCCCCGCGATCTGGTGCCTTATGAGCAGCTGCTGATAGACGAGGATCTTTGCGACTACTGCGGGCTGTGCGTCCCCCTCTGTCCGGAGGAGGCGATCGCTGTCGAGGGCGAGCCTCTAAAGCTTGATGAGGAGCCGAAGATCGAGGGGAAGATAAAGGTCGATGAGAGCCTATGTATTGGCTGCGGCAGGTGCGCTCTGGTCTGCCCCTATGAGGGCATGGACATATCCAAGCCCTTCCAGGGGGAGATCAAGATGGTGGAGAAGAACCTCGTTCGATGCGATCCCCTGGGCTGTCTGGCCTGCTTCAACGTCTGCCCTGCCAAGTGCTGGTATGTGGACGAGCGGGGCAAAGCCGCTCCGGTGGAAGATCAGTGCATCCTATGCGGGGCCTGCGAGAAGGCCTGTCCCGTCTCGGCCATTGATGTGCAGAGGACTGAGGTCAGCCATACGGAGGTAAAGGAGACCCCCTGGGCAGAGGAGTGGAAGGAGGCGATTCGTACCATATTGACCGGCGAGCGGAAGATACCGGATGTGAGCGGCGCTGTGGTCCCGCCCAAGATCGATAGGACGCCCCTGCCCGCTCCGGAGGCGCCGAAGGTGGATCCCGAGCTTCTGAAGATGGTGGATGAAGCCTTAAAGCCGCTGGTGCCAATGCTGGCCAAGCCCAAGATCCGCCAGATCATGGAGAACGAGCCGCCGGATAAGGCGAGCCAGAAGATTGTAGAGAGGCTCCACGAGGCTGAAAGGAAGAGAAAGAAGGCAAGAGAAGAGAACGCGGGGGCAGTGTAATGGCCACGGCAATAGAAGAGGATTTCAAGAACGAGGTATTAAGGCTGGCAGGAGAGGAGGTAAGGACCTGCATTCAGTGCGGCACCTGCTCGGCCAGCTGCCCCACGGCTCATCTTATGAAACCGAGCATAAGAAGATTGGTCAAGCTCTGTCTGGAGGGCAGACGGGAGGAGGCCCTGCACAATGAGACTCTGTGGCTGTGCACATCCTGCCTATTGTGCACTGTGCGTTGTCCCCGGGGAATAAGGCCGAAGATGGTCGTGTCCGCTCTGAAGGAGCTGGCGGACAGGGAGAAGATAGAAAGCCCTGGAAAGAACTACGACCACCTCTTCAATAAGCAGATCGAGGAATACGGTCGGATAAGCGAGCTTCCTCTCATCGGCGAGTTCTTGCTCTTCTATCCCCAAGGGACTGTTCAGTCCATGAAGGTGGGCCTGGAGCTTCTCCCCCGGGGCAAGATAACCCTGGAAAGAGAGCAGGTTATGGGAAAGGATGAGGTCAAGAGGATTATGGAGGAGCTGGGCAAATGAAGCTGGCTTACTATCCGGGTTGCGTTTCTCTCTCCACGGGAAAGGAGATGGACAGGTCCACCAGAGCGGTCTTTTCGAGCCTTGAAATCGAGCTGGAGGAGCTGGAGGATTGGAACTGCTGCGGGGCAACTCACGTCTCCAATGAGATGGTGGCCACGGGGCTTGCTGCCCGGAACATGTCCCAGACCGAGCTGGATATCGTGACCTCCTGCTCCATCTGCTACAGCAACCTCAGGGCGGCTGCCATGAAGCTGGAGGATGTGGAGATCAGAGCCAAAGTGAATGCCGTCCTGGAAAAGGAGTACAAAGGGGCGAAGATTCGGCACGCTCTGGATGTGATCCTCGAGGTTCTGGAGAAAGATGACCAGGGGATTGTGGTTCCTTTAAAGGAGCTGAAGGTGGCTGCTTATTATGGCTGCCTCCTCTCACGCCCTCCTGGGGTGTACAGCCCGGAGTATCCCGTTGTCCTGGAGAAGCTGATCCGGATTCTGCAGGCGGACGCTGTTGACTTCCGGCGGAAGACCTTCTGCTGTGGCGGGCCGATATTCATGCCCAAGGAGGAGGCTGCCAATGAGACCGCCTATCGAATCCTGAAAGACGCCAAGGAGGCGGGAGCGGAGGTCATCATCACCGTCTGCCCTCTGTGCCAGTTCATGCTGGATACCAAGCAGAGGTCGGTGGAACAGAGGTATGGCGAGGAGATAGGGATTCCAGTTCTCTATGTGACCCAGCTGGTGGGCATCGCACTGGGCCTGGGGCCGGACGACCTGGGAATGGATATGAATGCCGTATCGCCTATGCCGATGATGGAGCGGATATACCAGAGGATGGCGGAGCAGTAGAGGAGAAATGGCAGGAGTCTGCCACCTGGCTTGCTTTTATTCTATGAGGCAATATTTTCTTCGGCTCTTCGCTTAATTATGTGGGTCAGGCGCGGCTGAGAACAGCCATCTGTTCCTATGCGCCTCTGTGGTTTGATTGGATTGCAGATAACGGATTTTAGCCATATAGAGCACAAAGATCACAAAGGCCTCGCAAAGGTAATCCAGTTCTTGATAGCCCAATAATCCTTGGTGCGGTCTTTGTGTCCTTTGTGTGCTTTGTGGTTTATGGCTCTTTGCTGAATTATTTGGGTGAGGTACGGCAGCGGTTATAGTCTCTGTTCCTCTGTGGTTGGGTCAGAGCATAGCGGTTCACCACAGGGGCAAAAGGATACAGAGAATTTGCGATTCAAGTTCATCCATACTACATAGCGAGGAGCCTCTTCTTCTCTCGCTCCAAATATGCGAGGAATGGGTCTTTTGGCCAATTTCAGCTACTCAATGACGGTGCTGAGAAGGAGCAATATATTCCCAAACATAAAGAGCAAAATAGCGAATGCGCCAATCATCTTCTTTGGTGTGGATCGAGCGATGAACAGGAGAATGAACATTACTGCCAGGATCGATAAAGATACAAGGAGCACTCTGCGTAATGGTATGAGAACAAGTTTTGCAAAGCCATAGTAGTATGTCATGTAATCCAGCAAGCTGGTCGCGGAATTAGATATGAATTGATAAACAGACAGTGAAATAACCACGAAAAGTAAAGTAAATATAAAACTTCTATTCCATTTTGAATAATTCTTAACTCTTTTAGAAAACCTATTGTATCTTTTTAATAAATGAAGCTCTAAATATTCATTTATTTTATTTATTTTATCATTAAAAAGTAAATAATCTGAGGCCAGGAGGAAGCCAGCGAAGAAGTTTGCAATGATCCCTGCCTGCTCCAGAGTTCTAGAATCCAAGCCTGATACAGCTAATTGAATATCAATTAATGGCATTTTTTCACTTTGGGCCCCCAGGTGGACTCTACCTATTTAAGTCCGTTGCCAGTGGCTTACGAGATATCTGAAAAATCCTTGATGTAATCCTTTTCAATCCTGTGAACTCATTTTTGGCAACGTCCATTCCAAAGTCATTTCGCAGGATTCGCGCCTCTGACATGATCGTGGCCAGGTCCCGGGCAGGCTGGAGCAGGGATGCGCCATGCAGCGGTTATCTCTCTAGACATATTGCAGGCCACATTGATCGATGCATATAATGCTGTCTTATCATATGGACTTTTCAGAGGGTTAAATTTGAGAAAACTGGAATTCCCCGAGCCGTTTAAGCATGATCATCCTCCTGTCCAAGAGCTTAGTGATATAGATCCTGGCCCATCCAGTCAAGGAGAGAAGTTTGCCGATTGGGTTTACGAGAACTTGGGGTCATGGCGATTCATACTCGCACAATCGATCCTTGTGGCAGTTTGGGTGCTGCTCAATGCAACTGCCTACATGCAAGCCTGGGATCCTTATCCGTTCATCTTCATGAACTTGATCTTCTCATTGCAGTCTGCCTATACCGCGTCTTTAATCCTGATGAGCCAAAATCGCCAGGATCGCCTAAAAGCTCACAATGATTATCTTATGAACATTCGCGCAGAGGAAGAGTCCAAGGCAGTCCTTGACAATTTTGCCGCTCAGAATAGAGCACTGGAGGAGATCTATCGTGAGCTTCTTGCCTTGAAGAGCAAAATGGAAAATGTTGAATAATATGCCAGAAGGAATCTTGAGTGGCCTGCCAACTCCTGGACCTTTGAGGGCGGATTGAGTTGGGAGCTAATGCTATTACATTTTGAATTGTCTTATAGCAGGAAAGAGAGATTGGACTTCGATTTCGATGGAAAATCCCTTTCCTCGCAGCTTACCTGGGCTGGATCTGGAGGTCAATTATGCGATTCGCATTGGAGAAAGTAAAACGGGGGAGATGGCTGATATCCCCCGGTTTTTAGGTGCGTTTTCATGGAAGAGGCACGGAGACAAAAGGGCGTGCTACCAGGAAATTACCCTGTAGACCCAGTTGCTCAGAAGCGTCCAGATCTTGACAAAACCAGATCCCTTCTCCAGCTTATTCTTATCCTTTGCAGAATATCTTTCCCTATCATTCATCCAAGAGTCCATGTGAGGCTTTCACATCTCTTTTGAATATAACAATATCGGTGCGCATGATGAAAGGGCCGGATCTGCAACATTAAGATCCAAGATCTCCTGGCATAGGCGGGCTTGGAGACGGCATGAACCCATTCAGCAATAAATTAATAGCAGTGCAAAGGAACGCCTTTTCCGGCATTGATATAAAAAGATAATGCCAGATAAAGGTAATATAGCATAAGCACGAAGATGTTGGTGGAAGCATTGAACCGTGGCGAGCAGCAATTTAGCAGGAAAATCGAAGAGGATGAAATGAAGTCGCCGGAAAGGATCACCATAGCACTGGACGAAGAGACAGCTGGCCTGTTCAAGAAGATGAAAGAGGACTCGAACATGTCCCAGAGCGAGCTGATGCGAGAGTCTCTGAAGTTCTTTGGCAAACATAAGTTGCTCTTTGAATATGCGGAGGACAACAAGGTCTACACCCATGCAGAGATGCTCTCTGCCGGGGAGCATGTCATCCTTGATATTGACCACTGGATACTGTTCTTGAGCTTCATCGAGACGCATCCTGATAAAGAGAAGTTCTGGAGCCTGCATAAAGAGGTCAGCCGGGCCCATGCCGAGCAGTTCAAGCACAAGCTCTTCAATGCAGAGACCATCCTCCGGCGGCTGGAGATCTGCAACCTATTTACCATGAATAAGACCGGCAAGAACGAGTTCACTCTGATCTTCGGATCGGATGCCCCCAAGAAGTTCGTCCTCAAGGAATTAGAGGAGATCTTCGATGGCATGGGCTTTTTGGTGGAGATCAAAGAGGACTTCTCCAAGCTCAGGATCAAAGTAATTCATGATCTATAAGAAAAATTAATCCCCTAGAAGGATCATACCCCCGCGAAGATGAATGACGTTTCCCCTTCCATGGATCTTATCTCCCTGGCAGAGGACTTCATCGCCGCAAAGCAGGAAGAGATAAGCCTGGAGCTGTCTAGAAAATATCTGCTATCCTCAGACGAGGTATCGGAGATCGTATCCACATTTTTGGAGGATTCTTATGGGCCGGCCATGGCCCTGGCAGGGGAAATTGAAAAGAGAGAGGGGCTGGTGCTGCTATTTATCGGCAGGAAGGACTGCGCCATCTGCCAGCGCTGCTACCCGGTCCTTGAGAGATTCATCATTGAGCACAGAGAAATAGAGCCGGTGATCCTCGACTACTCCCAGCCTGAGGGACTGATCTATCACCTGATCCATAGAGAAGAGAGGGGAATGCTGCCTTTGATCGCTTTCATATTTAAAGGGAAGATGATGATGAAAACCTGTGGCGAATGCGCTGCAGAGCATGTTTATGAGAAGTGCTATCGCGACATAAGAGACGATTGCAGCCAAAATTTATATGTCCACTGAGATCGCACCGGAAGCCGAGGAAGAATATGACCATAATTGTGCTCAATTTCAAGACCTACCGTGAGTCTACAGGCCCGGAGGCTCTGCGCCTGGCCGAGATCTGCGAGGATATCGCCAGGGACTATTCTGTGCAGATGATAGTGGCACCCCAGACGGCAGACATCCATGCCATATCTCGTGAGGTAAAAATTCCGGTCTACGCCCAGCATGTAGATGGTGTTGGCTATGGCGGATTTACCGGCCATGTGACCGCCGCTTCCATAAAAGCAGCAGGTGCGAGAGGTTCACTCATAAACCACTCGGAGAGAAGGATCAAGCTGGCCGATATGGAAGCCTCCCTCTCCGCCTGCCGGGATCTTGGCCTCGCGAGCATCATCTGCACCAACAACGTGGCCACCACCAGGGCTGCGGCAGCTCTTGAACCTGATTATGTGGCAGTGGAGCCTCCAGAGCTCATAGGAAGCGGAATTCCGGTATCCAAGGCCAATCCCAACGTGGTTAGCGATTCTGTCAGCGCGGTCAAGAAAATCGCCCCTCGTGTGGGGGTCCTTTGCGGCGCGGGGATAACCCATGGCGAGGATCTGAGAAGCGCTCTGGACCTGGGATCGGAGGGCGTCTTGCTGGCATCGGGAATCATTAAAGCCAAGGATCAGCGTCAGGCTTTAGAGGATCTTGTGACTGGGGCAAAATAGATGATGTCGGTGCACGTCAGGGTTTCTGGCCGGGTGCAGGGTGTTTATTATCGCGCCTATACCCGTGACCGAGCCAAATCCCTGGGAATCAATGGATGGGTGCGAAATATTCCCGGGGGCGGAGTGGAGGCGGTGCTGGAGGGAGAGAGACGACAGGTGGGAGAGATGCTCAAGGCTATGAAGTCCGGTCCTTCCGGTTCCGTGGTCTTGGGAATGGAGCTCTCGGAGATCGAGGCCAAAGGCTATAATGACTTTGAAATAAAATATTAAAATGGATGTGATTTATTGCTTACCGTCAACAGATACAAGTGCTGCTACTGTGGTGCCTGCGTCAGCGTATGCCCGACATGTGCCCTGGAGCTGGTGGAGACCTGGCTGGAGATTTCCGCAGACTGCAAAGAGTGCGGCATCTGCACCAAGATATGTCCGGTGGGAGCGCTAGAGGTCGAGGCATGAAATGCGATGTGATAGTGGTTGGAGCGGGCCCGGGCGGCTCAATGGCCGCAAAGACGGCGGCAGAGGCAGGCCTGAATGTGGTCCTGCTGGAGAAGCGCCAGGAGATCGGCGATCCCGTTCGCTGCGCTGAGGGGGTGGGCAAGAGGGCCTTATGCAAGATGGTCAAGCCAGAGGCGGAGTGGATCGCCTCTGAGGTGAAGGGCGCCAAGATCTACTCTCCAGACGGAAGCAGCATAGTCATGTCCGAGGATAGGAGCGGAAGCGAGGTTGGCTACGTTTTAGAGAGAAAGGTCTTCGACCGGGCCCTGGCTATGCAAGCCGCCCGCGCCGGGGCCCGAGTGCTGGTCAAGACTCGCGCCGCCGGCCTTCTGATGAATGATGGTGTTCCCTATGGCGTTAATGCCATTCAAGTGGGAGATCCTCTGAAAATCGAAGCCCCGATCATCATCGGTGCGGATGGCGTAGAGTCAAAGGTAGGCCGTTGGGCGGGTATTGACACCACGCTCAACCTCAAGGACATCGAATCCTGCGCCCAGTTTCTGGTATTGGATCCGGGAATCGATGATGACTACACCAAGTTCTACTTGGGAAACAGCATTGCTCCTTCAGGGTACGCCTGGTCCTTTCCCAAAGGGGAGAAGCTGGCCAACGTCGGACTGGGAGTCCTTGGAAGCCGATCCAGGCCCGGTGAAGCCATCCGTCTGCTGCGGGAATTTACAAAAAAGCACTTTCCCAATGGCAAGATAGTGGAGATGGTGGTAGGAGGAGATCCCTGCTCCGGGCCCATCCAGTCGGCCACTGCTGACGGCGTTATGTTGGTTGGAGATGCCGCCCGCCAGACCGATCCACTGACTGGAGGGGGGATTCTCAATGCCATGGAGGCAGGCGTCATCGCCGGAGGGGTGGCAGCAAAAGCTGTTGCCGCAGGCAACGTCACGAAAGAGGGGCTTCGAGAGTATGAGGAACGCTGGCGAGAGGGCATAGGCAGGCACCTGGCTCGCAGCCTGGAGTTCAAGGAGTTCTTCGTAAAGCTGACCGACAAAGATCTCAATATGCTGATCGGTTCCCTGGCAAAGGAGGACATATCCAAATTGGATCTGCCTGGCCTCTTGCGGGTGCTCTTCCGGTTGAATCCCAAGCTTCTCTGGGAGTTGCGCCACCTGATAACATAGTTGCCAGGCTCCAAAGGATCTGGATTCTGAATATGGCTTTGGCTTATTCCAGGGTGGAGGTGCCATCTGCCTTTTTTGGCAGCCTCTCCAGGTCAAAGCCGATTTTTATCTTCTCTTTATCCGCATCGAGCGTCACCACGCCCATATGGAAGATGTAGCGCATGGTCCGGCGGCCATCGGGGATGCGCAATTTATGCTCCCGGCGGAGGATCATGGCGCTGGCGGACTGCAGTGCCGGGCCGCTCTGCAAAAACAGCAGTCCGGGCAGGTTGAGCCGCTGGTGGCCAGTGGTCGGATATCTCTCATCCATCAGCTTTGCCAGCTCTTCGCGACGAATCTTGACGACTTCATCGCTGCTTTTGACAACGATCTGACTCTCGTCGGCATGCACCTCATCTATATGAGAATGAAGGGCACAGAGCACATAGCTATCCCCCCGGCCCTTATTCTCCTGGGGCAAAAGAGCTTCCAGCTTTTTCATAAAGGGCTTAAGAAGAGGACTGGCACCGGCAAAAAGTGCCCCCGGTAGGTTTTTAACCTCAGTCTTTGTCAGCTCATCCAGATCCCTTTTGTCAATCTCGATGGCTATCATAGAGAACCAAAGGACCTTACGAGATATATCTATATCGGGACGAATAAATTACGATTATAAAAAAATTTTCAAACTTATACTAAATTATTCTCCCTAAATTAATTATTTAACTCTATTTTGTAGTTGCTTTCGCAAGAATGGCAAAAAAACGGCTTTAATTTTTGAGGGATATCATCCCCTCAAAAAATCATCGTGATTATAAATTCCTAATCAGGCTTATTTTATCCTAAATAACCATCTAAATGCGAATATCAGCTGCATTTTGACTTATTATCTAAAGTATTAGTCTAAATAAGTAAAATTAAAAGACCAAGCCTTTCAAAACAAATTATTTATATCATTAAGTATTAGTGACCTGAAAAATATGGTGACGATTATGAGAGAGTCGACAGTAAAGATCCTGGATGACAAGGACATGGAATTCGTGGAGACGCTCCGCTCCCTTGGAGTGCCCCGAAACGTAGCAACCCTTATCACATTTCTGGCAAATGTGGATGAGGCCTCCTCAAGGGAGATAGAGATGGGCTCAGACCTCAGGCAGCCAGAGGTGAGCATTGCCATGAGAACCCTGCGCGACAACAACTGGATAGAGGAGAAGGAGATTAAACGCGAGGGCAAAGGAAGACCGATGAAGGTCTACTCATTGAAAGCAGGCATTGAAGAGGTCATAAAACATTTCGAGGAAGAGAAGCTGCATGAGTCCGCTCAGGCCATGGAGAGCATCCAGAGGCTCAAGCAGCTCATATCAACATAAATTATCCAGGATTCAATTATTGCTCGATCGGGGATGAGGATTTCAGATCTGCCTCTTAACTGGGGGAGATGAGAGCACCTCAACCTCTATTTTTGCTGCTATTCCCCGTCCAAGCGAGATCTTCGATCCGTTAAGCTCGATTACCACCGGTCCGCCAAAGGGATGGCAGGTTATTTTGCGCACACGGCTGCCTCTTCTTATTCCCATGGATTCAAACCTCCTCTCCCAGCCATACTCACCGTTCACGGAATGAATCTCCAGGGTCTGATTACAGGGGGCCCTTGAGAGCTCAATGTATCTCATCTCCGATCATCCACCTCGTCGCCATCACCTCCAGAACACGGATAAATCTTGCGCAGCGATCATCCTTTCGCAATCCTTCTCATCCCAATCAATTGCATCATAATCGCACATTCACCCCATTCTTCCTTAGATATGTCTTGACGTCTCTGATGCTGCATTCCTGGAAGTGGAAGATGCTGGCCGCTAAAGCTGCAGAGGCATCGGTCTTTTGGAAGACCTCCAGCATATGCTCGGGATTTGCGCATCCCCCCGAGGCGATCACAGGCACCCGGACCATTCTCGCCACAGCAGCGGTGAGGGGTATGTCAAACCCAAGCTTGGTGCCGTCTCTGTCCATGCTGGTGAGAAGGATCTCTCCTGCTCCCAGGGAGACGGCCTTTTTGGCCCAGTCGATGGCGTCAATTCCGGTGAACTCCCTGCCGCCATAATAGGAGCATTCAAACCAGCAGGGCCCCTCTTCCGTCTGTACCATATTCCGGCCATCCTCCTGGGAATAGCGCCTTTTGGCATCTATGGCTAAAACCACGGCCTGATTTCCATATCTACCGGCGATCTCGCTGATGAGATCCGGTCGCTTTAGGGCGGAGGTGTTAACGGTGACCTTATCCGCACCAGCGTTGAAGACCTCCCTTGATTGCGCCAGGCTGCTTATCCCCCCGCCCACGGCCAGGGGCACAAAAACCGAGAGCGATGTCTTCTTTATCACACTGGTCATGGTCTCCCGCCGGTCACTGGATGCAGTTATATCCAAAAAGACGATCTCATCCGCACCATCCTGATAGTACTGATCGGCCAGCTCCCAGGGGACTCCGGCATATCTGATCTGCTTGAACTCAATTCCCTTGACCACTCTGCCTCCGGGGACTCCCAGGTCGCAGTCCAGGCAGGGAATGATCCTTCTAGCTAGCATATGGTAGACCTCACGAAGTTCTTCAGGATTCTAAGGCCCTTTGGCCCTGATTTCTCGGGATGAAACTGGGTGGCAAAGAGGTTATCCTTATGGACCGCAGCTGCCAATTCCACTCCATGATCTGTGGTGGCGGCTATAACCGATTTGTCCCTCGGCTGGCCGTAGTAGGAATGGACGAAGTAGAACATGTCCCCCTCACTGATGCCATCAAAAATCTCCACCCGGTGCTTGATGTATAGGCTGTTCCAGCCCATCTGGGGAATCATCACTCCATCCGGCAGGCGCACAACCTTTCCCTCTATCCAGCCCAGACCCGGCGCGCCCGGACTCTCCTCGCTCTCCTGGAAGAGCACCTGCATGCCAACGCATATGCCCAGCATCGGCACTCCCTCTTGGAAGCATGATAAGAGCGAGTCTGAGAATCGAGAGAGCTGATTCATGCAGCTGCCAAAGGCCCCCACACCCGGGACAACTATGCCCTTCGCCCCGGCCAACTCCCCTGGATCGCGGGCAATCTTGGGATTGCCGCCCACATACTCCAGGGCGTTGTATATGGAAAATAGGTTTCCCATTCCATAATCCACTATGATTATACTCATCTGCGTCTTCCTTCTCGCTATGGCGCGATTTTATTTGGCGCCATTAATATCTCTATTTGCGATCCTTTCATATCTTTTCATAAGCCTGTTGGCTCGGCGGAACATATATTCCTGCGAGGTACCATACCCTGCAGGGGGCAAGGATTATGAACTTTCATAGTAAATTTTTTAAGATTATTTATGATTTCTTCACAATTTCGCATTCATATAGCTTCATATCAACTCAATTCGTCCGTTATTTCTCTATTTCTTATCTGCAATTTAATTATAGCAAATCTTTAAATAGGCCGACAACTCAATTCCGCCCTTCTCCATCACTTAAAAACTTGACCCATAATACTTAAATAGGGAACGATGGACACCTCCCTCCACCAGGTCATAAAAATTAAGATTCGGGAAAATACTTAATGGAGATGCAATATAATGACCAAATCGAATCCTTTTGAGATAGCTCAAAAACAGCTTGATGATTGTGCCAAGATCCTAAACCTCGATCCTGGAGTGCATGAGTTCCTCCGCCACCCCAGGCGAGAGTTTCACGTATCGATTCCCGTGCGCATGGATGACGGCAGCATAAAGATCTTCCAGGGATACAGGGTTCAGTATAACGATGCTCTGGGCCCCTGCAAGGGCGGCATAAGATACCATCCGGATGAGACCATTGATACCGTGAGGGCTCTAGCTGCCTGGATGACCTGGAAGACCTCCCTTCTCGGCCTGCCCCTGGGCGGAGGCAAAGGTGGAGTGATCTGCAATCCCAAGGAGCTCTCCACTGGGGAGCAGGAGAGGCTCTGTCGGGGCTATGTGGATATGGTCTGGCAGAACATTGGACCGGAGAGGGACGTTCCTGCGCCGGACGTCTACACCACTCCTCAGATGATGGCCTGGATGATGGACGAGTACTCAAAATTGACCGGCTCGAACAACTTTGGTTGCATTACCGGCAAGCCTCTGTGCGTGGGCGGCTCCTGTGGCAGAAGCGATGCCACTGCCCGGGGAGGCATGTATGCTCTGAGGGAGGCGGCAAGGGAATTAGGAATTGATCTCTCCCGGGCCACAATTGCCATTCAAGGGTACGGTAATGCCGGCAGCTATGCACACAGCCTGGCCAAGGAGCTTTTCGGCAGCAAGGTTGTCGCGGTGAGCGACTCCAAGGGGGGAGCATTCAATCCGGCAGGAATAGAGCCGGCGGAGGCATCAAGCGTCAAGGCGGAGACCTGTACCGTGGCCAGCATACCCGATGCCAAGAGGATAAGCAATGAGGAGCTCCTGGAGCTCAATGTGGACATTCTCATTGCCGCCGCTCTGGAGAACGTGATCACCAAGGAGAATGCTGGAAATATCAAGGCCAAGATCATTCTGGAGCTGGCCAACGGCCCCACCACACCGGAGGCAGATGAGATCCTCTTCAATAACAAGGTGCATGTCATCCCCGACTTCCTGGCCAATGCCGGCGGAGTCACCGTCTCCTACTTTGAGATGGTACAGAACATCATGCGCTACTGCTGGTCATTCGAAGAGGTCTATCAAAGGTTGGACGAGAGGATGACCATGGCCTACCAGGGAGTATTGGCCGCCTCCAGACAGTACAATATCAACATGCGTCAGGCAGCCTACACTGTGGCCGTGGCCAGGGTGGTCGATGCCATGAAGACCCGCGGCTGGGTTTAAAGGAGAGACGAGCTTACCTCTGAACAGTCAGATAAGCAGATAAAAATAGGTCCTTTGCATCCTCCGAGCAAGAAGCCCGGAATGATTGCAGAGGCCTACAATCTTTATTTGGTCATCATTTGGTCTTTTGATCTTTGCTGGATTGGGGATTCATCTTTTTGAAATGGATAAAGATTTCCTGGGATGAGTTTTGCTCTCTTTATAGGAGGGTTGGGCAAAGTCGATCTCTAACGAGGTAGGAGGAAAATTGGCCGTAATGGTTGTGGTCGACTTTTGCCCGCTAATTGCTCGTCATTCAACGATATAAATGTATGGTGCAGATTCCTGGAAATCCTGGTATTCGAGTACGGTCCATGCACCTGCTACATGCTTCTCCTGCTGCAGCAATCGCTTTCTTCAAGCTCGCAATTCATCCGAATCCTGCTGAGAAAATCAATGGCTCTTCGCTGAATGATGTGAGTGAGGTCAGGCAGAGATTATAGCCTCTGTTCCTCTGTGCCTCTGTGGTTGGGTCAGTGCATCGCGGTTCACCACAGAAGCACCGAGAATTTCTGATTCAGTCCACCCACACTAAATAGCGAGGAGCCAAATCAATCATAATATGTCACGAACCTCTTACGGCTTGCCTGCACTCTGCCCCGACCCCCCGGTGTTGAGGGAGCCTCATTGGCTGCGGCGGAGTCCACTGAAAAACAGCCTGCATGGATTAATATTGGCCTTAATCCCGTCTGGATCCGAGAAACAGAATAAAGCAATGCGCCCTTACATATAAATGGGAACTTCCCATTTGTTCTGCTTATCCTTGGGAGCATTCTTCTTTGACCATGCCGGATAAACTAAGATATTGCCTTGCTCATCCTCTTCATTGACCATCTGCTCATTTTCTTCCTTTTCCTCTTTCTCTGCCATTTTGAATCCCTCTCGGATCGTGACAGCCTATCGATGATCCATTCCTCGCCCAAGCATTTATTAGTTTTGAAGATAGATATAGATCAATTCAATTCATAGGTGAAGTGAATGAAATTCCTCTCCCGGGCAGTCAAGGTCATAAAGAGGACCAAGAGCGTAAAGTCCATTCGTTTCGAAAAGCCGGAACATTTCAGCTATCTTCCCGGCCAGTGGACTTTTCTGATCTTCGGCGATGGGCCAGAGCGGATCATGAAACCTTTATCCTTCTCAAGCAGCCCTACAGAAGACCATCTGGAGGTCACAAAAAAGCTGACCGGCCTGAGGTTCTCAGAGCTTATAGACGATTTGAAGGTTGGAGACACACTTTCACTGGACGGGCCTTATGGGAGCTTCTCTTTTCTGGGCGAGCACGATAAGGTCTGCATGCTATCCGGCGGGATAGGAATCACACCCTTGCGCAGCATGATCAAATTCTGTACCGATAAGAAAACGAGCACAGACATATCCCTCCTCTACTCCAACCGAAATGAGGATGAGATCCCCTTTTATGATGACCTGATGCCGATGCAGAGGGCCAATCCCCGTCTTGTGGTCAATATGACCATCACCAATCCCAGCCCCGCCTGGAGAGGCCTATCGGGGCGGGTGAACGGAGAGATGATAAAGAGCACTGTGCCCCAATGGGCAGAGAGGATCTACTATGTCAGCGGCCCCCAGCCGATGGTCGAATCGATGACCTCCCTCTTAACGGAGATTGGACTTGACCCGAGTCAAATTAAGCATGAATACTTCAGCGGGTACAATAGATCGAACGCGGGAGAAGAGCTGGTGGGATAGAATCTATTTTATCTTTTCCCTTCCTCCTCCTTCTCCCTTATCCGGGAATTAATCACCCGGTCCGACCTCTGCAGGGCCTCATGGGTCCCGCCATAATGAAGGGCAGCCTCTCTCATCATCTGCTTGAAGCCCTCCATATCTCCATCATCCGTTTTTTCGCACAGCCGCATGCACTCCGACACAAAGGCCTGCCGGGCAGCTGCCGCTTTGGGATTCATCTGAATGGAGGCATAAAGCTCAGGATTCTGGTCCAGGATTCTGCCCACAAAGTCGATCATTATCTCATAAACCGGAGACATGAACCGGTGCGACCTCTGCACATCAAAATCCAGAGCCTTCAGTGCCGCCCCGATGCTGATATAGGCGAAGTGGGTGAGCGCCTGCACTACGGCCATGGTCTCGTCATGCTCTTCTGCCTCCAGAATCTCGATCCTGGCTCCATCCGATTCGAAGAGGGACCTGATCACTCCAAGCCACTTTCCCGTCTTCCCCTCCACCGGGGTGAAGATGATCGTCTGGCCAAAGAGTGAGGGCATGGTGGGCCCGAACATGGGATGAGTGCCCAGTGCTTCCACCCCCTTGGGAGCGTAAGTCTTCATCGCCCTCACCGGCCCGGACTTGACCGAGGTCACATCCATGATCAGGCTGCCTGAATGCATGCGTGGGGCAACCTGACGTATCACTTCCACCGTCTTCTCGATGAGCACGCTCACCAAGACCACATCGCTCTCTTCCACCTCAGCCATCATATCATGGGCATAGCGCACTCCCAGACGTTCGGCTACCTCCACCTTCCCGCTCGGCCCCCAGATGGCCACCTCCCATCCTTTTGATTTGAAATAGCGAGCAAACCAGGAACCCGTCTCCCCAGTTCCGCCCAATATCAGTATGCGCACCATCTTCCCTCCCTCATCCGAGATCTCCTTATCTTCATCACCTGCTCTTCCTCTGCCTTCGCTCCTCCAGGCTCTCCCTGACCGCCCTCTCCATCACATCTGCTGGAGCCTTCCTGCCCGTCCAGATCTCAAAGGCCCTTGCCCCCTGATAGACCAGCATCATCACTCCATCGATGGCCGCTGCACCAATGGACCGAGCATCCCAAAGAAGCTCCGTCTCCCGGTTATACACGATATCAAAGACGACATGATGGCTCTTTAAGAGACGGCTATCTATTATCCTCCCGTCCCCCTCTCTCATCCCCACCGAGGTGGCATTGATGATAACATCCGCCTGGCGTACCAGGGGTTCCAGATCACACAGGCAGTAGCTTATGCCGCCCACAGAGGCAGCCAGCTCATGAGCCCTCTTTAGGTTCCGGTTCGCTATGGAGACCTCCGCTCCCTCCCGATCCAGAGCATAAGCTATCGCCCTTGCCGCACCTCCTGCGCCAATCAATAAAACCCGGCTGCCTTTGACCTTGACTCCAGCATCCTGCAGAGCCGATAAAGCCCCCCAACCATCGGTATTGTAGCCCTGTATTCTGTTCTTTCCTTTCTCTTCCCCCGCCTCTCCAGAAAAGGATATGGTGTTTACCGCTCCAATCGCTCTGGCCAGATCATCTGCCTCCAGAAAATCCAGGCTCAAAGCCTCCTCCTTGAGAGGAATGGTCAAATTCAGTCCGCCAAATCCCATAGCATCTGCTCCAATGACTGCATCTTTAAGCCTGGACCGGCTGACGCGAAAGGCATGATAGCATCCATCCATGCCCAGGGCCCGAAAGGCGGCATTCTGCATGGCTGGAGAGAGGCTGTGCTCGATTGGATCGCCAAAGATTCCGAAGATCTTCATTTTTTCATGTGCTCCTATGATCCAGATTCTCGGCCTGACTTATTGACCGGGTGCTTTTGATGCTCTAGAGGATATTCCAGATATGCAGCACATACCAGACAACTCCTCCCGCAATGGCTCCAAAGGCAGTAGCTGCCAGGTTCACCCCGTTATTGCTCAGGGTGCCCCGGCTCTGCAGGGTCGCTCCCAGCAAGCTGTCGAAGTTGGTGCCCAGGAATCCAGCAGCTGTCCCGATAACGATTCCTAAGAGTCCAGTCATCCCGCTGATCGCGGCCAAAATGCTGATGATCAGTGCGCCGAGCAGCGATGCCCCCTCGCCAAGCAGCGTCACCCCTCCATCCACACCCGGCTCAGTCTCCTTAAGAGTGGTAATCATCCTGGGCTTGGAGCTGCTGGTCTCTCCAATCTCGCTGGCCAGGGTATCGCCATTGGCCGTGGCCACAGATCCGATGAAGGCGTATACGAATAGGTCGTTTCCGTAGATGCCATAGAATACTGCCATGGCCAGCGGTACCAGGCTGTTGCTAAAGACGTTCTTGTAGCCTCGCGCTCCTCCATGTGACTGGGCTATCCCTAGCTTCTCCTTTTTAGCATATCCGTAACGAGTGAAACCGCCACCCATGAGATAAAAGATCAAAAGAAGCAAAAACCAGCTCAAGCCAGCGAAGATTATAACCAGAAAACCGACTATGGTCTCGCTGATCACGGCAGATATGTCCGCCGCTTTAGCCCAGTAAGCGCCCACTCCTAAAATGAGGGCGAAAAGGCATATGAGTATGATTGTATGCAGCTCCGGGAATGGATAGCGGAAGGAGAAGAGCCACATCACCATGGCGGTTCCGAAGGGAACGGCAAAGTCTCTCATCCTGGATGCCTGATTTAGAAATGTGCCGGAAAGACCACCCAGGACCGCAAGGAACATAGCGCTCTCCTTGGGAATAGTACCCGCGGAGATCCAGATCGCGAGGGGATAGCCCAGAGCTACAGTAATGAGAAGATGAGCTATGCTTCCTGTTAAGGAACTAAACCTCAGATAGCCCAATGAGGCAAAGGTGGAGGCCATAAAAGAGATGGCGATAACATACAAAGGAAGATCGATGCTCATCTGGGCGAGAACAGGCCTAATGATCAGGAGAAAACCCAGGGTTGCCGCAAGCAAACGGGTGCTCTTCTCCATAAAAAAAGCCGCCGCCAGAGCAACTACTGTGAACGGCCAGGCATAAGGCAGAAGCAATACCATAAGTCCTATGGCCAGCCTGGAGGCGTTCTCGCGGTTCATGCAGTACAAACCAGTTTCATCGCAAAAATACTTTGCCTATGGAAAACCAGTGATGAATTGATGATTCACCGCCTGTATGAAAAGCTCCTAGAGATGCGCATATCCAAGGCCAACCTCCCTGGCTGCATTGCCATAGTCCTCAGCTCAGGGGATCTATTTGATGAGGGCCTGGATAAGCTGAGGGATATCATCGAATGGAGCAGATCGATGGGTCTTGCCTCACTCGTCCTTTACATCAATGATAACGAGCCCACACTCTGCCAGAAGATCGCAGACACTCTGCGGAGCTCTCCCGCTCAAATCTCTCTGCACACAGCAGATGCAGATCTGCTTACAGGTTCCGGCGGGAGGATGAGGGTTACTGTCTCTTTAGGATATGGGGGCAAAAGAGAGGTGACTGAGGCTTTCCGAGATCTTCTCAGTGAGGTGGAAGAGGGAAGGCTGATTCCGGAGGATATAGATGAAAAGGCAATAGAATCCCGTCTTCGCTTCAGCCAGAAGCCCGATCTGGTGATAAGGGCGGGAGGAAAGCAGCTGAGCGACTTCATGATCTGGCAATCGGCCTACTCAGAGCTTTATTTCACCGATGTCAACTGGCTGAGGCTGCGCAAGATAGATTTTCTCCGTGCCATCAGAGACTATCAGGGGCGAGAGAGGCGCTTCGGCCGCTGATCATTTATTTTCCGGTCTTGGGAATATCCTTTGAGGCGAGAATGCAGAGAAACCGGGCAGGTATCATCTCTGATATAACGATATCATCATTTACTGTCATCATCTTCACACCTGCCTCTCTGGCCGGGGCGGCATCCACCTGGATTACCTTGGGATTCCCAGTGCGGTAGCCTGCCACATCCCAGGCCTTATTTGGGGTGGTTGATAGATGGACATACCTCTGGGACGCGGACTTGAGGCCGATCTCCAGGATCCTGTCTGCCTCCTCCTCGCTCGCTCCGTAATATAGCCTGGGAAGATGGCATTCCGGATGGTCCAGTTCTATATCCATAGAGTGACCGTATCTGGCCCTGATCCTCTGATTTGAGATCTCATATCTCTGCTTGGGATCGGATTGAGCAAGGGCGATAACCATCTCTTTGTTCGCCCAGCGATGTCTTTTTTGAACCACCTCTCCCAGCTTCGAGAGGTCGACCCAGCCCCGAGAGTCCATCTCCAGGCCCAGATCAAGGGGAAAATGCCGAAGGCCCCCCGCTACCAGTCTGCCCAGCTGCTCCGTCCTGGCCTCATCCAGAATAAGCTGACCGGCAAGTCCGCACTCACAATGCTCTCCTCTGAAAAATCCGTGCTGAGGGCAACGCTTGATCATCAGTAGACCTCCTCTGTCATCATGAATACCCTTTCGCATAGATATAGCTGACTGCTCTCTGTTAAAAAACCGATATTCAGTTCCTATAGTCAGGCATGGCAACTCAATTCAATCGGGAAAATCCGGGGCCTGCATTTCAGGAAGCAAAGACTCAAATATGTCTGTTTTGAATAAACTATTATGCCCGGTTCGAAGGATGTCGAGAAGAGAATATGCCGGATGCTCGATATGGATGAAGAGGAGCTGATGGCCGAGCTGGAAAGGTCTTTTATTTTGTCTGATGATTGCGATGAGAGGATTAAAACCAGCTTGGAAGAGATGATGCAAGAAGTGGACAGGCTCCTATTGAAGATCGATCAGCTGGAAGAGGACGAGTCTGAGGTCTGCAACTGGGAATCAAATCAGGAGTGAATGCATTTGGACTCTCTTCCCGATATTCAGGCCTGCGAGCCAGATTTTCCTTTCAATCTGACCAGAGTGGGTGTTACCGGCGTCAAGAAGCTGATTAAAGTCGAGAGGGGGAGCGACGAGAGGCCAGTGGTCCTGATTTCCAATTTCGAGGTGTTCGTCGACCTTCCATCCGACCGCAAGGGCGCCAACCTTTCCCGGAACTTCGAGGCCATAGATGAGGTTCTCGAGGATGCCATAAACCGGCCGGTTTATGAGATCGAGGAGCTATGCGGCGAGATCGCCAAGAGGCTTCTTGCCCGGCATGAGTATGCGTCCAGGGCAGAGGTGAAGATGAAGAGCGAGTACATCGTTCGCAGACAGACGCCCTTCACAAAGGTCACCTGCCAGGAGGTAGTGGACATATTTGCCGAGGCGGTGGCAAGAGCAGGTCCCACCGGATGTCTGAGAAAGACGGTAGGTGCAGAGGTCATGGGGATGACCGCATGTCCCTGTGCTCAGGAGATCATGAAAGATCAGGCTCGGGGTGAGCTGATCAAAGCCGGCCTATCCGAAGAGGTCGCTTTAGATGTTTTGAGCCGATTGCCTGTGGCCACCCATAACCAGCGAGGCAGAGGCAGCATCTCGGTAGAGGTGCGCGACCGGCGTTGCGTCTCTATAGACAGGATCATCAAGATCATCGAGGAGTCCATGAGCTCCAAGGTTTATGGCCTGCTCAAAAGGCCTGACGAGGCCTTAGTGGTGAGCCGGGCGCACAGCAATCCCAAGTTCGTAGAGGACTGCGTCAGGACTATGGCTCAGAAGACGGTGGAGGCTTTCAGCGATCTGCCGGATGATGCTGCAGTGACGTTGAAACAGATCAATGAGGAGAGCATCCATCAGCATAATGCTTTCGCTGAGAGGACTGCCACCATGGGCGAGCTGCGAGCAGAGCTGGCCTGCCTGAAGGTTTAAATGCTTTTGAGTTGGTCTAAGACCAGTTCGAATCGATTGGTTGCAGTTGATCAATATGGAAATTGACAAGATCGCCGGCCCTCTCCGCAAAGTGCTGCGGGAGAGGGAGATCATCGCTCGATGTGAGCTATTGCTTCGTACCTATGATATCGTCAGGGCAGCGGATTTGTGCGAGGAGGAGCGAGAAGAGCTGCAAAAGATCGTAGGCAAGAAGATAGCTCCCGGCATATTTGTTAGCATTATGAGCAAGGAGCCAGCGTTCTTCGATCTGCCAAGGCTGGATACCTTCACCCAGATGGATGGGCGGATATTCCACTTCCTGCATACAAAAAAGCACAGCAAGCAGGACTTCGCCGAGGCCAACCGCAAATTCCTCAATTCAATGCCCGAGCTGAGGAGGATCATGTATCAGAGCCTGAAGGATCTCTTAGTGGAGTTCATGAGCGATGCAGGATATAGACTGACTTCAGAGGAGACTGGGGAACTGGTATTCAGCGCGCCGGAGAGGAAGGCCAGGGCCTTTGTGGCAACGAGCGTGAGGTCGCTAGATATAGATAAGTGCCGGGGAGAGCAGGGCGAGGATGTGGTGGCCCTGGTGCCCAGCGGAGAGAACCTGGAGCCTTTTATGCAGTTCTACCAGGAGAATGGCCTAAAGGCAGAGGAAAGGGAGATTCAGATATGGGTGACCAACATGGAGAAGGGCAGCATAGATCCCTTTGTGGGTTATACCATGGACCTGGACATCTACAATCAATTCGAAAATCCGCGCCTGGCGGAGATGGTGAGAAACAACTGGAGCCGTAGAAAGCAATTCTAATTCGATTAAATTGAATGACTGAATATTATTATAAACTGATCGATTCCGGTACTCGCTTCTAAAGCAAGTATTAAATAGAATAAACGCGCTAAAATCTGCAAACAACAGATCAAAAGTTGATCGGGAGTGGGGTACAATGAAGGGAATAGTAAGGCATTTTCTATTGGCAACAATGGCGGTGTTCTTGATCACTACGGGCATCTCCTTTGCTCTTGTAGGCGATGTGGATGAATCTGATCTTTACATGCAGTCGGACCAAGGCCTGTCAGGCACCGCCTCAGAGAATAGCGTTGGGCGATCGGCAAGCATAGAAGAAACTGGCCCGGTTGGAGCTTATATTCCTTATCAAGGGAGTTCATCAACCCAGGCGCCATACCAGAAAGGCTATGCTGAAGGATTTGCAGAGCTATCGGAGTCTTCATCCGTTCCTGTTACTTCATCGCAAGGATCGTTATATCAAGCGCCATGGATAAGCGGGCCGGTCGAGGATCAGATGACAGCCGAATCGCTCGGATTATCTATCCCCAAGGCGGAGAGCTTTTCGCCTGATGAAAGCCTGAACTTCGTATCACATCCAATTCCCACGATGACTGCAGGTGAAGCATATGGTCAGGATGGTTCAGCTATGCTGGGCTTCGAGGCCGGCTCAGGGATCAGCAAGGCTACCAGCTCCAAGGTGGGCTCGACCGGGTGGTACTATCCGGGCCTGGTCACATCTTCAAACCGGTTCTATGTTCAGACCGCTTCCGGTCTGGCAACAGTGGCTGGTTGCAGCTACAGAGGATATCTACCCCTGTGGGCAGAGATCAAGTCGAAGGGTTATTTCTTCGTATACGAATGGTATCCGAAGACGTCCACCCCACTGGTCAGATTGTGGGGCTGGTCAGTTCCGGGATGTAAGAAGGGCTGGTTTACCGGCGATGTTCCCGGCTGGCATGTAATAAGCTACTACTGCGGTGCCTGGTCCAACTATATCTATATCTATGTCTATCCTTCAATGTACAGCTCAATCCCGTCTTCATCATCATCCGGCTATCTGGCAGGCGAAGGATCTGCCATTCAGCCCACGATACCATCTGCAATGCAATCTACGATACCGTCTGCCATTTCGGCCACGATGCCATCTGCCCTGCCATCTGCCGGGCAGTCATCCGTCCAGCCATCCATGCAGCCCTCATTGCCTGCTGGAGCGCCAACACCGCCTGACATCTATTCCGAGAATATTGCCCTTCCCAATTACAGCTTGTATCGGCCGGCCACCGGTCAGACGGGAAGCATGAGCTACTATGATGGATCGGCTCCAAAGAGCACCATTCCCGCAGCGGCCGCGATGTATCCAGTACCGGGAAGCTATCCCCAAGGATTGGATGGAAAGACTCTTGCCACGCCCACCGCTGGTGGCAGCACATCTGCCCAGACCACAACCTCCTTCACCACATCTACTCTGATAACCGAAGGAGTCTACGGAAACTGTCCTTATGTGGACGATAGCGGCCGTTGCCAGGATGATATGATCTCAAAAGTCCCCGTGGGGCCGAGCAATTATGCCTCCCATAGCAGCAAAGCAGTATTTCCAAAGCCATCTAAATGCAGATGCAATGAGTATTATGTCCTGGATTGCAATGACGATATAGATACCGTCGCGGGCGTATATTGCGGTGACTGGCTCCCCCTCTGGTCCAAGATAAGCCGTCATGGAGAGTACTGGTCGTATGAATGGAAGATCTGCCATACTGGTGGCAAGGGGTGCAATCCCGAGGTCAAAAACTTTGGCTACAAGACGTCTGGCTGGTACCAGACCTGGTTTAAGGGAAGCGAGCCAGGCTGGCATATACTGAGCTACTACTGCAATGATTGGTCCAATTACATCTACGTCTATGTCTGGCCGGCAAATTAGTCTTTCATTGCTCTATCGGGCTGGCCGGCAACCCTTTGCCAGGCCGGCTCGAAATGGCATTTGAATAAGGTGACTTCCTCCCTGGCCTAAATACCAGGGCTTCCTACTTCACTGACCGGCTGGTTATTTGCCGCATCTCTGTAGGCTCTTCCCCTCAGTCTGAGGGTGCGGATATTGATGCTGGCATTGAGATCCCTATCCATCTCTAGCCCACATTTAGGGCAAAGATGAACTCGGTCTGCCAGCGTTTTAGGGACCATTATGCCACATTGGGAGCACTTCTGAGAAGTACATCTCGCGTCTACCAGTTCTACTACTTTGCCAGCCTTCGCAGCTTTGCCTTGAGTGAACTGAATTAGTTTGCCCCATGCATGGTCTTGGATATGCTTTGCTAGATGATGGTTCTTGAGCATTCCATTGATGTTCAAGTTTTCAAATACGATTATGTCAGCAGAATCTACCAGTTTCCGGGATACTTGGTGTAGGAATTCATCTCGAAGATTCTGAATTCTCTTACTGATCTTAGCTACTTTTGCTTTAGCTTTCCGCCTGTTGGCCGAGCCCCTTTTCTTTCTGGAAAGAGATCGTTGGGCAGCAGCCAGCTTCTCTTCTAACTGGATGTAGTATCGAGGGTATTGGATCGACTCACCGGCAGACGTGGTTATTAGGCTCTTCAGGCCAACGTCTACCCCTATTGTGGTTGTTGGCTCAACGGCAGGGGCATCCTCGATTTCCGCCACTAAGACGGCGTACCAATGGCCCAGGAGATCCTTCTTGATGGTGCAAGTCTTGATCTTTCCTTCGACTTCCCGATGCTTAAATATCCTGATGGTTCCGATCTTTGCAAAGAGTTAGCTTTGAGCCTTCCATCTTGTATCCTGTCTCGGAGTCTGGATATGTGAAGGACTTATACCAACCCCTGCCCTTGAATCTGGGATATCCTGGGTTTTCTCCGGCCTTGACTCGCCGGAAGAATGCTTTGAAGGACTTATCCAGCCTGCGAAGGACATCCTGAAGACAGTGGGCATATATCCCGAGGAAATTGCCGTTCTTTCGCTCGACAGTGAGCATAGCAGCCTGATCTTCGTATGATCTGCTAATGCCTTCAGTCTCATAGGCGTTCTTTCTGTCTGCTAATGCCGTATTATACAGGTGCCTGCAAGTTTCGAGAGTAAGGTCTAATTGGGCCTCTTGTAGCCTATTAGGGTACATCCTGAACTTGTAGGCGGTCTTCATCTGGATTTCTGCTCCTCGATATACTTCTTGATGGTCTCTGCTGTCACGGTTCCAGCAGTGCCGACATAATACGAATTGGTCCACTTGATAGCGGTTTCGTTATACCAATAATTGTACATCCTGGCGCTGATTCCTTTGAACCAATTGATTAGCAAAGACGGGGCATTTTGAGGAGGAGATGAGATGAAAAGATGGATGTGGTCTGGCATTATCTCCAGACTCAATATCTCTACCCCCTTCTTCTCTGCTATGGTATGGAATATGTCTTTGAGATGGTCTGCTACATCGCCAGTAAGTACAGGACGCTGGTATTTGGGTATCCACACCAAATGGTAATTTATATTATACTTACTATGCCTAGTAGACCGCACTTCCATGACCGTTTATACGTACGCATACTATAAATAGATTACTTACGGGCTTACTCCGGCCTGGAGACCGGAGTTTGCGCCCTGCTCGTTTCTATCACATTATAACCTCAGGTGAGACTGTTGGCCTTCTCATTTCATCCACTGGATTCACAACCACCTTCGATATTTCCTTTGGTACATATGTCAATTCAGGAGGGATAGACGATGCTTTAAGAGAAGCCTCCGAACTGGAAGCCTCCGAACTGGAGGCCTCCACATTACCTATAGAGTCCAGGATGGCTGCAGCGTACACACCTGCCTCCTGAGGCTCAAAAGTGAAGCTGCCATCGGATCCTGTCACGACCGATCCCACGGTAGTCCATTTCGGCGGCATGTTGAGGCAGGAAGGCTGAGATTTCCTGTAAATTTTTACCTCTCTATCAGCCACAGCCGCCGATCCGCCAAGAGGATAGCTCACATCAAGAGATCCCCTAAATTTATTGAATTGGTCTGGGTAGAACTTAAGACTGAACCATTCCATTAAAACAGGCATTGCGACCATTCCCTCTCCTGTGACATAGACCTTTGCCGTATCTCCTTGATTCACCGTTGGAAGGCTCTGGGCTGCATAAGTCTCGGTTCTGAACTTGCCTACACTGAGACAGGACGTCTCGTTGATCAAGCGGGCCAAAGTAACCTCATTAACCTTGGCCGTTCCCGGACCGGTATTTGTGATCTCCACATACCACTGATTTGGAGCAGGCGGCCAGACAGAAGAAGCATATGAGGGCAGCGGCACATCTATGCATATGGTTTTGCTATTGTCAATGCACTCCACCTGACATGGAGTATCCCATACGGTCTTTGCTTCATGTCCCTCGGCCCCCACTTTAATGATAAGCTGGTTTCTTTTTTGGGCAGTCACATTTATCCTAGCTGAAAAAGCGTGCTGTGTTGAGGACCGGTCTGAGAAGAGATTCTCGAAGGATATTACGTAGCCCAGGTTTTCGGCAACCTTTTCATAAGGCAACAAGAAATAGCCGTTTCCATTCCAGGTGTCGCCGTAGCTGTTCAGACATTTAAAAGCCTGAATGCCATCGTCATAGCCGACAATGGTCACGCAATGCCCTTCACAGTTAGAGCAGGACATGGTCCCCGAAAGCTGGCTCCCTTGCTGGACTAAATCAAGAGAGAAATCATATGCGTTATTCGCTTTCATAGCCCAATTTCCCGAGATATCGGAAGGAATGGAGCCTTGAGCGGGGTTCGATTGAGTTGACTTCCACAGCGTGGCGTTCCAGGGAAACGTATCAGCTGAACCGGAATGAGTATACGTGCCTTCCATATACAGATTGTCGATATTGTTCGATATGCTGCCGGAATATACTTGAGTCCACTCACCAGGGCGTTCGCGCGTGAACTCTACCAATCCACCAGAAACCGTTCCGCTTATATGGTCGACATAATTGCCCGTTACCAGGGGTATACTGCCGCCAGCCAGGAGAGGGCCGTACTTGATCAGCATGGACGTGATATTCTCCACTGTTGGCTCCGTTGATTTGCCATAGGTTTTGAGCTTATAGAGTCCAGCCTCGTGGTTTATGGCATCGGTGATTTGCGGCATGTGGCTGTAATCTCTATTGCCTAGGTCATCGATCAATTTTGCTGTATCATAATCGCTGGGAAAAGAGGCCTCAGTACAGATGCCATAATTCTCCACTAAGGTCTTGGTTAATTCTTGGACGCCGTTCTTGATAAGCTCATCCTGGCGAGCATGCAGGTACCAGAAGGACAGATCAGGAGTATAGGGATGCTCCATCTCCTTGATGATATTCATGATATGTATTATCGATCTACCACCACATCCACCCCAGCCGTCCTGGTTCCCGGTCATGGTCACGTACTGTGAATAATCCAAGCTGCTTGGAGGATTTAGCACAATATCTCCTGGATCCAAGGGGCGAGCCATCATCTGATCGTGAATCACGAGAGACGCATCGTATTTTTTATCAATTGCTTGCCTATTGAGGCCGGATAGATCCCCCAAAGCCGCATAATCTGAGAGATCGGGTGGATTATATGCCTGCCTCGTCTCGGCCTTAATTCCCGAAATAAGCTGCTCAGGGTTGCTCGTTTTGCTCGCGCTCCAGGGATACTGACCCTGGCTGTTATGGTCAAAGCTGCCTGTAATAGTCATGAATCCAGACGAATCGGACAGACTGCCGAAATAGACCTGCGTCCACTGGCCGGCACGCTTCCGGGTGAACTGAACAGTTCCGTCGGGAGATATAGTGCCACTGATGGTATCCACCGGCTCAGAGGCTATATTGGTGCAGGTCATTGTGCCTGTTATCTGGTCCCCACTTTGTTGCAGGTCCAGTATGAAGTTATAATTCGTGTTGGCCACCATATTCCACTGGCCAGACACATCTTGGGCGCATGCAAGCGAACATGCAGCCTGCATGGTAAGAATTAAAGCGAATAGTTTGCTGAGATTTGATGCAAATAAATATCTCATTAGGAGCCACCTCGAAGTCGAATCCGATAATGCTGGAGAAGTCCTCTATCTTTCAGCTTAATAGCAGCTATATTTGGTAACTCGGCTTGTGTCAGATTATTTAAAACTAATGATGTTTGTTAGCTCCCACATGTATGATGGGAATTTAGTGCCATCTATTTTAACCAGACTTATTAATAATATGACGATAAGATTCAATAATTGAGAGTCTTCCTATTGGCTCAATACGCCAGGATGAAAATTATCAAGCAACTTCAGGGACAAAAAGAGCAATTAAGCGGGAGAACGAGCTGCTTAAGGCCCAAAGTAAAAAAACCTGAGCCGCTTAAGACAAGAGTCCGCGAACTTGAAGATGAGGATGCGCATACAAGGCTTTGTTCTCCTTTTCAAATTGATTCCATAGCGTTGAGAAAAAACCAGAAACTCCGACGATTATGGTTGATGAAGGCAGATTTGAAAAAACGATTCATATAATTTAAGAAAAGGCTGGCCGAGAGCCATATTTTAGCTCAACTAACTATTTATAGTGCTGCGATATCTCAATTCAGCAGGTGATACAATGAATGAAAAAAGGGGCATAATTGTTCTGATTTTTATGCTATTTCTGGCTATGACTTCCTGTGAATGCATGGCACAAGAAATTCAACAGGCGTCAGGCACCGTACAGATCACCGACATGCTGGGCAGGCAATTAACCGTTCCTGAAAACATTAGCTCTGTGATCGCTACGTCTCCCCCGTCCACGATTCTTGTATTCATGCTCGCACCCGACAAACTTGCAGGCTGGAATTTCATAAATAATTTTAACCATACTTTAATGGATGAAAATTATCAGAGCCTGCCGGTAATAGGAGGCTGGTATGGGACACAAACCGGGAATTATGAGACTATGATTAACATGAGTCCCGACATTGTAATAGAAGGTTACACTACAGACGGCGAAGTCCAGGAAACTATCAACCGCAGGCAGGAAAAATTTGGCAGCATCCCGGTTGTAGCTATCGATGGCTCCATCATCTTCGTTACGAAATCCGATCCCACCATCGAGTATGTGGGGAAGTTGCTTGATTGCAAGGATCAGGCAGAAAAGCTGCTCGAATTCCGCAGTTCAATCCTGACAAAGATCAATGAGACAGTAAAAGATATCCCAGAGGACGAAAAAGTGCGCGTTTACTATGCCGAAGGTCCCACAGGACTGGCGACAGATCCATCTGGTTCGCAGCACTCCCAGGTGATCGACATCTGTGGCGGCATCAACGTTGCTGATTGTCCCCTTACTCCAGGAAACGGCATGACGCAGGTATCCATAGAGCAGGTTATGAACTGGAACCCAGAAGCAATAATCACTTCCAGCCCGCAGTTCTATAAAACAGTATACTCCGATCCTATCTGGACAAGCGTCGAAGCTGTACAGAACAAACGCGTATATCTGGCACCGCAGAATCCGTTCTGCTGGATAGATAGGCCGCAGGGCCCTCACCTCATCATCGGAACGGCCTGGACTGCGAAGATGCTATATCCTGACCTCTTTGCCGATATGGATCTAGACAGCCTGACCGGTGAATTCTATTCGGAATTCTTCCACTATGCTCTCGAAGATAGCGATCTTGACATGCTATTGCATCCTGAGGCCAAGATAACGAAATGAGAGAAAATGGCAAATCCCCGGGTTTTGCTTATATTGCGGAGCATATCTTTGCTCCCATTTATCCAGTCATAGCAAACCATATAGTCACAGAGAGCGGGATTAAGAGCGGCAGATGCCTGGACCTGGGATGCGGCATAGCATCCCTGGGGATTTCCATTGCCCAGATCACAGAAATGCGGACCTATGGCGTTGATCTCTCAAGAGAGATGTGCAGGCTTTCACAGGAGAAAGCTCTTCATCACAGGATAGCGGACAAGGTTGTTCCTTTGATTGCTGATGTACATGTGCTTCCCTTCCAAAATGGCTGCGCCGATCTCATTGTGAGCCGTGGTTCCGTGTTTTTCTGGAATGATCTTCCTGCTGCCTTTAATGAAATAGCCCGCGTTCTTGCGCCCGGCGGGCAGGCATGGATAGGCGGAGGTTTTGGCACCAAGGAATTGAGAGAACAGATATCTGAAAAAATGGCCGCTATCAATCCCCAGTGGCAGAACAATTCCAAGGAACGCCTCAGCCCGGAAAACCAGAAGGTCATAGAAGAAGCAGCAGAGCAGACCGACCTCGTCTGCCATACGGTCCGGGATGATTCCGGGTTCTGGGTGGTATTGAGCAAATAGAGGGGGCAGAAATGCAGTGCAAAGTATGCGAGATCGGTTGTGAGATCAACGAGCATAGCAGAGGTAGATGCGGGACTTATGTGAAGAAAGGCGGCAGCATAATTCAATCTCCTGAAATTGGCTACATGGGTGGCTATCCCATTTCTGTGGAAACCATACCAATGCTGCATTTTCATCCCTCGGCAAAGTTCCTGCAGGTTTTCAGTACCGGCTGCAATTTTGAATGCCAGGGATGTGTGGCAAGATTGCTGGCATCCAACCGGTCTTTTGGCTGGCCAACGCTCAGCCCAACCCAGGTAGTCGCAAAAGCACTGGAGCAGGAATGCCAGGGCGTGGTTTCGACACTTAATGAACCGGCTGCCAACTATTACATTTTCAGGGAGCTTGCAGTTCAGGCAAAGGAGAATAGCCTGCTTGTTGGCTGCTCTACAAATTGCTATTTCACTGAAGAGACGCTTGAAGAGCTTGGAGGTCTGATAGATTTCATGAACGTGGGGGTCAAAGGATATTCCAATAGTATTTACAGGACATGTGGTGCTAAATCCTCGACTCCTGTTTTTAGGAATATTGCCGGGCTTCTTGAAATGGGCGTACACGTAGAGACGTCGGTAGTGTATTCCAGGAGAAATGAAGCCGATGTCTTGCAAGCTGCAAAAGCATTATCTAAAGTCTCCTCTGAGATCCCCTTACAGCTGATGAGATTCATTCCATTCGGGGATACACCTCTTGAACAGGAACCCTCCATAGGGGATGCTGAAAGATTGTGCAGGGCAATACGCGAGCACATGGATCACGTATATCTGTTCAATTCTCCGGGCACGGAATTATTGCATACCTACTGTCCGCAATGTGGGAGCCTGCTTGCAGAAAGGGAGTTTCACGGCCCCATGGGATGCAGGCTTCTGAAGCCCTGGACGGACTATGCCTGCCGCTGTGGGCATAATGTCCAGGTAAAGGGAACTGCTGCCAGTGAAAATTTCAGTGAGGCCGGATTCATGGGTGGTTACAGGATAAGCCGGGCTTTTGGTATGGTACATGCAGCGCTCATATGCATGGGAATATTTGACGAAGGGAAACTGCTTGAGGTCTGGCGGGAGGTCTCTGACGCTGAAACGCTTATGAAAATGCATCGCCTGATACAACAGCCATGCTCATATCTCGAGTTTATCAGGCTGATCGCCAAAAAGGCAGGTGCAGAGCATCAGGGAGAGGAACTTTCATCCTTTATCGGCAAGCGCATGGAATCAGTTCTAAGCCTTGCGGCAGAGAACAGCGATCATTCAGTCTATTACTGTATGGGCTCACCCCTTTTTGCCCTGAATGCAGGAAGAATGGAGAACAACCTTGTGACCTTTGCTGGAGGAAAGAGCATTAATAAAGTGCTTCAGAGGGAAGGAAAACCCGGTGTGAATGTATCCCCTGCATTTATAAATGAACATAATCCCCAAACCATATTTATTTCCGGTTTTCTCTCTCGTCCGCTCGATGAGTTCTATGGCCTGTGCAGGTATTATGGCATAGAAGCGGATGCGGTAAAAGAGCAGAGGGTCTATGTGATACCACCAATCTGGGATTTCGGCAGTCCTCGCTGGATATTAGGTCTTCTCTATATTGCGGACAAAATCCATCCCGGAAAGCTTGGGATTGACATTAAAAAGGAGGCAGATGAATTCTACAGGCGTTTTTATGGCATGTCCTTTGAGGATGCCAGCCCTAACAGGTCTTTCCACAGGCCATCGTCCAGTGGGTGGCCAGGGCATATGATGGAGTGCACTCATGCCTGATAGCAGGCACCATGGCACCACTGTCATGTATTTATTGCCTTTCTTGATGCTCATAGTTTCTCTCTTTATGGGAAGATACCAGGTACCTGTATCGGTTTTAATAGATGACATCATGAATACTATCACTGCTTTATTTTTTGGCACTGCTATTCCAGCATCAACTCATCACACAGTATTGTTCAGCGTGAGATTGCCGAGGATCCTCGCAGCCATGCTCGTAGGCTGCGCTCTTTCTGTAGCTGGTGTCTCATTTCAGGGTGTGTTTCGCAATCCATTGGTATCGCCTTATATACTGGGTGTGGGTTCAGGCGCAGGTTTTGGTGCATGCCTGGGGATACTATTATTCGACAACCACATCATGATTCAGCTGCTGGCTTTTATTTTCGGACTTCTGGCAATGTTCGCTGCTATCAGCATGGATAAAGCTAGCAAGGGAACCGGAACTCTGGTGCTTGTTCTATCCGGAATAATTGTGAGTTCTATTTTCACTGCCCTCATATCACTGGCAAAATATGCCGCAGATCCTTATGACGAACTTCCTGAGATAGTTTTCTGGCTTATGGGAAGCCTCTCCAGCATAAGGTACAGCGATCTGATCTGGATAACTGTACCCATGTTCATTGGAATGCTTGTATTGTTCCTTCTCAGATGGCGCATCAATATCCTCTCACTGGGCGACGAGGAAGCCAGATCCCTGGGAGTAAATGTGGACAAAATGCGCTTGATAATCATTATCTGTGCAACCCTTGTGACCTCGGCGGCAGTCAGTATTAGCGGGGTCATTGGTTGGGTGGGACTGGTGGTGCCCCATATTTCAAGGATGATAGTGGGCCCCAATTACAACCGCCTGCTGCCCATGAGCATGGTATGCGGCGCATCTTTCATGTTGCTTGTAGACGATCTGGCAAGAACTGTTAGTGTAACGGAAATACCCCTGGGCATAATAACCTCTCTAGTAGGTGCTCCCATATTTGCATATCTTATAAAGAGGGGGCGCATGGGATGGAACTGATCCTGGAGGTTGATTCTCTCAGCTACTCCTACGGAAAGGAAAATGTGTTCGAAAACGTGTCCTTTTCCCTGAGAAGTGGCGAGGTCATGTGCATCCTCGGCCCTAACGGATCAGGAAAATCCACACTCATCAAATGCATTGCAGGCATCTTCAAGCCTGCTACAGGTTCGGTCCATATCATGGGAGAGAATACAGCATCCCTGGGGGCAGGAAAAATCGCGCGGCGCATAGGATACGTGCCTCAGCAAAATGAAGTGGTTTTTCCCTTTACGGTTCTGGATTTTGTGGTAATGGGCCGTACACCCCACATTTCCATATTCGCATCTCCGGGCGCAAAGGACATGAAAATTGCCAGAGAATCGCTTGAAATGGTTGGCATTGGAGACCTTGCAGAAAGAACGCTTGGCAGTCTCAGCGGCGGGCAGCGCCAGATGGTTCTGATAGCCCGTGCCCTTGCCCAGGAACCAACTTTGCTTTTGCTGGATGAGCCAACGGCACACCTTGATTTTGGAAATCAGGTGCTTGTGCTGGAAGCAGTGCAGAAACTGGCATCTTCGGGAATATCAATTGTCATGAACACCCACATGCCTGATCATGCTTTCTTAGTTGGCAGCAGGGCCGCTGCATTATGCAATAGAAGACTTCTTGCGGTAGACGAAGTTGCAGCAGTTGTGAACAGTGAGATAATGTCCTCCGTATATGGGGTAAATGTGGCGGTAAGGGAAATAGAGGATATAAAAAGGAAAGTATGTGTTGCAATGCTGAAATGATCCTGGGCGCTCTTGCAGTCTTTGCCGCTGGATTCACCATCTTTCAAAGACCGATCAATACTGAGATCATTCGATGTTGCGTTCCTGGTGGCGGTGCTGGGTGAGGTGCCGGATAGAAGCGCTTGCCTGGGGTAGCTTCGCCGGGTGCTGTGCCCGGAGGGGCTCTTGTCCATCACCGAGTTCAAGCTGGGCGATCCCGATTTCATTCCCAGGCCGGTGATGATAAGGTCTGCAGAAGATGCCGGTTTTCGCTGCTGTGCGACACACGGCAATTTCCTGAGTATCAGCCAGATGATCCAATTCCCCGGGGGCGGATGTCTACGGGATCATATACAAAGGAGGACCTGCCCTACAACCGTCTCGAAATCCAGGCCGGCACAATCAATTGTGATGTCGGCATACTGTTCGTACAGGGAGACACGCTGGTCATACATCATGCGGAGGCTCTGGCCGGCAAAAAGAACAATCCCACGGCCCGAAATATTGCCAAGCCTCTTTTCTATCTCTTCGAAAGGCACCTTGAGGTAAACTACAGTACCAGCCGATATTAAATGCTCCATTGCCCGGGGGCTCATAACCACACTGCCGCCCGTGGCAATAACCGAATTCCTGCAACTGAGGGAGAGAACTGCCTCTTCTTCGGCTTTCAGGAATCCGGCTGGCCCATCCCTGTCGATTATCGCCTGCAGGCGCAGCCCGGTCCGCTCCTGGATCACGAGGTCTGCGTCGACAAAGTTCATCCCAAGGGCTTTTACAAGAATAACCCCGACCGTGCTCTTGCCTGCACCTGGCATTCCGATAAGGACAATATTTCTCATGTTTCCATCACCATGACCAGATTAATTCTAAGAGGTCGATTGGATTGGGATCGAATGAGTCTCGCACTGGGAGTACATCTCACTGCCAGGACGATAGCAATCCGCCCTGTAGATCGCAAAATTCTCTCCACTTCTATCAATGAGCGAATCGTACTCGGCCGGCAGAAGGGGAATAACGGTGCTGCTTCTTATAATCACCCTCTCCTGGGCTATGCGAAGCATGTCCTCCAAAAACCTCTTGATCCCTGATCGAGCATCCCCACGCTGGCGAAATGGCCTTAAAGGTGGATTAAAGGTGACCACATAGCGAAAGCTCTTGGAGGGATAATCAAGCCGACTGATATCGGCGAGACTGGCAGGTATTCCCATCTCCTCCAGACAGCGGACGAATCCGGGACAATTGTCATGTCCATGGACATCATTGCAAATGCAGCCCAGGGAAAACGGCCCACTTGCTATGTCCAGGATGCTGCCTTCAAGATCTATGCCCATCTGCTCCAGGTAATTTTTAAATCTCAGTTCAGCTGCCCATCTGCAGCCGGAACAAACCATCATGATATGATACACCCCTATTTAGTTAGACTGTCGTATTCAGTGCCTTGAGGCTTCGACGATTGTGAAACTTCCATGGCAAAGTCCAAAGGACAGAAGGAGCATCTATGAGGAGGAAACCGATGGCCGACGTTCCATCCGTCCTTATGGCCTCTGATGTACCGATATACTCTGTTAGGCGGCAATAACTTGATCCCTAATAATGATAGGATTTTCTGAAAATACAAAAAAACGCAATTATTGACTCTTAAATGCTTGTGGTCCTATGATTTTAAATGCCAAATGGACAATTCGCGGCTATTATGTCGCCATCTGATCCAATCGCAAGTCGCATGTCAGGAGTTCGCCCCGGCCTCTCGGCGATGGTCGAGGCGATTACCTGCAGGAGTTTTGGCTAATCCGTTCAGTTGAGGTGCAAGAGGCCTCAAGCCTCCTTTGAGGTTTTTAAGCCCTCACCTCCTCTGCGACCTTGTACTCGATCCATCGGGCGATGTTTGGATGAGGATCGAGGTTCTCAGAATAGCCATAGAACCCTTTTCCATTGTGGGTATAGTTGAGTCCTTCCAGGCGTTCGGCGATCAGATCATCGACGTATTTCGTTCCCATGCTGTTGACGGTGACGACGATCACAGCTTCGCCCTGGGCCTTCTCCACAGCCTCTCTTATGTTCGGGCTGCCCTGATACTCCATAAAGCCGAACCCAACATCCTTGAACTCTGAGCTTGCCTTTATCCTCTCAACCAGGGACTTGGCCAAAAGCTCGCTCTCCTCGAAGTAGGTTGAGCTGCCCCAAGGAGCCAAAATCAGCGTTTCGTTGGTTGCATCAATGCTGACTTCTCTCGCCCGGTCCAGGATCAGATCGGCAATTAAAAGATGATCGTCGATCGGCCCCTTCACCTCAGCACAAATTCCTTCATACAGCGGTGCAGTGATGAGAATCTTCGTCTGGTTGATGCTTTGCATAGCGGAATAGACCTCATCTCGAGCTTCCTCGTGGTCGACGGTGTTTCCGGTGAACAGCGTAACGGCAATTATTCTCCTGGCCCCCTGATCGAGCAGCCTGGCAATTCCTCCGGGAATGGTCTCTTCTTCAGCGGCGTTCTCTGCAAAGGCCACTGCAACTGGCATGCTTGATAACATCTGATTCACCTGACCAGCCAGCTCTCTTACTGCCTCAGCCCTCTTCGGATCGCTGGATCCGTGATCGATGATCAAGACGCCTCCCATGCCCTCGCCTATCTCACACCTGACCCGGTTCTCAATCCACCTGGCGAGATTGGGATGAGATGCCAGAGTCGCTCTATCGTAACGACAGCTATAACCTTCGAGAAGCTTTGGAATCTGGCTATCGGTTATAGATCCTCCAGCGACCATCAAGGGAAGAACTATCACGCCCCCATTCCCGTCCTCTGAGGAGCCTCCAGCCTTGGAAGCGTTTCGCATCACCGATTCCACCGTCAAATCAGGGTATAAGGTTTGGTTGCCGTGAATGAACGCATACTTCACATCTCTGAGCTTGATAGAGGGGCTCGCCCAGTAGCGCAGGTAAGACTTGACCTCCTCTGCAAGCCAGTTCTGGCAGCAGACCTGAGATCGGATGTCTCCTTCCTCGTCAGTTCCATGTGAAAGAATCACCACCGTCTCATTGGACGGATCACTGCTCATCTGGGAAACCCAGTCCGCCAGAATGTAGGCCACCAGAGAATGATCATCTAGCGCGCGGGTCATGGTGATATTGGCAGTGGTGTTCACCCGAGCCAGATCTTCGCCTGAGGGGAGAGTCTCTCTAAGCCTCAGCACATACTCGATCTCCTGAATATGGCTGCTGTATGAAGACACGAATAGAGGAATTGCAATAATATCCCTGATCCCTTGCGATTCAAGCCTTTCAACTGCATCGTCGATGCTCTCATTAGGAACAAATTCCAGAAATCCCAGCTCCACCGGATAGGGTAAAGATACGTTTGCTACGACCTGACGAACCTGCTGACACCATAAATCCTCATCGCTCCCGTGCGCCACCACCAGCACCCCCAGCTCACCTCCTGACTTTTCAAATGCAGAAACCGCCTTGTCCATAGCCTCATTTGCACCTTCGCCTTCTGCCAAGGCTGGCCAGGTTATTGACAGGACGATGACGAGAACTATGGCAATCAGTCTGATGCTCATTGTCTTCATATACCAATACTCCATTAAAAATAATAAAATTAGTTCGAAACGCTCTTCTCGCCCAGAGAATTCGCAGTATTGGCTGCCGCCTCGTAGACCGGATCCATGAGAGGATCATCCAGCAGCTGCTCCGTGTTAACCCACCTTCCGCTCCATTTTTCAAGAGAGAGAGTGTTGTTGGAGGCTTGTTTGGCTGCGACGGCAAATGCCCCGATCATCTGAGCCTCGGCACTGTAGGCGTTTGAGACCATTTCGGAATTGGTCCCGTTGGCAGCCATGGTTGGATACCACATCCCGTAAGCAGGATTTTCCATCAAGATATCAAAGCACAGCTTGCCGTATCTCATATGCCAGTGAGTAAGCCCGGCCTCATCGTGAACCGCGGTCGCTATCACGTGTTTGTATTCCAAGCAGCCTTCTTTGTCCGATCGCAAATTGAACATATGCCACTCTACCGGATATCCCTGAAAGTCTATGGTCTTGGATCCCACGTAATCGTATTCGCCCTTGCATTTGACAGAGCCTTCCGGGCTATAGAATGTGATGTTGTTTCCTGATATCTCAATATCCCCGAAGTCTGTCTTTTGCATGGCGTGGAAGAAATTGCTGATATCGTCGACGGTGAAATTGCTGCTTTCATCAGCTGCCGCGGCAGGAGCTATGATCATCACCAAAGCTGCCATGGCGATGACAATTGAGCCATTCAATGCATTCATTTTCAATACCTCTATTTTAAACCAGATGCAACTGCATCCGCAAGATGTAACTCTAATATTAGGCATATTTCCAATTAACCCAAATTAAATTAGAAAATACAGCATGATCCTAACATATCAGGAATTCTAGCTTATGAATTGAAGTTTGAAAAATCTAAATCCACCGAAACGATTAAATGAATCTATGCATTCTGCAGCAACTATGAGACTAATAGCTCTTTGGGCAATGCTTTTCGTTTTCACAGCCATTGTACTCAGCGCATCAGCTGCAGAAGACAAAACCAGCAAGTCTATGAATAATAGTTCATCAATTTCAGAACTTGTCGATTTCGTAAAGGAAGCTCGTGATTATGCACGTGAAGAGGATAGAGAGAGTGCATGTCAGCAATTCAGCAATAAGACTGGCGAGTTCGTGCGAGGGGATCTGTACATTTATGCGTACGATTTTCAGGGGATAAATGTCGCTCATCCCTTCCGCCCTGATTTTATAGGCGAAGACAAGATCAATTTGACTGATCCGAATGGAGTGGCCTTGATAAAAGACCTGGCTGACTGCTCCCGCAGAGGCGAGGACTCTACTTATTTCATATTTCCTAATCCGGATCATGGCTCCGAAGATGAGCTGAAGATCGGCTATGCGGCCAAGGTTGATGAAAACTGGTGGGTGGGCTCTGGCGTCTATTTATCAGATCTTCCGGTCTTCTTTCCACTAGAGTCAAGAGAGAATCTGGTATCCTTCGTGGATGAAGCGGCAAAATACGCAGAGGAGAACGGAAGAGATGCGGCTCTGCAGGCATTCAATGACAGGAACAGCTCATTCGTTCGAGGGAACCTCTACATCTTTGCCTACGACTTCAATGGCACAGTGCTGTCGCTGCCCTATCAGCCTGAGCTTTTAGGATCAGACCGCTTGGATGCAAAAGACGAAAATGGCGTGCGATTCGTACAAAATAGCATTGATCAGGCAAAGAGAGGGAGAGGCTATCTGTATTACCTCTATGCCAATCCCAGCAAGAATATGGAGGAAGAACTCAAGCTGGGCTATGTCAGGAGCGTTGACAATAACTGGTGGCTTGGTGCAGGAATCTACGCATCGGAATCAAATGCCACAAATGCCACAAGCAAAACATATCTGGGTGAGATCGGCCGCAATTAGATCGATGAATCAACAAGAAAATAGCGTGCTGCCTCCTTTCTGCATAATTGGGGTCGCACGCTCCATAAGCTTTTGTGACCATTTATTATTTTTTTACCGCAATACCCCGATGCTTGCATCGGGGATAAAGGGCATCCGTGTCCAACTTAGGGATTTGATCAGATCCGAGTAGTACTATCTTTATGCGGCGACGCCTCGGATGCCCCGTCTGCTTGCAGCGGGGTGCGTCGCCGCCGTTTCGCATGAAAAACCCGAAAAATTGATTTAACCGAACCCTCCTATGCTATCGCTCTTCGTAACAACATAACCTGCCCGCACGATGTAGTCAATCATCTCTTGGATCGACATCTCAATAGGAGACGGCGGTATTAAGGGCTTATGATGCATATTCTTCTTATCTCTGTCTTCAAGATACATTTCTTGATTTATGAGAAGATGGTGAAGAATGCATAGGACCTTTCTTGCCAGAGCAACCGCTGCTACTTTAGATCCCTTCTTGGCTTGAATCCTCAGGAAGAATTTCTTCAGCTTGGAATCCTTGGTTCTCGATATGGCATAGGCGACCTGGATCAGCATTCTTCGGATATGCTTGGAGCCTTGTTTGGTTATCCCTCCAAGGATTGTCTTTTCTGCTGACTGATATAAAGAAGGAACAAGGCCACACCATGCGGCAAGCTGCTCTGGCTTTTCGAAATCAGTATAGTTGCCAATTTCCGCCAGAATGGCAGTAGCAGAAACAAAACCTGTCCCAGGTATAGACATTGCAATGGCTAAATCATTCTTACGATATTGAATTCTGGCGCTAATCTCCCCATCCAGCTCATCTATCCTCTCCTGGATGGATTTCATCAAGCTCAGAGAACCCCTAATCAAAATGACCTGAGAGACATCCAGACGACTCTTGATAGACTCTTTAATTTGATCCGCCTTTTTCTTAAGTCGTCCAGATGGAATGCCGTCAATTATATCATCAATCTCTCTTCCTTCTAGAACGCAATTCAAGAGGTACATCCCGGACTTGCCAAAAATATCAGAGATAACTGAGGCCAACTTGATGCATGCAGAATCGAGAGATTGGTGTATCTTGTTCTTTTCCTGAGTCATCTGCTTGACGTAACCCTCTCTGGCTCTGGTTAGCCTTCTTAACTCTCGATCATCTTTAGGAAAAATCCTGGAAGGCTCAATCATGCCGTTGAGACAAAGTTCAGCAATCCATTCGGAATCGCTGACATCAGTCTTTCTTCCTGGCGTGTGCTTAATTTTGTAGGAATTCGCCACAATCAAGTCGATCTTTCCCTCAAGAACAGAGTGAACAGGATGCCAATAGATTCCAGTTGATTCTATGGCAACCTGTTCACATCCATTTTCGATAACCCAATCTCTAAATTTTAAGAGATCTTCCAGGGTAACGCTAAAGCGTTGAGTATCCTTCTTCCCGTCTCGGCAAAGGATTGTTGCTATCAGAAATCGTTTGTGCACGTCAATGCCACAAACTTTATTCCTCTGCAGTTCCATGATTGTTCCCGTCCTGATATGGGCGGATAACTTAATCCTCAAAGGGTGCTCATTCGCATTCGCGTTCTACTGACGCATTCTTGCATCCGCGGGATTTGGCTAGTTTGATATGAAAATGGGCCTTACGCATACCTATGCAGCCGCTATTTCTGAGGTGCATGTCCTTACGACCTCGTATCCTGCCTTTTCAAGTAATCTGATCATCGACCGTTCTTTTCTCTTCGTCGCTCGTTCATTAGCTTCCTCGGCGCCTGTATCTTGATAAGGTGCTCCAGTTTTGAGAACACGGTAGATGTCCATGAGCATGCGATGCGCTAGAGCCACAAGAGCTCTTTTCTTGCCTCTCCGTCTGACAATATTTTGATAGAAAGCGTTATAGGTGGAGCGTTTGACCTTTGAGGCAGCCCATGCGGCCTCAGCCAACGTTCCTTTCAAAAAAGAATTTCCTTTTTGGGTTTTTCCGCTCTTTTTCTTGCCAGCACTTTCATTATTGCCTGGACAAACTCCCGCCCAAGAAGAAAGATGTGCTTCGTCAGGGAACTGAGACATGTCTGTCCCGATTTCTGCCAGGATGGCAGATGCGCTGACCTTACTGATTCCTGGAATCGATTGGATCAGGTTAGACTCCTTTTGAAAAGGGATCATTTTTCTCTCGATCTGTTCATCGATTTTTGCGATTTGCCTGGCAAGATGATCGAGATTCTCCATATGCATTTTTAGGAGGAACCTGTGATGATCAGTTAATTTTCCATCAAGGGCTTTCTCCAGCAGATCAACTTTCTTCTTGAGTGAGCCTTTAGCCAACTGAGAGATTTCCTCTTTGGAAAGCCTATCCTTTTCCAGAAGAGATCGAATCATAGCCATTGATGAAACGCCAGAGATCTTGGATACAACCGAGCTGAGCTTGATATTCGATGATTCTAACACTTTTGTCAGTCGATTCTTCTCTGAGGTCATCATTCCAACCAGCTTTCTTCGAGTGCGATTGAGATCACGCAACTCTCTGATTTCTCTTGGCGGAATGAAGCTGTTGGGAAGCAGTCCATATCTCAGCAATTTGGCGATTCTCTTGCAATCCATGATGTCGGTTTTCTTTCGAGGAATGGCCTTGAGGCGCTGAGCATTGGCAAGAACTATTGTGAACTCTCCTTCCATTATATTGAAGATCGGTTTCCAATAGACGCCGGTGCTTTCCATGCCGATTGTTGTGACATTATATTTCTTCAGCCAGGATTTCAGGTCTTCGAGATCTGAGGTCATGGTTGAGAAGGTCCTGATCTCGAACTTCGGAGATTTCTCAAGAGGGCCATGAGCAATGCATACGTCTACTTTCTTCTCGTGAACATCCATTCCAGCGCAACTATCCAGAACCGGCTCCATGCTAAATCTCCTTGAGATGGGCAGAGCAACATGTTATTTCTTTAAATTTGATACGCGTGCCTGTATGGCGACATTCATGGGTACTAACTGTTGCTCAAGGCAGTTTCACTCACGGGGACTTATGAATCCTCCAGAAACGCTTCGCCTTTGATTACCTGTCTCATAATTTAGGCTGATGATCATTCCTGGATATAAACCTAAACCCACATTTTCATGCCTCATGGGTGCCTGGCCAGGCATGACGGTTTCACTCTATGGATGGCGGCAAGGCTATTTCTTTCCGCAAGCATAGCCAGACATTCGAGGATCTCTTTTGGGCTATGATGCAGGCCATAAAAGATAGTCCCTTTATTTCCTACAAATACTCTGCCACATGTTTTGCATTTCAAACGTTGCGTGCCCTTGGAAGTGCGGCCGTATCGGACTATGTTTCCATGATCCACTTTGCCATAGTCAGGACAGTCTTTATTCCAGCAAAACGAACCAGCAATTGCCAGTCTACCTGCCTTCATTGCATTCCCCAAGCTAAATATGCAATGAAGGAATATAAACTTAATTAGGGGGGACTACCCAAAATCATCCTCTGTTTTTTAGAGACTTCTGTAAGCCTCCACTTTCCACCGACTTTAACTGCTCGCAACTTTGACAATTCCATCAGAATCTCCTCGATAGAACTCTTATCGAGCAGCTTCGCCTCCCTGGCCCTCCGGAGCAAAATCGCTCTCAGTATCAGCGATATGAAGAAGATGAACAGCAAGCCCTGCAATGTTTCGACCTTCTGCACTCTCAGAGGCATAACCTCAAGTTCATTCTTCAGATCATCGAACTTCTTCTCGACCTCGTCTCTCTCTCGATAGAGAGAAAGAACCTCATCCCAGTTTCGTCTTGATGAAGAAAGTAGAATTGTCTTTCCAAATCGATTTACAGCCTGCGATATTGCATTCACTCGTCTGCTAAGATGAATCTTCTTGCCTTCCAGAGTGTACTCAAAATATCTTTCAAAATTTCCTGCTGTCCGCTTGAATTGGTCGATAGGGTTTCGGAACTCTTTTCCGTCAATGGCGCATTCGATATCGATTAATCGATTGTAGAACGAATTTGTCTCTAATCCTTCCCGCTTCTTGTTAAACAGGACATATCCATAGGCATCGACAGAACCAATTTGAATCTCACTTTCCAGGACATAGAAGATGTCGCCACCAAATCTTTTAGCATTAGCTGGGCTCTCAATTTCCCTATTCGTCTCACTGATCAAGCCCTTGCCGACATTGACGCTAAAAGGAAGAGGAATGATGAAATCGATATTCGCGTCGTTCATTTCTTTTATATTATTCTCACTGTAGAATCCGCGATCCAAGATGAATAGACTCTTCGATATTCCAAGCGCTTTGACCTCAGCTACAAGGTTTTTCAGAGTCACAACATCGCTGATGCTGCCTGGAAACAGTTTGAAATAGAGGGGCAGATGCCGATGCAATGAGAGAACTAGGCCGAGGTTAACTTGGGGCAGGTCAAGACCATCGCGATTGTATCCCCACTCCAGCCAATCGATATTTCGGGAAGCCGATGAGAGCGATGTAATATCGAATATCAGCGTCTCATCCTCGCCGGCGATCAAAGAATTATAGAACGAATTCATGGACTTTTCTTTTGTGGCCAATCGCTCCAGAAAATTAGACAGCCATTGGGAACTGAAGGATTCTTTCAGTGAATACATCTCTGGCAGAAACGAGTCATCAAGAACGGTGTTTAAATTCTTAAGAGAGGTTTGATGAAGCAGCTTGCTCATTGCCATGGCCAAAATTATATCGCCATCTTCGCCAAACGATTCTGAAAGCTTCTTTCTGAGCTGAATCTCACTACTTACCGAATCCAGAAGATATGCCGGGCCCAACGATTTCGTTGTCTTGACATCTCGTTCTGCTGTTTTCGGGATGATATGGCCTGTTGCTTCATCCCAAACGCCAAGATATCGCCGTTTCTGCCGGGATTGTTTCTTCTCTGGATCCCAATAATTTTCGGCTTCGTAAGCATATGTCCGCCCGCGGATCTTCTGCTTGACCAGATATGTCATAGCTAAGAGTAATAACCATAATAGTATAAATAACCTTCGGTCAATCCGCGGGCAGAAGGATTCAGCGAGAAAAATGGTTATTGCACAAGGCGGAGTTTAGGACCAATTGCTCGGTACCTGCGAGATAAAAATCATTGCACTGAGATATACGGCATTTGGAATATCATAAATTGAATTCAATAATGATACGTCTGTCATGTGGTTATTGGGATAATAATTGGTCTGGAAAACTCCATTGCTAAACTGCACTACCGTAACATTCGCTGGCAAGTGAGAACGGTCAAAAAGACCATCGCCACCTAAACTTAGCCAAAATGTACATTTTGCCCAATAGAGAGATGCAAAAGCTAGGATCACACCTAAGCTTAAAGATATTGTGCGTCCGGGATAAACCCCATATCCGCAAGAGATAGATGCAATTGGATCAAGATATTTGGACAAATTTAAGCATTTTAGTATTTTATTTTTAAATGAATACCCCGCAGCTTGCTGCGGTTGGGATGGTCAGGAAACCGACTTAAGGAAAGGGGCATATTCTATGTTAGATGATTGAGGTTAAAAAAGCAAGCCATTGTGCCTACAAAATTCGATATCATATGGTATTTAGTATAAAATATAGAAGAAAATTGCTTCAGGATATCGATCGCATTAATTATATCAAATTCGTATGCAGTGAGATCGGTGAACGATACTATTTCGATTTCGATGCAATTGGTACTGATGGCGATCATGTTCATATCTTTGTTGGAGCAGCGCCAAGATATTCGCCATCAAAGGTTATGCAAATTGTAAAAAGTATAACCGCAAGAGAGTTTTTTAAGAAGTATCCTGAAGTGAAAAAACAGCTTTGGGGTGGCGAATTTTGGAGCGATGGAGGTTATGTTGGAACAGTAGGTGATGGTGTTATGGCCGACACTATACGGAATTACGTTGAAACTCAAGGATCGCCTGAAGAAAAGGAAGCATATAAGCAAATGAACTTGTTAGATTTCGAATGACGGCAAACGGCGCGAACATGCCCCGCTGCTTGCAGCGGGGTGCGCTGTTTGACTGAATCCTGGAATGTCAAGCTTTCGTTGACCAGATACCCTTAGTCAGAAATTATCGTAACTCTGTTTTCGGTTCCCAGAGAGTCCTTGTTAATCAAATCTAAGAAAACATGAAAACCGGGCGAGGGTTCACTTCATCCCAACCTGAAGGTCGGGGTATTCGTGACCCTCCGCGCTCCCGATGTAATAAAATTCTACGAGTCTTCCCTTATCTAGCTCGTCCCTTGTTAAGCTCTTCTCATACCTTTTCACAATTTCCCCGCACAATTCCGATATCCTCTGCCATCTTTCTCAAATAGTTCCTTATATCCCGCCTCCCACTGCTATCCTGGAGGTGAGGCGACCAGACACGACTACAGAATACGAGCATTTCATTTCAAGCGCATATCCTTCGAAGTTGGGCCCTCCTCCCAACTTTATAGCGGGCATAGATCCGGAGGCGAACCACCCCTCCGGCATAATCCTAAAAAAATCAGAATCGTTCCTAAATGAATTCAGGTGTAATATGAGGCAGATAGCCATTTACGGCAAAGGCGGAATCGGCAAGTCGACCACCACCCAAAATCTCACAGCAGCCCTCTCGACCATGGGCAAGAAGATCATGCAGATAGGCTGCGACCCCAAAGCAGACTCCGTGAAGATGCTCATGAACGGCAAGAGACAGCCATCAGTTCTTGACACCCTTCGAAAGGAAGGAGAAGGAGAATTGGATGACGTACTGAAGACCGGCTTTGGAGGCATTCGCTGCGTCGAGTCCGGAGGCCCGGAACCGGGCGTGGGCTGTGCAGGTCGCGGGATAATCACCTCCATCGGCCTCCTTGAGAACCTGGGAGCCTACACCCCAGACCTCGACTATGTCTTCTACGACGTCCTGGGAGACGTCGTCTGCGGCGGCTTCGCTATGCCCATCCGGGAAGGAAAGGCCCAGGAGATCTACATCGTGGCCTCCGGAGAGATGATGGCTCTTTATGCCGCCAACAACATCTGCAAGGGCATCCAGAAGTTCGCCGAGTCCGGCGGAACGCGTCTGGGCGGCATCATCTGCAACTCCAGAAACGTCGACCGGGAACGGGAGCTGGTAAGCGCTTTTGCCGAGAAGATCGGCAGCCAGATGATCCAGTTCGTGCCCAGAGACAACATCGTCCACCAGTCAGAGATCCACAAGCAGACAGTGATCCAATATGCTCCAGACTCAGACCAGGCCAAAGCCTATTTGGCGCTGGCCAAGGCCGTGGACGAGAACCAGATGTTCGTTATCCCAAAGCCGATGGAGTATGAAGAGCTGGAACAGGTCATGATGGAATGGGGTGTTGTGGAATGAAGATGATCCGGGCAGTCATAAGACCGGAGGCTGTGGATAAGGTCGCTGACTCCCTGGAGACAGGCGGCTTCACTGCCTTAACCCGAATCGAGGTCTTCGGCAGAGGCAAGCAGAAGGGCATCAAGGTTGGCAACGTTGTGTATGACAACCTTCCCAAGACCATGATCATGCTGGTTGTCGATGACGATAGCGTTGAGAAGTCGGTCAAGATCATCGAGGACAGCGCCAGGACCGGGAATATTGGAGACGGCAAGATCTTCATCAGCTCGGTAGACGAAGCCTACACCATCCGAACCGGCCAGAGAGGGCTGTAGAAAATGAAAGAAGTAATAGCCATCATCCAGCTGAACAAGATGGAGGCGACCAAAGACGCACTGGAGGTCATCGGAATTAGCAGCTTTACCGCCTACAAGGCTTCTGGACGGGGAAAGCAGAAAGGTCTGCAGATACCTCATCCAACGCCGCTGGATGAGAGGGATGAGAGAGATGAGAGGGATGAAAAGAGGATGAAATATATCCCCAAGAGGATGATCTCGGTTATGGTGGAAGACGAATTCGTTCCCGCGGTAGTGGCAGTGATCACCAAAGTGAACCGAACTGGAAACTATGGCGATGGCCGAATCTTCGTCAGCCCGATGGAAGAATCAGTCAGAATAAGAACCGGAGAGAGAGGGAGCGTGGCCATATCATGAGCGGAGTCGAAAGAGAGCCAGTAACCATTGCCCGGAGCCGGCAGACGGTCGAAGCGATGGTGAAAGGACTTCCCCAAAAAACGCAGGACATCAGAAAAAAGCATGTTGTAGTCAAGGACTCCTGCGAGATCGAACAGAGGATCGAAGCCAACGACCGCAGCGTTCCGGGCATCCTGACCAACCGCGGTTGCGCTTATGCCGGCTCCAAGGGGGTGGTTTTCGGGCCGATCAAAGACATCCTGCACATCACCCACGGCCCCATCGGCTGCGCCTACTTCACCTGGGGAACGCGCCGCAACCTGATGAGCCAGGATGAGGGCAGAGAGTGTTATTCGGGCTACTGCCTGAGTACAGACGTCAAGGAGACGGACATAGTCTTTGGCGCCGAGAAGAAGCTGGCTACAGCTATCAGGGAGGCCTATGCCATCTTCAAGCCGGAGTGCATCTCTGTCTTTTGCACCTGCCCCATCGGCCTCATAGGCGACGATATAGAATCGGTCTGTCGCAAGGCAGAAGAGGACCTCAAAATCAAGATTATCCCAGTACGCTGCGAAGGCTACCGGGGCGTTTCTCAATCCGCTGGGCACCACATCGCCTCCAACGCTCTGATGGAGCATCTGGTGGGCACGGAGGAGCTGGAGAATCCCGGACCCTTCGACGTCAACGTCTTCGGAGAGTACAACATCGGTGGAGACTACTGGGTGGTCAAGGACCTTCTGGAGAGAGTGGGCTACCGCATAGTGAGCCCCTTCACTGGCGACGCCTCGTTCCACGATATCGCCAAAGCTCATAGGGCAAAGCTGAACATCCTGCTCTGCCACCGCTCCATCAACTACACCAACCGCATGATGGAAGAGAAGTACGGCATTCCCTGGCTGAAGGTCAACTACCTGGGAGTGGAGGATACCATCAAGACGCTGCGGGATATGGCAGCGTTCTTCGACGATCCCGGCCTTACCAGAAGAACTGAAGCTGTGATTGACGAGGAGATGGCCAAGATCCAGCCGACGATCGATATGTACAGAAAGAGGCTGGCTGGAAAGAGGGTCATGATCCTGGTCGGTGGCTCAAGAGCGCACCACTTCAGGAACATGTTCGAGACTCTGGGAATGGAGGTAGTCGTGGCCGGATACGAGTTCGCCCACCGGGACGACTACGAAGGCAGAAAGATCCTCACCAGCATCGTCCACACCGGACGCTCCAAAGTCCTTGAGGACATCCACTACGAACGCGACCCGAACGTCGTCTCGCCGTATGACAACGAAGCGCTCCAGAAGAAGAAGGAGAAGATTCCGAGGCTCATGGATTACGAGGGCCTGCTCCCCCACATGAAGGATGGCCAGATAATGATCGATGACTACAGCCATCAGGAGTGCGAGCGGCTGGTAAGGGAATTGGGGGTGGACCTCTTCTGCTCGGGGATAAAAGACAAGTACGTCTTCCAGAAGATGCACATTCCCTCCCGCCAGATGCACTCTTATGACTACAGCGGCCCTTACACCGGCTTTTCGGGCTTTGTGCAGTTCGCCAAGGACATCGACATGTCTGTGAATAGCCCCACCTGGAAATTTATAACCCCACCCTGGAGGCAGAAGAGTAATGCTTGACTATACACCAAAAGAGATGGCGCAAAGAGAGACCCTGGTCATAAACCCGGCCAAGATCTGCCAGCCCATCGGCGCCATCCTGGCCTATAAAGGCATCCACAACTGCATGCCCATCACCCACGGCTCGCAGGGGTGCAGCTCATACCTGCGCATGGTGTTGGCCCGCCACTACCGAGAGCCGACGCTCGCTGCTACCTCCTCATTTACAGAGGACTCGGTGGTATTCGGAGGCAGAAACAACCTCAAAGAGGCGGTTGATAACGTGGTGAACATCTATCATCCCGATGTTCTCGCCATCAATACGACCTGCTCCTCAGAGACCATAGGCGACGATGTCTCCTCCTTCATGGAAGAGATCAAAGAAGAGGAGTTCTTCGACCCCAATGTGCGCGTCGTCATTGCCAGCACACCCAGCTACGTTGGATCGCACATCACCGGCTATGACAATGCGGTAAAGGCCATCGTCCAGAGCTTTGCTCGCAGGGGATCGCCCAACGGCAAGCTGAATGTCATTCCCGGTTTCGTGGAGCCAGGAGACATTCGTGAGATCAAGAGGATACTTGGCATTATGGGCGTTCGCCATATCATATTCCCTGATACCACGGACGTATTCGACGCACCGATGTCACCCCAATCAGGCGGACTTTTTCCGCCGGGTGGAACAACCATCCCGGACTTGAAAGACGCCGCCAATTCCCGTGCTACCATAGCTCTGGGAAGGACTGCTGGCGCCTCCGGAGCCATGGTCCTGAAGGGCAAGTTCCAGATTCCCGCAGTCATCGGCCCCATGCCCATTGGCATTCGTAATTCCGATGCATTTGTGATGAACGTCTCCAGCCTCATGGATGTGCCCATTCCCCAGGGGATAGAGGAAGAAAGAGGCAGGCTGGTGGACATGATGACCGATGCCCATCCCCACTTCCATGGCAAGAGCTTGGCTATCTTTGGAGACCCTGATACCGTCGCAGGACTGGTCAGCCTGGCAGTGGAGATGGGCATGAACCCCACATATGCGCTCACGGGCACTCCAGACAAGAAGTTCGAAGAAGAGGTTCATAGTGTCTCGCCTGACTGTGAAGCAATGATAGGAGACACATTCCTCCTGCACCAGAAGATCAAGAACAATCCGGTGGATATGCTCGTCAGTAATACCTATGGCAAGCTGATAGCCAGGGCAGAGGATATACCGCTGGTGCGGGTGGGGTTCCCCATAACCGATCGGGCCAATCTGCATTACTTCCCCATCATCGGCTACGCCGGAGCTGCCCGCCTGGTGGAGATGATAGGCAACGCCTTTCTGGAGAGGCGTGACAGAGACTCGGACGACACTCATTTCGAGATGGTCCTGTAGGAAACAACTACCATGAGCGTGATCAAGACCTTTGAAGGCAGAGAGGGTCACATATCCCAGAAAACGGGCTATGATCCTGTGTCCCTCTCCTGCAGCAACGAGAGCCTCGCTGGTGCCGTCAGCCAGAGGGCATGCGTTTATTCCGGAGCCCGGGTAGTGCTCAATCCCCTCACCGATGCCCTTCATCTGGTGCACGGCCCCATCGGCTGTGCCAGCTATACCTGGGATATCAGAGGGAGTTCCTCCTCCGGTCCGGACCTCTATAAGAACAGCTTTTCCACAGACATGTCGGAGCTGGATGTCGTTTATGGCGGCGAGAAGAAGCTGGCAAGAGCCATTCGTGATCTGGCGGAGAGGTTTCATCCCCCGGCCATATTCGTCTATTCCACCTGCATCGTGGGGATTATTGGAGATGACCTGAAAGCAGTCTGCCGTAGCGCTACCGCAGAGCTTGGCCTGCCCGTCATTCCTGTCCGGTCGGAAGGCTTTCGCGGAAACAAGAATGAGGGCTACAAGGCTGCCTGTAATGCTCTATTCGAGCTGGTCGGCACGAAGGAATACAGGCCTGCCATCCCTTATGCCATAAACCTCCTCGGGGAGTACAACGTTGCCGGAGACCTCTGGGCCATCAAGCCCCTATTTGAGGAGATGGGGATCGAGGTGGTAGCCACATTTACTGGAGACGGCAGGGTAGCAGAGATCCAGAGATCTCATACCGCCCGGCTGAATCTGGTCCAGTGCAGCGGCTCCATGACCTACCTCGCAAAGAAGATGGAAGAGAGGTATGGCATTCCCTACCAGCACATCAGCTTCTTCGGCCTTGGGGATTTGGCATCAGCTCTGCGCTGCGCTGCTCGATTCTTTGCAGACCAGAGCATGCTGGCAAAGGCAGAGGAGATAATCGAACGGGAGACGGCTCGGGTCATGCCAAAGATCGTCTACTACCGTTCCCGGGTCCAGGGAAAGAAGGCCGCCATCTACATGGGTGGCGCTGCCAAAGCAGTCTCCCTGGTCAGAGCTTTCGAGGAGCTGGGAATGGAGGTGGTGATCATAGGAACGCAGACCGGTGACCGGGACGACTACCGGAAGATAAGCTGCATGGTCAGGGACGGGACGGTAATTGTGGACGATGCCAATCCTCTTGAGCTGAGGGAGCTGCTGGCAGTCCAAAAGGCCGATCTGCTGGTGGCAGGGGTCAAAGAGAGGTTTCTTGCTTATAAACTTGGAATCGCTTTTTGCGACTTCAACCACGACCGAACCACCAGCTTTGAGGGCTATGACGGCCTGATCAACTTTGCCCGAGAGCTGGATGCCAGCCTGAACAGCCCTGTCTGGAGGCTGCCCCTGCATAGACCAAGTCCTATTGCAGGTTCAAGAGGTTTGGAAATCGAGAAAGGTATCGAGAAAGCAGCAGAAGGAGGTGTACAGGCCGATGTCTGAGAGCTATTCCACAATAAATCCCTGCAATATGTGCATGCCCATGGGATCGGTCCTGGCTTTCCGGGGAGTCGAGGGGTGCATGCCTCTGTTTCACGGCTCTCAGGGCTGTGCCACCTACATGCGATTGTACCTCGCCCACCACTTCCGGGAGCCAGTGGACATCGCATCCTCTGCCCTGAGCGAGAAGGAGACGGTTTATGGTGGCTCTGCCAACCTGAAGATGGGTCTGAATAACCTCATCATCGGTTACAGCCCCAAGGCCATCGGCGTAGCCACGACCTGTCTTGCCGAGACCATTGGAGACGACATCGTCCAGATCATAAATGAATTCCGTGCCGAGGAGAAATCCAATATCCCAATCATTCCAGTGTCCACTCCCAGCTATTCCGCCTCTCATGAGGAAGGATATGCCAGAGCGCTCCAGGCATTGGTTCAGAGCCTGGCCAGGAGAACAGAGCCCGGCGGCAGGATAAATCTGATCATCGGATCGTTTGTTTCTCCAGCGGATGTGCGCTACCTCAAAAATATGATTATTGATTGGGGATCTGCAGACGAGTTCATCCTGTTTCCCGATATATCTGAGACCCTTGATGCTCCGCGAGTGGAAAACCCGCCAAGGATCACAGAGGGTGGCACAACACTAGAGGATATGGTTGACACTGCCAACTCACGCTGTACACTGACTATCGGCGGGCGCTTCCAGAGCAGTTCGGCTGGGGAATTTCTGGAACGAGAGTTCAGAGTGCCGCAAACGGCTCTGCCCCTGCCCATTGGCCTTAAAGATACCGACCTTTTCGTATCCATGCTGGAGGAGCAGACTGGAATTGCCCTCCCCGAGAGATATGAGGCCCAGAGGGGCAGGCTGCTTGATACCCTGGCTGATGTTCACAAATACCTGGCAGGGGTGAGGGTGGCAGTTTATGGAGATTCCGATATTGTTCTAGGACTGACAAGGTTCCTCTGTGAGGCGGGAGCAATTCCGGCCGTTGTGGCAACCGGATTGAGAAGCACCCGCTTTGAGGCGGAGATAAGGGCGGCGTCTGAGGATGCCCTAATTCTCCTGGGGGCTGATTTCAGCCAGATCCACGACAAAATAAGGAATGCAAGAATCGACCTGATGCTGGGCACCTCCAATGGCCGTCAGATATCAAAAAAAGAGGGAATACCTCTGGTGCGGGTGGGGCTTCCCAACCACGATCGAGTGGGAGCAACGCGGCAGCTCCTGGTTGGGTACGAGGGTGCCACCCGGCTTGCGGATGCCATAACCAATGCTCTGCTGGATGAGAATAACCTTTGAACAATGGGGCATCATCAAGCAGCCGGACAGGCGGTCTTGCCATAAGGGTCTGGGCCACAGGTCTGAGAGCTCAGGATTTTGAGGTGATTTTGTTCCATCCGGCAAGGCTTAAATAAGTTTACATATTAGCTCACTAATTAGAGATAAGTTAGTGCATATGATTATTGAGAATATATCTGAGTATATTGAAATTAGCTGAAAGATCGAAGCATATTGAAGCATACCAAGATATAAATAATAATCGTTGCATTTCAGGAGGGCAAAGCTTTGATGAAAAAAAGTATATTTATCGCATTTTTTGCAGCCCTGGTCCTTTCCATGTCTGCAGGATTCGCCCAATCGCCGGATGAGCTCATAGTCTTTACAGCAGCTTCGCTGACAGGAGCTTTTGGCGAAATAGGAGAGATATACGAGAACGAAACCGGCATCCATGTGGCATTCAACTTCGACGGCTCACAGGCACTGCGCACCCAGCTCGAAAACGGTGCTTATGCCGATCTCTTCGCTTCAGCCAATACGAAGCAGATGAATGCCGTAAGAGAGAGCAGGCTAATGAACAACAGCAGCGTCGCCATCTTCACAAGAAATAAGCTCTCGCTCATCATTCCCAAGGATAACCCTGCAAAGATCACCAACCTCTCAGACCTCGCCCGGCCGGGTGTCAAGATCGTCATGGGAACAAAGGATGTACCGGTGGGCGACTATGCTCTGCAGATCATAGCCAGGCTTGGCAACGACTCTGCATATGGTCCGGATTATGAGAGAGATGTGCTGGCCAATGTCATCTCTCAAGAGACAAATGTCAACTACGTGGTGACCAAAGTGGCCCTGGGAGAAGCAGATGCCGGATTTGCATATATCTCCGATATCACCCAGGATATGACAAGCAAGATAGACAAGATAGTTATCCCGGACGAATACAATATCATAGCCGAGTACCCCATGGGAATGCTTCTGGAATCAAAGTATCCTGCCGAGAGCCAGAGGTTCATGGATCTGGTTATGTCGGATGAGGGCAGAGCGGTCCTGGAAAAGTACGGCTTCGCTCCCGTCGAACGCGAGCCTATGATGCATGAGGAGACTTCTTCGGCGTCAGCTGCTGCTGCTTAACCGGAAGATCTCTTTTTTTTAGGCCAGGGAAAGAAACAAAACCGAGAGAATTTAATGAAGAGATCGAGTGACCAATGGCTTCCAATCAAATAGACATCAATCGTCTCGGCAAAAGAGATCTTGCTGAGCTGGCAGGTCGGGGACAAGAGAGCGTCAGCATTCTTTCCAGGTTACGGGAGGTGGCTCTAAAAGCGAGTTTGGCCCTCTTACTGATAATTGCCATAACCTTCATAGCTCTGCCTGTAGTCGCGCTCTTCCTCAGAAGCCCTCTGGACACTACTCTCCAATCTCTTCATGATCCAGTGGTAATGGATGCACTCAGACTCAGTCTTATGACCTCCACCCTGACCACCATCACTGTGGTATTAATGGGAACGCCTATCGCCTACGTCAGCGCTCGATTTCGATATTTCGGCAAGGAGCTGGCCGACTCTCTGATTGATCTGCCTGTTATCATGCCTCCTGCGGTGGCAGGAATTGCCCTACTCATGGCCTTTGGCCGGATGGGAATCGTTGGCCATTACCTGGACGCCTTTGGAATAAGCATCGCCTTCACCACTCTGGCGGTGATCATAGCCCAGGTATTCGTCTCCAGCCCCTTTTACATTCGCCAGGCGAGGACGAGCTTCGAAGATGTGGACATTGCTCTCGAGAATGCGGCTCGAACCCTGGGAGGTTCACGGATCTACACCTTCTTTCATGTCATCCTGCCCATAGCCATCAACGGCCTCGTCTCCGGGGCCATAATGGCCTTCGCCCGCTCTCTGGGAGAGTTTGGAGCTACTATCATGTTTGCCGGCAACTTTCAGGGCAGGACGCAGACCATGCCTCTGGCCATCTATACAGCCATGCAAGGCGATCTGGACGTCTCCCTGTGTATTGCCATAATACTGGTGGCCATTTCATTTGTGGTCATATTCCTGGTAAAGACTCTAACCCGGCGGGTGTATAAGAATGCTGGAAATTGACATTAAAAAGGGGCTTCGGGATTTCGATCTCGAGGTTAAAATGATGATCAAAGAAGGCGAGATCCTGATGCTGGTGGGGGATAACGGCTGTGGGAAGACCAGCCTGCTGAATTTAGTGGCTGGGCTGCAGGACCCGGACGAGGGCAGGATAGCGCTGGACGGAAGGCCGCTGTTCGATTCCGGTCTGAAGATCCGCGTCGCCCCTGAAGGGAGGAATATCGGATATGTCTTTCAAAGCTACGCCCTCTTTCCTCATATGAGCGTATATGATAATGTGGCCTTCGGCCTGCGGACCAGAGGGCTTTCCCGGAAGGCTATTGAGTCCAGAGTAATGGAGCACCTGAAGGCTGCTGGGCTCTGGGATATCAGGAAGGCCAGGGCAGTTGAGGTCTCGGGAGGGCAGAGGCAGCGGGTAGCACTGGCGAGGGCATTGATCATCGAGCCCGATCTGCTATTGCTGGACGAGCCACTATCTGCATTGGACGTTCGTAAGCAGGCTGCCATGAGAAAGGAGCTTCGGGAAAGGATTCACGCCTGCCATGTGCCGAGCATCATTGTCACTCATGATCTGAGGGATGTGGCTTCTATTGGAGATCGGGCCTGTCTCCTGGAGAGGGGAAGGATCGCTCTCACTGGAGGCGCAGATGAGGTTATGGGCTGGGGAGAGGGCTTGCAGGATAGAGAAGGAGAGCCGGTATGAAGATATTGAATGGGATAATTCATTTAATATTTTAGAAAGATTCCATAATCCAAAAGATTCATTAGGAGTCCAGTCCTAACACGATAATGTAAATCCTTGTCGGAGGAATTTTAATCGGATCAACTTTTATAATCATCCTGATAGTCACCTTTTTAGGAGGCATAATCAGCGAAGGAGCCGCAGGATATGAAAATGATAATTCAACTCTGCTGATTGAGGAACAGGAGCGGGAAGTCCTTATCAATATAACAAATGAAGAGAGATTGGAGCTTGAGGGCGGATACGAGCTGGTGGTTAAGTCAATTGATATTGACGGCAATAGGGTTTATTTGGAGCTATACAAAGACAAAGAGATGATTGATTCCAGGATTATCGTGCCAGCAAACCAGGTTGACGATGAATTCGTCTATTCCCGACCTGGAACGTCTAATGAAATAAGGGCAAAATTAAAAAATTCCTTCAGAAGCGCTTATCAGAATCTTGCTACAATAGTGGGAATATGGCAGAATTCAGAAGACAATCCTGATCGTATATTGATAAACAAATCTCAATTAATAATATTGTCTTCAAAAGAGTCAATAAAATTGGAGGAGGGATACGAGTTATTCATCAAGTCAATGGACATCGAGGGAGACAAAATTTGTCTTGAGCTGGATAAAGATGGGAAATTGGTTCATGAAGAGGTGATCATACCGCCTAACGATGTTGATGACATCTTCCACTATTCCCGAGCGGGAACATCTCATGAGATATTGATCCACTTTAAAAACGTTTTGAGAACTCCGGATCAGGATCTGGTCACAATAGACCGAATCTGGCAGAATTCGAAAGACAATCCCGATCGCATTTTAATAAATGACTCTAGATCAATGACATTGAGCTCACAAATGCCCCTGGAACTACAGGAAGGTTATGAGCTGGCGATCCGGTTCGCAGATATCGAGGGAAATAAAGCGTACCTTCAGTTTAGCAGAGACGGAGAAGTAATTGACTCTAAGCTGATCATACCCGCAAATGAGGTTGACGACAACTTTGTCTACTCTCAGGCAGAAGCGTCCAACCAAATAAAGGTTCACTTCAAAAACGCTTACCGAGGCACAGATCATTCATTGGCTATGATAGATGGGATTTGGCAGACTTCAGGGATGGATCCCTATCGTATACTGATAAATGACACTCAATTGAGAACGGTGAGTTCAAGGTTTGGCTTGATGCTAGAAGAAGGATATGAGTTGGAGATTCAGTCCATGGACCTCGATGGTAATAGAGTGTACGTGGTGCTTGTCAAGGACGGAGAAATAGTTGCTTCTCAGGTGATCATGCCAGCGAACGAAGGGGATGATACTTTCATCTACTCCTGTCCGGGAACCCCACAAGAAATAAGAGTTCGCTTCAAGAACGCTTTCAGGGGCGCAGATCAGAACCTAGCTACAGCAGACGGCCTCTGGCAGACTTCAGAGGTCAATCCTGATCTTATATTGATTGACGACCCCCGATCCCGTACAATGACTTCAGGGACGACTTTAGCTTTGGAGGAAGGATACAAGCTAGCTATTAATTCCATAGACATAGATGGAAATAAAGTGAACCTGGATCTCTACAAAGATGAGATTGTTATCGATTCCCAGGTGATCATACCGGCGAACGAAGTTGATGATACTTTCATCTACTCCTGTCCGGGAACATCGCAAGAAATAAGAGTTCGCTTCAAGAACGCTTTCAGAGGTGCAGATCAAAGCATGGCTACAGTAGATAGCCTCTGGCAGACTTCAGAGATCGATCCCAATCCAATATTGATTAACGACACCAGATCCCAGACAATAACTTCAGGGACACCTTTAAAATTGGAGGAAGGATATGAGCTTATTATCCCGTCCATAGACATTGATGGAAATAAATTATACCTGGAGCTCTGTAAAGATGGGATGATGGTTGATTCGCAGGTGATCACACCAGAGAACGAGGTTGATGATACTTTCATCTACTCCAGGCCAGAAACATCGCAAAAAATAAAAGTTCACTTCAAGAACGCTTTCAGAGGCGCAGAACAGAGCTTGGTCACAATAGACAGTATCTCGCAGTGAATCTAATGGATGGGGGGAGCATAGATCAGGCTGATCCCCTTCTTATCCTTCTTTCCCACCGCCCTTAGGTTCATCGCCTTTTCAAATCACCGTCTTACCCGGATACCGTTGCTCTCCAGATAATCCTTGACCTGGCCCACAGTGTACTCTCCCCGGTGGAACATCCCTGCGGCCAGGGCCTTCTCCACCTTTGCCACTGTAAAGGCCTCCAGGATATGCTGCGGTGTGGAGGCCCCGCCGCTGGCAGTAACCGGGATGGAAACCGCCTCGCATATGGCTTTTGTCAGGGGCAGATCGTAGCCGATATTCGTCCCGTCCCGGTCCATGCTGGTGGGAAGTAGCTCGCCCGCGCCAAAGCTCTCCATCTTCCGGCACCAATCAATTGCATCGACTCCTACAGGCTCTCTGCCGCCGTATATCACCAGCTCGAACCAGGCTTTTGCGCCGTCCTCCAATTCATAGACATTTACCCCCGGCACGATGTTGGTGTTGCGGCGGGCGTCCACTGCCACTGTGATCCTGTCTGATCCGAAGGCTTCTGAGGCCTCCTTCACAAAATCGGGATTCTTGACTGCAGCGGTGTTGATTCCCACCTTGTCCGCTCCGGCGTCCAGGATCTGCTTGATACCATCCAGGGTTCCTATGCCTCCGCCAACGGCAAAGGGAATGTCGACCGCATCTGCCACCCTGCGGGCTACATCAACCATGGTCTTTCTGCCCTCATGAGAGGCGGTGATATCGAGAAATACCAGCTCATCAGCGCCTTGATCCTGATAGCGCCGGGCGAACTGGACCGGATCGCCCTGCCTTTTCAGGTCCACGAACTTGACTCCTTTGACCACTGATGGCTGGCCGTCAACCACCTTGACATCCAGGCAAGGAACTATCTTGGCATAATCCTTCATGGATGAGGGAAAGGAGGGCCTGGAGTAAAATAGTTGCCCCCTGAATAGAGTACTGGGCTATGTTCTCCTGTCATAGCGCCTCTTTGTCAACTACCGCGTCCTGAAGGGCGCGGCTTGCCTCTACGCAAAAAGTCGCGAGGCGTAAGGGTGGCTGACTCTTCCTGCTGACTACACTGTGGCACATATTCGCGTGCTGGCACCCCAGGTACGGGAGGAGAGGTTCATTTGTCATCCTATCACCTAGATCGGTTGCCCGATCTCATATGCCTCCGATACCGTGTCCCTGTATTTGCTTGTACGAGTCAGTTAAGCTGTTGTCTGTTCCTCGTCAAAACGAGGGGAAGTGCCCAACCATATCAAATGGTCTGACTCTAGCAATGGACATCAGGAGATGGATTTGTGAGCATAATTAACTTACGGGAGAGCCCAATTCCTCCCCACCCTGAAAGATGGGAACTCCTTGGGCAACGTGTTGAATGCCCTGTGAGCTTCAGGCTTGAAGTTCAAGCAGGCGAAGACATTCTGGATGTGGGATTGAGTGTTTTGAGATTGCGAATTATAACGTCGGGGTGTAGGGGCAGAGAAGACCCCTCTCCTTCAGGGGAGGGGATGAATCGTGCCCCGCCGTTGTGCAGAAAACTATAAACACAATCAACCACATAACAAGCATCTATGCTCAAGGCATATAAATTTAGGATCTATCCAACAAAGTCCCAAAGGACGAAGATGGAGAGGACCCTAGATCTATGCC
>ERZ1026792.142-NODE-142-length-76998-cov-5.114009_pt1:0-67500 | contig 76998 bp, 70 predicted proteins | sample MGYA00520884_ERZ1026792 | MGnify/ENA primary metagenome ERZ1026792 (study PRJEB33270, sample SAMEA104284473) | anaerobic digester metagenome | biome: Anaerobic digester microbiome; feature: mesophilic sludge digester; material: Anaerobic digester biomass...
AGCACGGCAATGATTTCGATCAGCGTAAAACCTTTCTGATTACTCACTTTCGATCGCCTCCTTGACATGGTCAAAAGCCCTCCTTCACGTGTTGTTCTCTCTCTCGAAACGCCGACAACCCCATTTATCGCACGTTCGTGCGGCGACCGGCCGGTGCGTCCGGGTTTCCCCTTCCCGTCGGCACCCATCCGAAAGGTGGCGCATTGTAAATCAATTCACCCCGTATTTCCACAGTTTTTCGACCTCCAGGGCCCTGGAGACCAACCTCCGCAGTGCCTGCCGGCGGGCCGGATCCTGCGGGGCGAAAACTCCGGTCATCGGGGTGAACCGGCGCCGTACAACGGATGCCGGTCCTTCGGAATGACCTGCAGAATTTCGGAGCATCATCCGTGCCACGGCGGGACCCGTTCAACCTGGAAACCGGAAATATCCGGCACTTTCAGGAACTTGAACCTGTTTTTTCCCGTCCAAAGGACCGCTCCGGGGCCTCCCGGGGACCGAAGAACTGTCATAAATTGTTGTAATATCTACATTTTATGTAGATTTTCTGATTGTCGTGACGTCGATGTTGTACTTTTTCACCCGGTGCCACAGGCTTCGCTCCTTGATCCCCAGGATCTGGGCCGCCTTGACCTGCACCCCGTCCGCCCGGGTGAGCGCATCGATGATGAACCGCTTCTCGATCTCCGCCATCCGGTCGTCGAGGCTGGCCTGCTCGGGGACCTCCTGCATGGCCTGGCCGACCAGGCCCCCCGAGATCTGCACAGGCAGGTGCTGGGGTTCGATCATGCCTTCCTCGGCCATCACGGCGGCCCGTTCGATCACGTTCTTCAGTTCCCGGACATTGCCGGGCCACTGAAAGCCCATGAGGAGCTGCAGGGCCGCGGATGAAATTTCCGCCTGTTTCGGGGCCGTCTCCACAAATCCCTGGGCCAGGGCGGGGATGTCCTCCCGCCGTTCCCGCAGGGGCGGCAGATGGAGGGCGAAGACGTTGAGACGGTAGAAGAGGTCCTCCCTGAACTTCTCCTCCTGGACGAGCTTCATGAGGTTCTTGTTCGTCGAGGCGATGATGCGGATGTCGACGCGGATCGGTTTGGTCCCGCCCACCCGTTCGAACTCCTTTTCCTGGAGGACCCTCAGGAGCTTGGCCTGGGTCGCGAGCGGCATGTCCCCGATCTCGTCGAGCAGGATCGTGCCCCCGTGGGCCAGTTCGAACTTTCCCCGCTTCTGCGCCGTGGCTCCCGTGAAGGCCCCTTTCTCGTGGCCGAAGAGTTCGCTCTCCAGGAGCCCCTCGGGGATGGCGACGCAGTTGAGCTTTATGAAGGGCCCTTCCTTCCGCAGGCTGTGCTGGTAGAGGCTCTGGGCGACCAGTTCCTTCCCCGTGCCGCTCTCTCCCGTGATGAGCACCGTGGCGTCCGTCGGGGCCACCTTGAGGATCTGGCTGAAGATGCCCCGCATGAGCTTGCTCTGGCCGATGATTTCGGGGAAGAGCTCGCGCGCCTCGACCTTGGAAAGCAGGCTCGTGACCTGCTCGAAGATGAGGTTGAACTGGCTGATGTCGTCGGCCTTCCGGTCGACGGCGCTCTGCAGCTGGGTTTTCGGAAACGCGGGAAGATTCTCCGCGTCGCGGATGAATTTCTTGATGGGCCGCAGGATGACCCAGGTGATGAGCAGCGCGCACAGGAAGGTGAACAGCGCGATGCCGACGCCCCAGGTCTTGAGGAGCCACGAGGTTTCCTCCGGGTATTTCACGTGGAAATCGACGATCTGGTACGTGACGATCACGGCAAAGACCGTGATACCGCTGAAGATGATGGGGATCAGGACGTAGAGGCTGACCTGGAACCGTGACTTCTGCATGGCGCCTAGAATCCCTTCGTGGCAATCTTGGTCAGATCCCACATGGGCAGGAAGACGGCCAATGCGAAGAATCCGACGACGAACGCCAGGCCGACGACCAGGACCGGCCCGATGGCATCGGAGAGGCGTTTCACCGCAAAGGCCACTTCGTCGTCGTAGTGGACGGAGACGGCCTGGAGCATCTCGTCGAGCTGGCCCGACTCTTCCCCGATGGCGACCATCTGGATGACCATGGGGGTGAAGTATCGTGCCGTGCTGAGGGGCCCCGAGATTCCGCGGCCCTCCTCCACCCGGTCCCGAACCTGGTCGAATTCCCGGGCGATGGCCGTGTTGCCGATCGTGCCCGAGAGGATCTGCAGGGAGCTCATGACGGGGACGCCGCTTGCCTGGAGGATGGAGAAGATGCTGGCGAAACGCGACATGGCCGCCTTCATGAACAGGGGGCCCAGGAGGGGGACCCGCAGCAGGAAGGCATCCCGAACGAATTTCCCCTGATCCGTTCTGAGATAGTAGCCCGCCGCCGCGAGGAGTCCGATAAGCGCCGCGAGCGTGGCGAACCAGTAGTCCGTCAGGAGGTGGTGGAGGAACAGGCTCACCTTCGTCGGCCAGGGCAGCTCGACGCCCACGCGGGCGAAAATGCCCACGAAACGGGGAATGACGTAGTTGAGCAGCACGAAGAACGCGATGCCCAGGGCCGCCACGACGATGATGGGGTACTGGAGGGCCGATTTCACGTCGGACTTGACCTTGTGCTCGTGCTCGAGGATGTAAATGAGCCGCTGCAGGACCTCGGGGATCGTCCCGCTGGCCTCCCCGGCCCTGATCATGCTTCGGTACAGGGTGTTGAAGGTCTTGGGGTGCTTCGCCATCGCGTCCGAAAGGGGGGAGCCCTCGCGGACATCCTGGGTGATCTCCGAGACGATCTGCCTGAGCTTCGGGTTGCTCACCTGGACCTCGAGCACCTCCAGGAGCCGCATGATGGGGACGCCGGCCAGGAACATCGTGCGGAACTGCTTCGTGAACAGGATGAGCTCCTGCATCGAGACCCCGCCCACCCGCTGCTGCAGGCCCTCCCAGGAGATGCCGGGTAGGGCGCCGCGCTCCGATGCGCCCGCGACCCGGGAAGGGATCCAGCCGCGGTTCAGCAGCAGCGTGCGCGCCGCGTCGGGCGACTCCGCGTCGATGACGCCGGAGATCGTCGCGCCGGTCTCGTTGATGGCTTCGTAGGAATATTTCGGCATTCGTCAAACGGTGATTCGTGATGAATGATTGGTGATCCGTGGAAGCAGGAAGAAACCATCCTGCTCTCTCTTCCCTGTTTCCTGTCCCCTTTTCTTCTGCGTTTCTCTGCTCTTTTTCTTCCCTGTACCCTTGACCCTGAACCCTGTTAAACCATCACCGCCGCCGAGGCCTCCTCGATGGTCGTCACGCCGGAGAGAACCTTGCTCATGGCGTCGTCCTTGAGGGTCCGGAGCTTCCCCTTCTGCGTGAGGATCCGGCTGATCTCCTGGGCCGCCATCCCCCGCAGGATCATGTCCTGGACCTCCTCGTCGTTGAGGACGATCTCGAAGATCCCCGTCCTGCCGCGGTAGCCCGTCCCCATGCAGGCCGGGCAGCCCCGTCCCCGCTGGAAGTTGGCCCTGTCGATCTTGAGTCCCCAGGCGGCGATCACCTTCTCGTTGGGCCGGTAGCGCTCCACGCAGTAGGGGCAGATCGTCCGGACGAGGCGCTGGGCGAAGGTCGCCAGCAGCACCGACGAGACGAGGAAACGCTCGATTCCCATGTCGATCAGGCGCGTGATGGCGCCCGCGGCATCGTTGGTGTGCACGGTGCTCAGGACCCGGTGCCCCGTGAGGGCCGCCTGCACGGAGATGCCAGCCGTTTCGCCGTCTCGGATCTCGCCGACCATGATCACGTCGGGGTCCTGGCGCAGGATGGAGCGCAGGCCGCTCGCGAAGGTCATGCCGGCCTTGCGGTTCAGCTGCACCTGGCGCACCTTCTCGACGCGGTACTCGACGGGGTCCTCCAGGGTGATGATGTGGATGTCGGGCCGGTTGATCTCGCGGATGATGGCGTAGAGGCTCGTGCTCTTGCCGCTTCCCGTCGGGCCCGAGCTGAGGATCATCCCGTAGGGCTTGTTGATGATGGAGTCGATCTTGTCGCGATCCTCCTTGACCATCCCGAGCCGGTCGAGCGAGTAGACGCCGGCGCCCATGTCGAGCAGCCGCAGGACCAGGTTCTCGCCGTAGATCGTCGGGATGGAGGAGACGCGGACGTTGATCTCCTTGTTCTCCATCTTGACGGTGAAGCGGCCGTCCTGCGGGATTCGCGAGGTGGCGATGTCCATGTTCGCGAGGATCTTGATGCGCGAGATGATGGGCAGGAACATCTGCTTGGGCGGCGCGGGCACCTCGTGGAGACGGCCGTCGATGCGGAACCGCACCTGGACGTTTTTCATCTGGGGGCTGATGTGGATGTCGCTCGCCCCCTCCCGGACCGCCTGGGAGATGATCGAGTTCACGAGGCGCACGATGGGCGCCTCCTCGGCCATCCCCATGATGGAGCTGGGGCTCACCTGGAGGTCGTCGGTGTACTCGGCGGCCGTCTCGGCATCGATGCCGGAGTCGAACTTCATCTCCTCGAGGCTCTCCAGCACGCCGCCCAGGCCCGACTGCATCCCGTAGATCTGGCCGATGAGCTGGTTGAGCTCGCGCTCCGTGCAGACGACCGTCTCGACCTCCTCGTTGGTGAGCGACTCGATGTAATCGAGGGCGTTGATGTCCACCGGGTCCGTCATGGCGACGGTGAGCAGACGGCCCTTGCGCTTCAGCGGAGCGGCCTGGTTCTTCTGGGCGATGTCGGCCGTGAAGACGCCGGCGAGGCTGAGGTCAACGGGGTACCTGTCGGGGTGGTATTTCTCGATCTTGAGCTGGCGGCTCAGCAGGTCGACCATCTGGGTTTCGGACAGGATGCCCTGCTGGATCAGGAGTTTGCCGAGCTTCAACCCCGTCTTCTTCTGCTCGTCGAGGAAGTGCCTCAGCTGGTCCTCGTTGAGGACCTCGGCATCGATGAGCATCTCCCCCAGCTTCTTTCGGACTCTCAAGGCCTTGCCCTTTCTTTCCTTCGGGTGTTCCGTTTGTCCATTCTCGCTGCGGCCGGCGTGTCCCGGCGGGACGCGGACCGGGGGTGCGTCGATCAATCGGGTCCCGGTGCGCTCCCGGTCTGCACGCCAGCTGCATCCCTCGGAATATTCTTCCGGAACAGGATCCCTGCCGTCTGCCCGGATGCGCCCGGCGGCGAGCCGGCCATGGCCGCCGAGGGATGCCACGGGTTCAACGTCGAGGACGCCAGGGGGTGGACGGTCTTGTCCGAGATCCGCGCCTGGTAGACCGTTCCCGCCCGGTCCCCCGGGTCCACGGCCCCGTCCCGCTTGATCGAGACCCCCGCGAGGAAGGCCAGGACCGCCACGACCAGCACGGCCGCAACCCCCCACCCCATCGCCCGTTTTCTTCTGCGCCGGGATACGCGGTTTCGGAGGCAGGACTGAACGAGAAACCATCCCGCCCGGGAGCGGTTGCGCACGATCATCGCCAGGATGACCTGATGGCAGAGCATCACGACCTTTCGCGGCACGCCCCCCGTGGCCAGGTAGATAGCCGCCAGGGCCGGCAGGGAGAACTCGACGGGCTCGTGGCCGGCCTGGCTCGCCTGTGCGATGCGGTGTTCGATCATCCGGCGCATCTGCGTGAAATCCAGCGGCCTGAGCCGCAGGCAGACGTTCATCCGGTCGGCGAAGTTCTCCCGGCGCTCGAGGATCGCGTTGAACTCCGGCTGGGCAAAGAGAACGATCTGCAGGAGCTTGAACCGGTTCGTCTCGTAGTTCAGGAATTCCCGCAGGATCTCGATGCAGAACCCGGGCAGCTTCTGCCCCTCGTCGATGATCAGGACGACGACCTTGTCCTCGTCGATCCCCCGGCGAAACAGGTGCTGCTTGATCGCCTCCTTGAGCTGCCACTCCGTCAGGCCGTGGGCGGACTCCACGGCGCCCATCATCCGGGCGATGCCGGCCAGAAACTGGATGGGTCCCCCGAAATCGGGGTCCATGAGCAGGTGGAACTCCACGGTGTCGTCCCCGTGGAGCTTGCGGATGAGCATGCGCGACAGGGTCGTCTTGCCCGTCCCCACGTCCCCGATGACCACGTTGAGCCCCCGGCGCAGGCGGATGGAGATCTCCAGCTGCTGGAGGCAGTTCACGTGCTGGGGGGCCTCGAAGAAGAACTCCGGCTCCGGGGAGTTGGAGAAGGGTTCCCGGTCGAGGTTGAGGATCTCGAAGTAACTCATGGCTGCTTGCCCGGGGTCGTCCCGGAAGCCTCCTTCCTAGCCGGGGCCGTGACCTCGGCGGGCGCGTTCGTTGCTGCGGCTGCTGGTTCTGCCTGGAGGGCCGCCTGGGCTTTCAGGATGTGCGGCGTGATGAAGATGAGCACCTCTTCCATCGTCTCGGCCCGGTCATCAGCCTTGAACAGGTAGCCGATGCCCGGGATGTCCTTGAGGCCGGGGATGCCCGTGTCGGTCAGCAGGGTGCGCTGCTTCGTCAGGCCGGAGATCACGACGGTCTCCGTATCCTGCACGATGAGGGTCGTCTCGGTCTGCTTCTTGATGATGTAGGGGTTGCCCTGGACGCTGCGGGTCGAGTCCACCTCGTCCTTCTTGACCTTGATCTTCATCTTGAGGTTCCTGCCGTCGATCACGTGCGGGGTGATCTCGAGCCGCAGCACGGCGTCCTCGAACTTGACCTCCTGGGTTACGACGCCGCTCGAGGTGCTTGTCGCCACGTAGGGGACCCGCTCGCCGTTTTCCGTGTAGGCCATCTGGTTGTCCAGCGTCGTGATGGAGGGGCTCGACAGGATGTTGAGCTTGCCGTCTTTCTGCAGGGCCTGGAGCTGCATCTCCAGGACACTGCCGCCGATCGTCCCGAAGATGAGGCCGAGCGACCCCGCACCGCCCGCTGCGGCAATGGCCGCGGGGTTGGCCGGGAAGTTCAGGCCGAAGCCCTGGCCGGCGATGCCCGTCGAGCCGTAGGTCGGCGTGTAGCCGCCCGCCGTGGGGGGCGTCGTCGTCGACCCGCCCGAGCCGCCCGGCGTGACGTAGTAGTTCTGGCCCCCCCACCGGTTGGCGTAGACGCCGCCCCACTGCACGCCGAGGGCCCGCGCCGTGTCCTTCGAGGCCTCGACGATGTTGGCCTTGATGAGGATCTGGGCCGTGGGCTTGTCGAGACGCTCGATCATGGGGATCATCCGCTTGAGATCGTCCCGGGTGGCCTGGATGATCATGGAGTTGGTGTGCTGGTCGACGAGGATGGAGCCGCGGACCTTGCCGTCCCGGTCCTTCGTCAGGAGCTCCTTCAGGCTGTCGCGGAGCTTCGCCGCGTCTGCGTAGTCCACGGAGACGACCATGGTGAGGAGCTTCTGGCCGCGGATGCGGTCCCGGGCGGCGTCGAGCTTGATGTCGCGCTCCATGTCCTCAACGGTCATGACGCGGATGATGTCGCCCTCCCAGGAGTAGGAAAGGCCGTTGGTTTTCAGGATCCCCAGGAAGGCCTGGTCCCATGGCTTGCTCTCGATGTTGATCGAGGTTTCTCCCTTGACGCCCGAGCGCAGCATGATGTTCACGTCGGCCGCCTGGGCCAGGGCGCGGAGAATGACGTTGATGTCCACGTTGTGCATCCTCAGCGAGACACGGCGCGTGGGCAGGGGCTTTTCCTTCCGGGCCGCCTCGTCCGTGACCAGTTCGTCCTCCTCGAGGGGCGGCATGTCCATGATCCGCGCCCGCGGTGTCGGCGAGTGGCCCTTCGAGGTATCCGCCATGGTGCTCCACTTTTCAAAGAAGGGGTCTTTCACCTGTTTGAGATCCTTCGCGCATCCCGCGAGCGAAAGACCGATCACAGGAATGAAGAACCAGCACATCCACCGGGTAAGGGCTCTGGGTTTCAAGGCCTGTCTCCTCTAGAAGGTTTCGTCCTTCAGTTTGATGACGACATTTCTCTGGTTCTGCCGGTCGGTAATGACCACCCGGGTGGGCTCCACGCTCTTGAGGAAGAAAGCGCTGCCGAAATCGAGCTTCTCGCCGACCCGGTACGTGCTGCCGTTGATGACGGCCAGCTTCCTCTCGCCCATGTCGACATAGCCCGAATAGACGATGTCCGGACCGCCCGTCCCCCCCGGCCCCGCCTTCGGCGCGGACGGCATGACTTTCCTGTAGAAGGGGTCTTTCGCCCAGGCCGCCTCGGCCCTGGCGATCACGTAATTCTCGGTCGGGGAGGCAGACACCTTCTTGAGCTCCGCGGCGATCTCCTGGATGATCTTCTCCGAACCCGAGTACTGGTCCGCCGGTTTCGCCCCCTGCCCCGTGACGGCCGGCCACAGGTGGTACACAAGGGCCAGGAGGATCGAGAAAATCATGGCGCTGACGATGATCTTTTCACGCTTGCTCATTCAGCCATTCCTCTCGTGGAGCCCGCCCGCGCCGCAGATCAGCCGACGGCGAGCCACACCTTGAGCCGGAACTCCTTGACCCCCGGCATCTGCTGGATTTCGATCTCCTCGATCTTCTCGAGGTAGGGCCGGTCGCCCAGCTCGATCAGGAAATTCCGGAAATGGTAATAGTCCCCCTTCAGGGTCGCATTCACCAGCATGATCGACGAGCCGCCGACCAGGGTGTTGATGTCGGGGCTGACGGCCACGAGGTCGAGCTTCGCCTTCAGGGCCATGTCCCGGAAGATCGCGGAGATCCTGTCCTTCTGATCCCCCGAGAGCTTCGCCTTCGCCGGCAGCGGGAGGTGACGCTCGGCCTTGACCTTCATCCGGTCGATGAGCTGCTTGGTCATGGGCGCATAGCTCTGGTGGGTCTTGACCTTCGTGTTGAGCTCGGAGATCTCCGCGTCCAGCCTCGTGATGGTCCGGTAGTTGTAGAAGCCGATCCACAAGAGGATCAGGATGATGCCGATCCCGGCGATCAGCAGCGTCACGCTCCGCGTCGCGAAGGGGATGTTTTTCCTCATTTCCATGGTTCACCCGGCTAGAGCTTGATGTTCAGGACGAAGTGCAGGACTTCCCCCTCCGCCTTGTTCTGCTGCAGCGCCTCGACGACGCTCCTCTGCACGGTGGCTTCCTTCACCAGGGGAGACCCCTTGAGCCTGAGCACGTAACTCGAGAGGTAGCCTTCGAGCATGTTCCTCTCCCCCGTCACGATCCCGTCGATCTCCAGGCTCTTCACCGCGGCCTCGGCGGGCTTTGCCGGCGCGGCGCCTTTCTCCGCTGCCCTGGCCGCCGGGGCGCCCTTCCCCTCGGGCTTGCCAAGGCTTGTCCTGACCTTCAGGAACCGGACATTTTCCGGCGTCAGGGCGGACAGCTCGCTCAGGACGGCCATCCCCAGGTACCGCTCGCCGTACTCCTTTTTCAGGCGCCTCTCCTCGCGGTCCTTGGCCGCCATCTGGAGGACCAGCTTCGTGTCCACCATCAGGTTCAGCGAGGAGAGCTGCTGGTTGAGCTCGGCGACGGCCTCCTTCTTCTTGGATGCCATGCGCTCCTGCCAGGCAAAGACCGTGAGCCCCGTGATGATGATCCCCGCGAGCGAGAGCAGGATGGCCCGGTTCACCCGGCTCACCGTGGCCATCTTCTCCTTTTCCTTGTACGTGAACAGCAGATTGGGCGTCCTGACGTTGTCCGACAGGGCAAGCCCCACCGCCACGGCCAGGGAGGCCTTCTCGGAGGCCGTCGCGGGTTCCGTATACCCGGAGAGGTAGGGAATGGACGGATCCATGGGGTCCATGACCCCGCTTTCGATGCCGAGCTGCTCCCCGATGTAGTGAATCAGGGGCCGGTAGGCGTTCACGACGCCGGAGATGTACACCCGGCTGACCTTTTCGCCGCCCAGGTTCGCGAAGGTCCGCTCCACCTGGCGCACGAGGCGGTCCAGGGCCGGGCGGACCATGTCGAAGATATCCTCTTCAGAAAAGTCGTGTCCCGCATCGTCCGGCGTCAGGGCCGGTGCGTCCGGGTCAAGGCTCATGATGAGTTTATGGGCCTGTGAGGGCGTGATGGTGAAATCCATCGGCGCACCACCCCAGCGCAGATCCCTCGCCGAGGGCCGCCTGCGGTCGGTGTAGTTCTCGACGAGGGACTCCACCATGCTGTTCATGCCGGTCTTGATGTCCCGGGTCAGGATGAGGCTGCCCCTGGAGTAGATGTCGATGCGCGCGCCGTCGCGGCCGATGTAGAGGCCCGCAAGGGTCTCGCCGTAGGTCGGCATCCACTTGGTGCGGAAGAGGTTCTGGACGGCGAAAGAGGCGATGGTCAGGCCGCTCAACTGGTAGCCGGCGTCGGTGAACAGCTCGACGACGGCCTCCACCTCCCGCCTCGGCACCGTGTAGACCATGACGGAGGTCTTCTTGACCCCCTGCTCCACCACGTCGTTCAGGATCTCGAAGTCGAGGATCGTGTCCATATCCTCGAAGCTGAGTTCCCGCTTGGCCGTCCAGTAAATAGCGTTTTCAAGCTGCTTGCGGGGCACCCTGGGGATCTTGATGAACCGGACGTCCACCTTGGAGGAGGACATGAGGCTCCAGATCTGGAGGCCCTTGCCGGGGCCGCAGAATTTCCCCAGTTCGGACTTCAGGAAACCCGTGAACTCGCGGGTCCCTCGGGCGGTCGCGGGCGGAACGGGCACGCGGCGGAAATCGATAATTCTCCACTGGTCGGCGGCCGTCTCCTCGACTTTCACCAATTGAAGGGCCTGGTGCCCGATGTCGACGCCGATGGTCACGGGACGCTGAAAGGCGGGCGCGAGGGAAGAGAAGGGGCTTGCCTTCTTCTTTTTCGGTGTGACAGGCTTGTAGGATGGTTCTTCTTTCGGCGCCGCCTTTGCCTTTCCCCGGATGACGTTGAGTAGTTTTTCCGTGGAAGAAATTTCTCGATTGGAGGCCATGCTCACCTTCTTGTCGAAAAAAGTCCCGATAATCCGGCAGCCGTCAACGCCGCCGGAATCCCCTCGTCAAGGGAACAATACTCCCCCAAAACCGCTCTGCGCGAGGGCTACCGCCTGTCGATGGAAATTCGCGAATAAAAATAAATGGTTGCGCACAAAAAGAAAAACCCTTGAAAACATTATCTATTTTGTATTTTTTGTCAAGCTTTTTCAGGCGCCGGCAACCACTGCAACATTTGCACAATACATGCCAAAAAACAAATACTTACCCCCTGCAGGGGCAGGCCCGGCAGGGCGCCTCCATTTCCTGCCGACAAATTTTGCAGGCCCGTCATGCGGGATTCCTTTCTTTGCTGGCAGGCGGGGAAAGGGGCGCCTTTACGGGAACTTTCTGCAAATTCGCATGACAGGCGCATGAAAAATCTGTTATGCAGAACAAGCCCGCGGTGCCGGCAAAACAGGGGCTGCAGGGAAAGCGGGCGAAAGCAGGGGGAGGCCGATGAGACAATTCTCAGTCAGGACGCAGGCACGGGGCCAGATGATCGACATCACGGACCGGGTACGGGCGATCCTCCGGGAGAGCGGGGTCGCGAGCGGCATCTGCTGTGTATTCGTCCCGCACACCACGGCGGCCGTGACGATCAACGAAAACGCCGACCCCGACGTGCCCCGGGACATCCTGTCCCAGATGGACAAGACGATCCCCATGCGCGGGGACTACCTGCACGGCGAGGGGAACTCGGCGGCTCACATCAAGGCGTCCCTCTTCGGGGCGTCGGAGACGGTATTCGTTGAGAATGGCGCCCTCGTCCTCGGGACCTGGCAGTCCATCTTCTTCTGCGAGTTCGACGGGCCCCGGACGCGGCAGGTCTTCGTCAAGATTATCCCGGGGGGATGAAACCCGCCCGCAGTGCCGTTTTTCTCCCATGACGCCAGGGGATGACGGCAAAAAAAAAGGGGGGGACGAAGGGGGCGGAAACGTTTCGTGCCTCGGTCCGCCTCCGCGATCCCGCCCGCCGGCGCCGCGGCTTCGCGGCAAAAAAAGGCCGGTTGCGGAACCGGCCTTCTCGATCACTTCTTCGCGCCCTTGATGGGCACCTTCTTTCCCGCTTTCTTCGCTTCCGCCGTTTTCGGCAGCTTGATGGTGAGCACGCCGTTTCTGAAGTCGGCATCGACCTTCTTGAGGTCGATCCCCTCGGGCAGCGGGACCGTCCGCTGGAAGGAGCCGTAAGAGCGCTCCACGTGGTAGAAGCTCTTGCCCTTCTCCTCCTTCTCCTCTTTCTTTTCACCCTTGAGGGTGATGGAATTCCCCGTCAGCAGGACCTCCACGTCCTTCTCCTCCATCCCGGGGAGCTCGGCCGTGATGCGGTACTCCTTTTCCGTCTCCTCGAGGTCCATCTTCGGGCTGAACCCGCTCCACCGCTCATCGGCCATCCGGAGGGGCCGGAGGTCGAACCCCCGGAAGAAATCGTCGAAAAGCCGGTTGACCTCCCTTTGAAGCGAAAAGAGGGGATACTCTTCCTCGCGTCTTGCAGGCGGGGTCACCGCCCCCTGGCCCGCCGTAACCACGTCCTTGATCTTGCCTGCCATGGTGCGCCTCCTTTTTAAGGGGATTGACGGGGTGTTACGCTGATTTCACGCTGATCTTCCTGAGCCTCACGGGCTCCGCCTTGGGGAGAATGAGCTTCAGGACACCATCCTTCACCGACGCCTCGATCCCGTCACGGTCGATTTCGTCGGACAGGGTGAAGGCCCTCTCGTAGTCGCCGGCCTCGTACTCGGTGTAGGCGGCACGATACCCTCCGTGGGCAGCGGGCTCGACCTTCCCCGAAAGGGTCAGTACGTTCTTTTCCAGGGTGATGTCGACGGATTTCTCGTCCACGCCCGGCATGTCCGCCAGCAGAACGATCGCATCTTTCGTCTCGCAGATGTCCACCAGGGGAATGAAGACCTTCACGGATTTCGTCCTCTCCGTTTCAACGGGCGAGGAAGCCTCACGCTTCTGCATCTCCTTGTCGGCCATGAGGGTTGCCTCCTTTCATCGCTGCTGCGATCTGATCTCTATTTTCCTGGGTTTGTCCGCCTCCGCGCGCGGCAGCCTGACTGTCAGGACCCCCCTCTCATAACTCGCGTCCACCTTGCCCGAGTCCACGGCGTAGGGGAGGCGGAAGCTCCGGGTGAATTCCCCCCTTGCGCGTTCCTGACGATGGGATACCTCTCCCGGTTTGAGAGCATCCGGCTTTCTCGACCCCGTCAGCCGGAGAACGTTCTCGGCGACCGTGATGTCGAGATTTCCCGGGTCGATGCCGGGGAGTTCAGCCTCGACAACGACATCCTGATCGGAAGCCCAGATGTTGACAGCGGGGAACGTGGAGGCATACGGCGTCTCTCTCAGGAGAAGACGGTTCATATCCTGCTGCAGCCTCTCCATCTCCCGCCAGGGGCTCCAGACTCTTCCGTATCGACCTAATTCCGGCCAGAACATCTCGATGCAACCTCCTTTCTCGTGATCTGTCTTCCGCCGCGAGGCCCGTTTCCACAGTCCCCGCAGCGCTTTCTACCATTATAATAGATCCGGTTTGCGCGTTGTCAAGACAGGCGGGAATAGGGGGTGAGAGGGCAAGAAAGTCGGAAGGCGGACAGGGCAGCGCGGCGGCCGAGGGACGGCGCAAGCTGCCCGAAACCGGGATGATCGACGGCTAAAGGAGGAGGGCGCCTCTGTAGAAGCAATACAGGCCGATCAATTGAATGACGTGGTAGAGGTCATTGTGATTGAAGTGTCTGGCCGGCCTGAAGCCGCTCCGCTGGACGGCGGCGGCGGCAAAGCTGACGAGAATCCCGACGCAGATGAGTCTCGCGCCGGGCGAGCCCGTCGAAGCGTAGCTGAACCCCATGGCCCCGAGGATCAACACCATGGCGGCGCTGTAGAAGACGATGACGTTGTGGAATCGGTAATCCCGCCAGATCCAGGCGACATAGAGGATCGAGAGGCCCAGGACGGTCCATCGCAGGATGTCGGCATACTCCGCGGAACATATGTGGTAGAAGGTCCCCGCCAGCATGGCCGTCACGGACGTGCCGACGGCGATCCCCGTGATGCGCCACAGCAGCGGCACCCACCGCACGAGGGCCGTGTGCCGTACGGCATGGATGGTTGCCCCCGCGAGGGTCCCCACGGCAATGAGAAAAAACGACAGGGCAAAGAAGCGGTGCACGGGTGCCTGGGAAATTCCGCAGATCCGCGATCCCGCCCAGACGGCCGCCGCAGCCAGGAGGACGTCCGTCAGGACCGTCATCGGCTCGGGGCCCAGGAAGCCGTGCACCGGGGTTTCGCCGCGCTGCTCTCTGACCTGGTTCATGCGGACTTTTCCACCTTCCGGATCACGAAGCGCCCGCTCTCATCCTCGCCAAAAACACTGACGGGATTCGGAACGGCGGCGACGATCCGTCGAAGGTCCGACGTTGCGATGCGGAGGCTCTTCGTGGGAACGGCGGGGTTGAACATGAAGAATTCGGCCTCCAGGATGCCCTCGTCCACGTAGAAGGGAAGCGCCGGGTCCCGGTGGCCGAAGGGCGGCACCGAGCCCGGGTCGCAGCCCGTCACCTCCATCAGCTCATCGCGGTTGGCGAAGCGGATGTCCTTTGTGCCAAACTCCTTCTTGAAGAGCCTCGCCTTGATCTCCTTCTCGGCCGTGGTGACGAGCAGGTAGTACTTGCCCTTGGCCTTGAGGAGAATACACTTGCTGCTTGCCCCGCTCCAGCCCGCCTGCCCGCGGAAGCCCAGCGACTCCCCGCAGGTACCGACGGGCGGGTGCTCGATCTCGTCGAAGGGGATCCCCATCCGCTGGAGAAGATTCCGGATGGCCTGACAGACGTCCTGTGACATCATGTGACCCCCGTGACGCCTCGCAATCCAGGTTTATGAATCCAACCTGTCACTCCAACCCCCGGACCCTGACTTGTAGCAGAATTCTCCCTTCCTGATAAGTCGAAATCTGTGGTACGCTCGCAGGCGCGTCACCGCAAAGGAGGGGTCATGAAGACCTTCAAAATCGCTTCCTACAACGTCAACTCGGTCCGCAGCCGCCTTCCCGTCGTGCTGCCCTGGCTCGAAAAGAACCGGCCCTCTGTTCTGTGCCTCCAGGAGACCAAGACGGAAGACACGAAGTTCCCGGCGAAGGAATTCGAGGAGTCCGGGTGGAACGTCGTCTTCCGGGGGGGCAAGGGCTACAACGGGGTGGCCATCGTGTCGGCGGAGAAGGCGGACAGGGTGGCGCTCGGTCTCGACGACGGCGGCCCCGCCGACGAGGACCGCCTCATCCGGGCCGTCTTTTCCGGCATCACCGTCGTGAACACCTACGTCCCCCAGGGAGCCGATCGCGAAAGCCCGAAGTTCGCGTACAAGCTTGAGTGGTTCAGGCGCCTCCGGACGTTTTTCGCCAGGCACTATAAGCCCGACCAGATGATCCTGTGGTGCGGCGACATCAACGTGGCCCGCGAGGAGATCGACGTTCACAACCCCAAGAGGCTCCTGGGGCATGTGGATTTCACGCCCGAGGTCTGGGAGGCCTTCGACCACGTGATGGAATGGGGCTTTGTGGACGTGTTCCGCAGGCACCATCCCGGCAAGCCGGGGCAATATTCCTTCTTCGACTACCGGGTGCCCAAGTCGGTCGAGAGGGGGCTCGGGTGGCGGGTGGATCACATCCTGGCCACGGCGCCGCTCGCGAAGAAATCGGTTGCCGCCTGGATCGACCTGGAGCCGAGGAAGGCCGAGAAGCCGTCGGACCACACGCCGATCGTGGCGGAATTCAAACTGTAGGCTGATGTCCCGCTGTCTGCCGCTTGTTTGTCCGGCGGCACCATGTCGGTGAAGAGCGGAAGAGCAGAAGTAAGGAAGAGCGGTCAAGACAAGAAATCTTCCATCCACGCCGATCTTCCGCTCTTCCTGGCTTCCTCATTTCGTGATCTCGTTTATGACCGATCATACAATGCCAACGGGGAACTCTTCCATCCTCAAGGACGGCCTGCGCGCCGCCTGGCCCATCTGCCTGGGCTACGTTCCCATCGGCCTGGCCTTCGGCGTGCTTGCCCAGAAGGCGGGCCTCTCCCCGCTTGCCGTCGGGGTCATGTCGGCGCTGGTTTTTGCCGGCAGCGCCCAGTTTATCGCCGTGGCCATGCTGGGAGCGGGGGCGGGCATCGCATCGATCATCGCCACGACCTTCGCCGTCAACCTTCGCCACCTGCTCATGAGCTCCGCCCTCTCCGTCTACCTGAGGGGCATACGGAAGCGCTGGCTGACTCTTTTCGCCTACGGGGTGACCGACGAGAGCTTTGCCCTGAACCTGGTTCGCTTCCGCGAAGGCAACTGGGACTGGAAGCGGGCGCTGACCGTCAACCACGTCACCAACGCGGTCTGGGTGGCGAGCACTGTCGCGGGCGCGCTGGGAGGCGCCCTCATCCCGGCACATGCCTTCGGGATCGACTATGCGCTCATGGGCATGTTTTTGTGCCTTCTCGTCTACCAGCTCCGGGGAAGGATCTATGTCCTGACGGCCCTGGTAGCCGGCGCCGCCGCCGTCGGGATATCCCTGACGGTCCCCGGCAACAGCTACATCGTGGCGGCCTCGGTGATCGCCGCCACGGCGGGGCTTTTCATCCGGAGGCGATGGCCTTCACGATGAACATCCCCTCCCCCGCCGTGAGAAGATCGACGGCAGGGCGGATATGCAGAACAGGCAACAGGGAACGAATGACCTTCCTGGCTTGACCAGGAATACACATATGGCCCGAATCCAGCGATAAACCACGTCATCGCGAGCGAAGCGTGGCGATCTCGCCGTTTCCATTGAGATTGCCGCGCACCCTGCGGGTACTCGCAATGACCCTTTCTAACCGTATTTATGCTTCTTATCGCTGGATTAGGGTATGGACTGGAGCCCCGCTTTCGCGAGGATGACAATGAAGCCGGGAAAAGGGTCTTTCACAGGATGATGACGACGGACTACTTCCTCCTCTGCCTCGGCATGGGCCTCGTGACCTACGTCCCCCGCTGGGCGCCGCTCGTCGCCCTCTCGCAGCGGTCGCTCCCGCGCTGGCTCGAGGAGTGGCTCGACCTCATCCCGGCGGCGATCCTCAGCGCCCTGATCCTCCCGGCCCTGGTGACGGCCGGCGAACCCAGGCAGCTGTCCCTGTGGAATAACGACCTGCTCGTGGCGGGGCCCGTTTTCCTGTTCGCCCTGCGCACGCGGTCGCTGGGCGGCACCGTGGTCGTGGGAATGGCGCTCTACTGGCTGGCGGGAAACGTTCTCGGATGATCTACCTCAAGCTCTTCCTCACGGCCGTCTTCTGGGGCGGGACTTTCATTGCGGGGCGCATCCTTGCCCAGGAGGTACAGCCCTGGTCGGGATCCTTCCTGCGGTTTCTCGTGGCCTCGGTGGGCATGATCCCCCTGGTCTGGCACTTCGAGGGCAGGCTGCAGCCTCTTCGAAAGAAGGAGGTTCTCCTCGTCTTCCTCTCGGGGATGACGGGCGTCTTTCTCTACAACGTGTTCTTCCTGACGGGGCTTCAGACGGTGCAGGCAGGCCGCGCATCGGTCATCGTGGCCTCGAACCCGGTGCTCATCTCCCTGTTTGCGGCGCTTCTGTTCCGGGGAGAACGGATGACCCCGCGAAAGATCCTCGGCGTCGCGCTATCCGTATGCGGCGCCGTCTTCGTGATCACGCGGGGACACCCCGAGGAGATCCTCCAGGGAGCTGCAGGGCGGGGCGAGCTGTTCATCTTCGGCTGTGTGGCCAGCTGGGTCTCCTACTCGCTTATCGGCAAGGTCGTCATGCGAGACGTCCAGCCCGTCTCCGCGGTGACTTACGCCTGCCTGGTCGGCGCGTCGGCCCTTCTTCCGCCGGCGCTCATCGAGGGGATGGCGGGTAACCTCGGGAGCTACTCGATCGCCTCCTGGCTCTCGATCGTCTACCTGGGCTTCTTCGGCACCTGCATCGGGTTTATCTGGTACTATGAGGGAATCCGGGAGATCGGCCCCTCGAGGGCGGGGGTGTTCATCAACTTCGTCCCCATCAGCGCCGTCGTCCTGTCCTTCTTCCTTCTCGGCGAGACGGTCGACGCCTCGCTGCTCATCGGCACGGCCCTGGTGCTTTCGGGCATCTATCTCGCGAACCGATCCGCGGGCGGCTCATGACACCGGCCTCGCAAGCGGCACGAAAAGAACAGGGCCGAAAAGGGGCCCTGTCCTTCTATATTGCCAGAGCACGAAGGTCTTTCGTGCTCCTCGATCGCTCAAGATGTTCTGCCGGACCCCTCCTTAACGGTGGTAGTACCGCGCATCGTGCCGATAGTACACGGGGTGCCCCTGGTGGTGGCGCTGCCAGTACTTCACATGGCCCGGGGGCACGTGCGCGTAGACCGGCCGGTAAACCACAGGGGCGGGCCTGTAAACGACCACGGGCGCCGGGTGCACCACGACGGGCTGGGCATAGACGACAGGGGGCGGGAAGCTCCCGATATCGAAACGGCCATAGAATCCCGGCTGGCCGATGCTGACGGATACGCCGACGTCGGCAGCTTGCGCCGCCGTTGCGGCAACGAGAGTGATGGCGATGGCTGTCAGAATGCGTTTCATGTTCGGTTCCTTTCCCTTCTGTCGAGTCCTTCCTGTTGTCCGTTCGTCCTTAACCAGCCTTTGTTCTTGAATCCTTCCGTTGACTGGTAAAACGGATGGCGGGGCATTCGGTTTACAGTCCCCGAATCCGCCCGGACCCCCGGCAAGGTTCCAGGTGAAAACCAATGGTATTCCATGGTATTATGAAAAAAGGCGAATACGAGAGGAGGACGAAGAATATGAACAGGAAGGACATTGTCATCATCCTTACGGCGCTGGCCCTTGTCTCAGGAGCGGCCGGCATCGCCTCGGCAGCCGTGCAGGACAAGTATGCGCTGCCCGAGCCCTACCTGGCCTGGGAGAAGGCATACCTGAAGGAATTCCCGGAATTGCAGGGTCTCATGGACACGATGATTGCCACGGCAGTCCGGCAGCTGAAGGCTCCGGAGGGCGATATTCTCCACAACCGGGTATGTTCGGCCCTGGCCTACGAGATGGGCAAACCATTGGCGGTGCAGGAACGGAGACTGGCCGTCGCGGCGGATATCCTCCACAACATCAGCAAGGAAGACAAGGGGGCCGTACTGACCGACCCCGACTGGTTCCGCAAGTGCTCGGAAATGGTCGCGAGACTCAAGAAGGCAGGGTACTTCAAGCCGTCTCCCGGCTTCTGGGGCGACGAGGCGCTGCTGAAAAGCCCGAAGGTCGGGGCCAATCTCGCCCTGGTCCATCACATCACGGGCGCCCTCACGGCCGGTGAGATCGCCCGCAAGGCAGGCGGGTTCTCCGAGAAGGACATCGAGAGGATGCAGGTGACCATCCTCGAACACTCCACGGGTTACTGGTATTTCCGGGATTCCGTGGACCAGGCGGCGGGCCGCAAGGGCGCCTGGCAGTCCGTCTTCCCCGAGCCGGAAAACGAGTCTGCCAGGATCGCACACGACGCCGATCTGATTTCCCAGTTCGTCTACGAGTCGGTAGTCCCCGACGGCAGCAAGTGGCGCGAGCTGGCGAAGAAGCGCTGGGGCGCCAGGGACACGAAGGAGGAGGCGCACATCGTCTACTACGTGTTCTTCCGGCTCTACGAGGAGGCCAAAACGGAGAAAGGCAAGGCGCTGGCCAGGCAGGATTGGGAGAAGATCCGCCCCGAGCTGGCGAAGCTCACGGGCCTCAAGCCCGATGAGGACCCCATCAAGGTCCTCGGCGTCCCGACGATCTTCCGGTGAGAGAAAAGGGGACAGTCCCCTTTTCTGTTCAGTCTTTTTTGGACAGTCTCCCGGCGATCCCGTTGGCGAGCACCACCAGGGCCGTGGAGATGAAGATCATGAGGATGCCGAGGGCCGAGAGCCTCCCCCACAGGCCGTCCTCGGCGAAGCGCAGGATCTGGACGGCCAGCACCTCCGTGCCGGGCCGCGAGAGGACGACGGAGAGGCTCAGCTCGCGGACAAACATGGTCGCCATCAGGATCCAGCCCGAGGCGATCCCGGGGACAAGCAGCGGCAGGACGATCCGGCGCATGGTGTACAGCGGGCCTCCGCCGCAGACCCGCGAGGACTCCTCGAGGTGACCGTGGATCTGGACGAAGGCGCTCGTCAGCGGCCGCAGGCCGTAGGGCAGATAGGTGGCGATGTAGCCGATGAGCAGGGCCCAGATCGTGGAATACAGCGGGGTCTGGACAAAGAACCACATGAAGCCGATCCCCACGACGATCCCCGGGAAGGAGAAGGAGAGAAAGCTCAGCGACTCGAGCAGGCCCGAGGCCTTGCTGCGCACCTTGACGATGACGTAGGCCACGAAGAAGGACAGGACGATCCCCAGTGTCGCTCCGCCGATGCCGAGGTAGAGGCTGTTCTTCAGTGCGAGCAGCGAGACGGGGTCCTTGAGGACCGTCGCCCAGTGCCGCCAGCTCATCGCCGCAAAGGCCTTCGCGCCGGGCGTCATCACGTAGGGAACGAGTGACGTGTAGAAGAGAACGAGGACCGGAAGGACGATGAGCACGAAGGAGATCAGGACGACAACCGCGAAGAGCGGGTACCGGGCGCCCTTGAGGTCGATGACGCTCGGCCGGTAGCCGCGGCTGGAAATGGTCACGTACTTCTCGCCCTCCCGGGTGAGGCGCCGGTACAGCACGATGAGCGTGATCGAGGCGGCCAGGGCGCTCATGCCCACCGCCGCCGCCATCCCGTAGTCGGCGGCGTAGCCCGTGGCGACGATGCTGTAGATGTGGGTGGCCAGCACGTAGATCCGGCCCGGCATGCCGATGACCGACGGCACGGCGAAGGAGGCCAGGCTCCGGACGATGACGAGCGTGAGGGCCGCGAGGATGGCCGGCCTCAGCACGGGCAGGGTCACCCGGATGAGCGTGCGCGCGTTCGAGGCCCCGCAGACCCGCGAGGACTCCTCGAGGGCGACGTCGAAGGCCGACATGGCCGGCGCGACGACGAGGTAGGCGATGGGCAGGTCGAGCAGCCCCTCGACGAGGATCATCCCCGTGAGCGAGTAGATGTTGAGCGCCGCCCCCTCGAGACCCAGCTGCCTCAGAAAGAGGTTGATCATCCCGTTGGAGGGGTTGAGCAGGAGCACCCAGCTGACGGCAAACAGGATGTGCGGGACCATCATCGGGATGAGCGAGATGACGCCGAAGATGAACTTGCCGGGGATGTTGGTCCGCGTGTTGAGGTAGGCGAGAAACAGGGCAAGCCCCGTGGCGACGAGCGCCGAGCCCAGGGTGAAGATAACCGTGCTGACGAGGATCTCCGCGAAGGCCGGGTCGGTGTAGGCCGCGACGTACTTCTCCAGCGTGAAGGCGCCGAAGGCGCCCAGCTCGCCGCTGAAGCTCCCCAGGATGAGCATGACGACGGGGCAGAGCGTAAGGAACCCGACAATCGCGATGAGGCCCGGCGTCAGCGCCGTTGAAGTCTTTTGCATGGATGGCCGCGTAATCTCAACTTCGTCATTCCTTGCCCCAATTTCCCTCTCCCTTGAGTAGCTGTGTCATAATCGGCTCTCGTCATTGCGAGCGACCGCAGGGAACGCGGTAATCTCAATCTTTCCGAGGATATCCGAGATTGCTTCAGTCGCTTCTCTCCTTCGCAATGACATTGCGACACAGTCCCTGACGTGAGAGGGCCAGGGTGAAGATAGCCGCCGTTCAATTCATGAGGATCGAGCAGTGCCTCGGGTCGAACTGCAGGGCGATCTCCTCGCCCTCGCGGACGGCGGCCGTCGAGTCGATCCGGAAGATGAGCAGGGTCTCGCCCACGCGGATCTCCCCCTCGAAGGCATCGCCCACGAAGACCAGGGACTCGACCGTTCCGCGAAAGACATTCTCCCCTCCGCCGCGGCCCTCCGAAAGCACGCGGATGAACTCGGGGCGGATGCAGACGGTGGCCGCCTGCCCCGGCGCCGCGCCTGTCTTCCGAGCGCAGGCGATGGGCCCGATGGCCGAGTCGACTATCGTGGCCTTCTCGCCCGCGGCCGCAACCGTGCCCGGGATGAAGTTCGCATGCCCGATGAAGTCGGCCACGAACTGCCGGTCGGAATCGAAGTAGATCTCCCGCGGCGTTCCCATCTCCACGATGCGGCCGTTTCGCATGACCGCGATGGCATCGGAGAGCGCCAGGGCCTCGATCTGATCGTGGGTGACGTAGACGGCGGTGATTTTGAGCTCCGTGAGGAACCGCCTCAGTTCCTTGCGGGTCTCCTCGCGCAGCTTGGCGTCGAGGTTGGAGAGGGGCTCGTCGAAAAGGATCACCTTCGGCTCGGCCACCAGCGCACGCGCCAGGGCAACCCGCTGCTGCTGGCCGCCGGAGAGCTTCGTGGCAGGGCGTTTCTCGAAGCCGTCGAGCTGGACGAAACGAAGGGCCCTGGCGACCTTCCTTTCGATCTCCCCCTTCGGCTCGCTGCGGGCCTGGAGGGGGTAGGCCACGTTGTCGAAGACGTTCATGTGGGGCCAGATGGCGTAGGTCTGGAACACCATGCCGAGCCCCCGCCTGTCGGGCGGCACGAAGATGCCCTTTTCGGCCGAGAAGACAACCTCGTCGCCGATGGCGATCTCGCCCGTATCGGGCGACTCGAGGCCCACGATGCACCGCAGCAGTGTCGTCTTGCCGCAGCCGCTGGGGCCCAGGAGGGTGAAGATGCGGTTCGACGGGATCACCAGGTCCACGTCGACGAGCGCCTCGATCCGCTTTCCCTCGGAGTCGTAGAACTTGCTGACGTTCTTTACGCGGATTTCCATTCGATTCTTGCCGTCAGGGCTCTCCTCCCGTTCTTCCCATTCTACCGATCCCCGGTTACTTCGCGAAGATCTTCTTGAACTCGGCACCCCACTTCCTGATTTCGTCGTCGGAGAGCTCCCGGATCGGGATGACCTTCGCCTTGTCGATCGCAGAAATCGGCGGATAGACGCCCGGGGCCAGCACGTACTCGCCCACCTGGTCGGCCATGATCTTCATGGCGTCCTTCGAGAGCCAGTAGTCGACGAAGAGCCGCGCGGCGTTCGGGTGGGGCGCCTTTGCGGTGATGCCGATGGCGCGGGGCGTGCCCATCATGGGCTGGGAGACCTTCGCCCAGTCGAGCGGTGCCGGGGCCTTGGTCACGATGTACTTGGGCATGGAGATCCCGATGAGCTTCTCGCCCGTCTCGATGGGAGCCGGCGTCGGTCCGAAGGAGGCCACGAACATGGGGCTGTTGGCCGCCAGGCCCTTCAGGAAGGCCCGCCACTCGGCATCGGACTTGATCACGTTCTCCTTGAGGCCCACGAGCCAGGAGATGGTCGTCGGGTGCGTGGCGGGGTCTGCCATGACGATCTTGCCCTTCCACTTCGGGTTCGTCAGATCCTGGTAGGTCCTGGGCACGTCGGCCGCCCTGACGAGATCCTTGTTGTAGATGAGGGCGACGTACTCGATGCCGAAGCTCTGGATCATGCCGTCCTTGTTGGCCCACTTGGGGTAGCCCGCCGAGGCGGGGGAAACGTAGGAGGCGATGACGCCCTTGCTCTTGAGCAACTCCATCACCGGGATGGGCGCCTGCAGGACGTCGGCCGTGAGTTTGCCGGCCGCGTGCTCCGTCAGGATCGTGGCGATGAACTTGCTCGTCGAGAGCCTCGTGTACTCGGCCTTGATGCCGTATTTTTGCTGGAATGCCTCCATCACGGGCTCGACGGACGTCATGTTGGCATAGAACGACACCTTCCCCTCGGCCTTCGCCTTCTCCACGGAGACCTGCGCAAAGGCACAGGGCGCCGCGACAAGCATCAACAACGCGACGAGAACTGCGATCTTCTTCATGGCTTCATCCTCCTTCCTTCAGCCAACCGGAGAAATCCTTCGCTTCCCGCATCGATTCAGGATCATAGTACGATTTCTCCCCCGTATCCACGGAATTTACGCACCGGAGCCAGGCCCGGCGATTAGCCGTTCCTCCCATGGGGACCGGAGGGCTGGCGGGAAGGGGCGTGCGGGGCCACCCCGCTGACGACTCCTCTCCCGATCGGCCTTGCGGGCAGGTTCCCGCGGACTGACGCAGCAGTCCCTTTCGACTCGGGCCGCACGGGATTCCGCCTTTTTCCCCTGCGCGCTTCAGCGGACCGAGAAGGCCGACTGGATCGTCTCGGAGAGCTGCCCCGATCGCACGGTGCTGGTCACCACGTATAGACCCTTTTTCGCGTCGGCGGGCAATGTCAGGGGAATGCTGGACGTGTAGGTGCCGCCCTTGCGTACGACGGTGATCTCGGGGTTCCCGACGAGGCTTCCCTCGTGGCGGATTTCGCGCTTCTCGACGAGGGTCAGCTCCGTCGTCTCGGCAGGCGTGAGCACGGCGTAGGTCAGCTTCATGTCGACCTTTCCGCCCGGAGCCGCGGTCTGCGGCTCGACGGAGGCCCCTTCGATGCGGATCAGGGGACCCTGGGTCGACCGGTATCCATACCGGTCGGCCGTTTCGGTGCGCGTCCTGCTCTGGTCGTAGTAGTAATGGCCGATGGCCCCCCCGACCAGCGCACCCAGCAGCCCGCCGATGACGGCGCTTTTCGTGTCGCCCCCGACCACGGCGCCCAGCACGGCACCTGCGGCCGCACCGACACCGGCACCCTTGGCCGCTCCCTTGTGCTCTTCGGGAATCGTGACACAGCTGGTGACGATCAGGAAAACGGATACCATCAACAGCACGATAGCCCTGTTTCTCATCGTTGTTCCTCCTTTCGTATAGCATCGTGTCAGTCCGGTCGCCGTCTTTCGATACACGCCTTTTCGGAACCGGCGGCCCTGTCCGAACGTCTGTTGAAGGATTATACCGCAGAGATTGCGGAAACACTATCCGTCAGTTCCGGAGTGCGGCAAGGCCGGACCGGGCGACCCAGGGCCTCCATCGCCCCGCTCCGCCGCGCCTTTTCTCCACGGGCGCCTGTCGCTCAGGGCGTTCCCCACGACCCGCCCGTTTCCGCCCCTGGGCAGGCGGTGGGCGAGGAAAACAGGGGACGCCCCGCACATTCGTACATTCGGCGAAAATAGACGCCTCTGATCGGTGAATGAATTGAGGGTCAGGCAGGAAGCGGCCTGCTGATTCGAGTCGCAGAAAAGACCAGAGGGTACATGGCGGGAATCGGTATCATCACATGCTCATGCTGTACACAGGGCAAGAATTGCGCGGCCGCCGAGGCAAGTCGGGGCCAGGCCTGATTATTGACATTTATGGAGACGTCCGGATCTCGCTGACGGCTATACGTCAACGATTTCCAGGCTCAGGTGCTTCACCATCGGGTCGAAATCCCTATCATCGTGGAGTAATGCGATGCGGTGGTGGATGCAAAAGGTCCCGATCATGACGTCAATCGTTTTCCGAACCGTCACGCCATTTTTCCTCAGGCGCCTGTAATTCATGGCGCTTTCCAGGGCCATCTCCTTTCCAACCATTGGCATGAAGGGAAGCCGCAATAGAAGATCCCGCGCAATCTTGAAATCCCTGTCGCGTTGGAATCCCTGAAGTATCTCCGTCAGGATGAGATCGCCGATAACGATATAGGCTTTCCCCAGTGCCGAATCCAACCAGTCGGTCCGAGCCGTTCTCCTGCCGTTGAAGTAGTCGATCCAGACGGATGAATCAACAAGAATCATTTATCCAACCTCATCTCGTCAAGGTTTCCCGACCACTTGAGTTTTCCCCGAAACTTTCTGATCTCCCTGCGTCCCCTGATCTGCACCAGCAGCCGCAACGCCTCTTCGATGGTGTCCTTCTTCGTTTTCTTGCCGGATGCCTTGAGGGCGGACGTCATCAGGTCGTCGTCGATGACAATATTCGTTCTCATGCCTTGCCTCTCGTGTGTATTAACTAACCTCATCATACACATCCAAGGGGCGCTTGGAAAGACTTATTTCGCAGGTCATCAAGCAAAGGCAGGGCCGCGGTGGCCCTGCCTTCTTTGCCTTGATGAACTGTTGCCTGCTTTTTCCCGGGTCGCCCCGGATTCCTACTGCACCGTGATCACCTGGGTGGCCGTTGTGCCCTTGCTGTCCCAGACGGTGATGGTCGCCGTACCCTTCGCCCTGGGGGCCATCTGGAACTGCGTGGCGTTGACCTGGAGCTGGTTTCCGGAAACGGTTGCCCTGTAGGGCGCAACACCACCCTGGCCCGACAGGACCCGGATGGCGGCCGTACCCGTCGGGCCCACCGTCAGCGCCGACGGCGCGGCGAGCGTCAGCGTGGTCAGGTTCCGGACGATCAGCGACAGCTCGCGGGTCGTTCCGGCGCTGTCTTTGGCTACGATGCCGACCACGCCTGCCTGGCGGCCGGTGACGGCGTACTGCCCGGCTGACTGTTGCTGAATGGTCACCGCACTCGGGTTGCTTGCCGTCACCGTGTAGGGGGGCTTGCCGCCCGGGACGCCAAACCCGCGCCTCTGTCCCACCGCCACCGGGTTTCCAGCGTCCGGCAGCGCGCTGAGGGCGAGCGGTTGCGCCCCGGGGTCATAGACCACGATCTCGCGAACCATGGTGTTGCCCTTTGTGTCCTTGACCGTGAGGATGGTCGTGCCCACCGCCTTGGGAATCACCTTGAAGGAGACCCGAGTCCCCGGGTACGACGGCTCGACGACAACGAAGGGCTTGGTCAGGCTGAAGGCGTAAGGCCTTGTGCCGCCGTTGATGTTCAGGAGATAGTACGCCTGCTTGATGCCCAGGCGGGTGGAGTAGGAGTAAAACGATTTCCCGTCGCCGGACCTAACGGAAAGTACCTCGGCGGCATCGGCAGTGGGCGGCAGAGCCGGGCAGGACAATGTCAGCGAAAGGAACGCCGGGAAAACGGCACAAACTGAAAGGGGCCTTCAGAACGAAAAGGGAATGACAGCGCGAAAGCCCAGCATGAATTGCCCGCGGCGCCGCGAATAACCACGCAGATTTTGTGCCCTTCCGGGCCAGACGGAGGCACCGGGGTCGAGCGATTTCACCAAGCGGAATCTACAGGAATTTCGGGGGGAGTTTCGGGTTGCCGGGGAAATGGAAACCCGGCAGGACGATGACCGACGAGGTGCCGTGGGCGACGAGCTTTCCCTCGCCGTTGACGATTTCCGTCTCGCCCAGGCCCAGGGTGCGGCCCAGGCGGATCCGCCTGCCCCGCGCCGAAAGTCTCCCGTCGGCAACGGGCGCCAGGTAGTTCACCTTCAGGTCCACCGTCGTGATCCCCGCGGATTCGTCGAGCTCCGAAAAGAGGGACCAGAAGATGGCCGTATCCGCAAGCGACGCTATCACGCCGCCGTGCACATTCCCGTAAATCTGAAGGTGATGGCCGCGCGACCGGATCTCGACGAGGGCTTGGCCGGGGCTCAGTTCGGAGAGCACCATGCCGAGGTGGCGGAAGTAGGGGCTTTCGTTCGCCAGGCCGGTGACGGCCTTCACGTACTCGGGGTTGAGCTTTTTCATAGAGCCACCGCAGGAAAGAGTGACGGCCCTTCTCCCCGTGACTGTCCCGCAGGGGAAGGGTGGAGCCGGTCGATCCTGTCGTCAGTTGCAGGTTCCACCGTTGTGCTGGCAGGCCTTTTCCTTGGTCTTCTCGCGCAGTCTTGCCTCCCGGCGCGCCCGTGCTTCACGATGGCGCCGCCGCTCGTCGTCCGTCTCCAGGACGAGCTGCGGGATGGGCGCCGGCCTGCCCTGCTTGTCCAGCGCCACGAAGGTCAGGTAGGCCGAGACGGTGTGCCGCGTTTCCCCGGTAAAGAGGTTCTGCGACTCGACGCGCACGCCGGCCTCCATGGAGCTCTTGCCCGTATAATTGATGCTCGCCCGCAGGGTGACCAGGTCGCCGATGAAGACGGGGTTGTGGAAATCGAGGCGGTCGATGGAGGCCGTCACGCAGTTCAGGCCGGCGTGCTTGATCGCGGCCGCTCCCGCTGCCGTGTCGATCAGCTTCATGATGACGCCGCCGTGGACGTTTCCTGCGGGATTGGCGTCCTGCGGGTTCATGACCTGGGCCAGCGTGACGGCGCTCTCCCGGATTCGCTTCGCTTGCATGATCGCTCCGCTCCCTTCGGTTGATTTTTGAACAACCGTTTATAGACGAACGGGCTGTTCCGGTCAACCCTTGCGCAAAACAAGGGGTATCGGATATAGGGGATCGGGTCAAGGAGAAACAGGGAAGGAAACGCCCGTGAAGTGCTTCATCATTATCGGCATGCCCGCGGCGGGCAAGGACATTGCCCGGCAGTTCGCCCGGACCAACGGGTACCCTTACTTTGCAACAGGCGACATCGTCCGCGCGGAAGCGGCCTGCCGGGGAGTGGCGCCCGACGCGGAAAGCATGGGGACGCTCTCGACGGAGCTGCGCGGCTGCGACGGTCTGGGGGTGACGAGGATGGCCCTGAAGGCGGCCCTGGAAACAGGGGCCCCCGTTGTCTTTCTCGAAGGAATTCGCTCGCGCCGGGAGATCGATCTGATCGGAACGCAGGCCGAAACCGTGGTCGTCGCTTTTTTGTCCCCGAGAGCGCTGCGAAGAGAACGGGTCATCTCCCGCGGACGGCCGGACGACTCGGCGGCGGCCTTCGACACGAGGGACCGGCGGGAGATCGACTACGGCCTTTCCATCCCCATTGCAACGGCCGACGAGTACGTGCTGAACACGGGCACGATGGAGGAAGCGCTCAGCGCATTCGGCCGGATCGTCGAGCGCCACACCGCGGCGCGATCGGCTCACAGCAGCGATCGGCCGCCGGCGTAGCGCCTGCTGTAGTATTTGCCGTCGAGCGACTCGATGCCGATTCTCTTGCCTCGTCCGGGCGCATGGATGAAGCGTCCGCTGCCGATGTAGAGCCCCACGTGGGAGACCTTTCCTGAATTGTTCGTCTTGAAGAAAACAAGATCTCCCGTCTCCAGGCTTCCCCTGCTGACGGGATTGCCCATCTCGGACTGCTCGCGCGAGGAGCGGGGCAGCATGAGCCCGTTGTACTGGTAGACGGCCATGGTCAACCCGCTGCAGTCGAACCCCTCGTCGGCGGAGTCACCGCCCCACAGGTAGGGCACGCCGATGAAGCTCTTCGCCGTCCGCACGATCTCGTCGCGGACGTAGGTTTCGCCCTTTTCCCCCTTGAGGGCGATGGCGTATTCGCGGGGGTTGACGACCCAGAACTCCTCGATGATGCCCTTGTCCGCAAGGCGCCTGGCGCGGGCCGCGGCGTCCTCGGCCGTCTTGAAGTTCCCGAAGCGGACTTTGTAGAGCCCCGTTCTGTAGACGAAGTAGTAGGCGGAAAGGCCCTCGCGGTTGAGCTTCCGGGTCAGCGCCGCCGCGTTTTCGACCCTGGAGAAGGCCCCCGCCTGGATGGTGAAGCCCATCTTCGCCGGCATGGGCCCCTTGCCGGAGGGCCGGATCGTCTCGGGTGGCGCGCCCCGGCGCGCACAGCCGGCGAGGACGACAAGGAAGACGAGCAGGACGAGAAGTGGGCGATTCCGGTTCGGCAACATCTCCTGTTTCCTGGACCCTGGCTCCCGTGCCTTCTATTTCAGTCTGGTGACGATGAACGGCCAATGAAGCTCGCAGGGCACGCCCATCCGCAGCCACGCACAGCGCTCGTCGATGATCTTGTTCATCAGGTCCCGAACGGTGGCCCTTTCCCCCTCCCCGGCCGGCACCTCGAGAGAAACGCTCAACGTCTCGATCTGCGGGGGCGCCTCCTGCCCGACTTCCTCCCGGTAAAAATGCCTGGCGTCCTCCTCCGAGTCCGCGGCGACGATGTGATCGCCGATCCTGTAGGCCTCCATGACTGTCCCCCTTTTGACGACATTGCGTCCTTTACGTATTGCAGAATCACGCCCCCCCGTCAAGGCCCCTCCGGGCCTCGTCCCTTGACAGTCCCGGGACGATCCCCTATAGTGCGCCGCAGGTACCCGAAAACCCGTAATGCACCAAAGAAGAGGGGATTCGTGCCATGGTCGACATCCGAACCATCCGGCCTCCGACAAACGTTCCGCGCGGCTTCATCCTGGCCCTCGTCCTGGGGGTCCTTTTTGTCTTTTTCTGGAGGACTGCCGGCCTGATCACGGACTGGTTCTGGTACCGAGAAGTCGGCTATGAGAACGTCTTTACCGTCAGCCTGATCGCCCAGTTCAAGGCGGCCGCGCTTTTCGGCATTCCCTACTTCCTGTTCTTCTTTCTGAACCTCACCCTGGCAAACCGGCTGGCACCGCCTTTCCGGGTGCACGACGGGAGCGACACCATCGACGTGACCCCGGCAAAGAAGCCCCTCCAGCTTCTGATCCTGGTCGTCTCCGTCGTGCTCGGCCTGTTTGCGGCGCTCGCCGGGGCCGGCCAGTGGGAGAGCCTGCTTCTGTTCTGCAACGGCACCCCCTTCGGGGTAAAGGACCCTCTCTTCGGGAAGGACATCGGGTTCTATGTCTTCCGGCTTCCCTTCCTGGGTCACCTCTTCGGCTGGTTCGTAAGCCTGAACCTCTTCACCCTTGTCGCCACGGCTGTGGTCTACGTCATCCGGAAGGCCGCCTTCATTCGGCCGCCGCAGGTCTTCAGCCTGGCGCCGGCGGCGCGGAGGCATCTCCTCATCCTCCTTTCGTTCTTTTTCTTCTGGGGCGTTTTCGGCTCGTGGCTCTCCCTCAACGAGGTTCTCTTCACGAGGCGCGGCGTCGTCTTCGGCCCGGGCTACACCGACGTGACGACCCAGCTCTGGGTCCTCAAGGCCCTCATGGCCGTCTCCTTCCTCTGCGGGGCGGCGATCGTCGCCTACGCCTTCGTCGGGAAGGCGCTGGTCCCGATCGCGGCCGTCGGCGCCTTCGCGGCCCTCTTCATCCTGGGTCGGGGGGTCTACCCGTCGGTGGTGCAGAAATTCCAGGTGATCCCCAACGAGATCGTCCTGGAGCGTCCCTTTCTCGAGTGGAACATCCGGTACACCCGTCTGGCCTATCAGCTCGACAACATCGAGGAGCGCGACTTCCCCGCCGAAGAGAACCTGACCCGCGAGGACCTGCGCCGCAACGACCTCACGATCAAGAACATCCGCCTCTGGAACGACGCGCCGCTGCAGCAGACCTACGGGCAGCTCCAGGAGATCCGGACCTACTACAAGTTCGTCGACGTGGACAACGACCGCTACATGGTCAACGGCGAGTACCGCCAGGTGATGCTCTCGCCGCGCGAGATGCACTACCCGTCGCTGCCGTCGAGGACCTGGGTGAACGAGCACCTGACCTACACGCACGGCTACGGCATGGTCTTGGGGCCCGTCAACCGGGTCACGGCCGAGGGGCTCCCGGAATTTTTCATCAAGGACATCCCGCCCGTCTCGTCGGCGAACCTCAAGATCACCCGGCCGGAGATCTACTTCGGCGAGACGTCAAACGACTACGTCTTCGTCCGCACGAAGGCCCCCGAATTCGACTACCCCGTGGGGGACAAGAACGTGTATACGACCTACGAGGGCAAGGGCGGCGTTCCCCTGTCCTTCTTCCGCAAGCTCCTCTTCGCGGCACGGTTCGGCTCCGTGACGATCCTGCTGGCCAACGAGATCACCGACGAGAGCCGCATCCTGTACTACCGGACGGTGCGGGAGCGCGTCGCCCGGATCGCGCCGTTTGCCCGCATCGAGGGCGACCCCTACCTGGTGATCACGCCCGAGGGCAGACTCGTCTGGTTCGTCGACGGCTACACCATGACGGACCGCTTCCCCTACTCCGAACCCATGAAGAACGTGGGCAACTACATTCGCAACTCCTTCAAGGCCGTCGTCGACGCCTACGACGGCACGGTGCAGCTCTACGTGAGCGACGAGACGGATCCCATCCTGCAGACCTACGCGAAGATCTTCCCCGGGGTCTTCAGGCCCCTGGCCGAGATGCCCGAGCCCCTGCAGAAGCACATCCGCTACCCCGGCGGAATGCTCGGCATCCAGGCCCACATGTACCGGGCCTATCACATGCAGGACCCGCAGGTTTTCTACAACAAGGAGGATCTCTGGGCGATCCCGGGCAGGTCGGGGCGCAGCGGCGAGCAGGAGATGGACCCCTACTACACGATCATGAAGCTGCCGGGAGAGAAGAAGGAGGAGTTCATCATGCTCGTCCCCTTCACGCCGAGCCGCAAGGACAACATGGCCGCCTGGATGGCCGTGCGCTGCGACATGCCGAACTACGGCAAGCTCATCGCCTACCAGTTCCCGAAGCAGAAGCTGATCTACGGGCCGCAGCAGATCGACGCCCGCATCAACCAGGACGCCGAGATCTCCAAGCAGCTCGCGCTCTGGAACCAGCGGGGCTCGTCGGCGATCCGGGGCAGCCTGCTGGCGATCCCCATCGAGAAATCGATCCTCTACGTGCAGCCGCTCTACCTCTCGGCCGAAAAGGGACAGCTGCCCGAACTCAAGCGGGTCATCGTGGCCTTCGGCAACACGATCGCCATGGAGGAGACGCTGGAGCTGTCTCTGCAGCGGATCTTCGGCGGAGAGTTGATCCGCGACAGGGGCGCAAGGCCCGCAGGAACGGCAGCAATGCCCGCCGCCCGGGAGAGGTCGGATCGGGAAATGGCCCTGGAGGCCCTGCAGCACTACCGCAGGGCCCAGGAGTACATGAAGCAGGGCAACTGGGCCGCCTACGGCGAGGAGCTCCGGAAGGTGGACGAGGCCCTGCGGAGCGTCGAGAGAAGGAAGTGAAGGATACCGGCCGGGCGCCGCATCCCTGGCGCCGGCCGCAGTCTCAACCCGGGGGCTTTCCAGCAGGGCTTGCCCTGTGGCTTCCGCGGTAGAGCTCGTACTCGAGCAGACGGCACTCGATGGGCCCGTTGTAGAAGGGCATTCTCCGCTTCGTCCGCAGCCCGACCTTCTTGGCCAGATCGAGATTGCCCGTGAAGATGTAACCCCGGTAACCTGGGCATTTGCTTTTAAAAAAGTCCCCGATTCCCCTGTAAATTTCCCCCAGCTTGTCCGTATCGCCCATCCGCTCGCCGTACTCGGGGTTCAGGATGACAACGCCTTCGCCGTCGGGGACCGGGGTATCCCTGAAATCGCAGGCCCTGAATTCGATGAGATGCTCCACGCCCGCCGTCCGGGCATTCCGCCGCGCCGCCTCGACGGCGGCGGGCCGAATGTCCGTGGCGACAATGCGCCCGGGGGCCTTGCGGTGGGCCTTTTTCTTCAATTCCTCCCGCTCCCTCTGGAACGCGGGGCTATCGAACCCCAGAATGTGCATGAACCCGAAATTCTGCCTCAGGATCCCGGGAGCTCTTTCCAGGGCGATGAGGGCTCCCTCGATGGCCAGGGTGCCGCTTCCGCACATGGGGTTGATCAGGGGTGTCCTGCCGTCCCACCCCGTGGCGAGGATGACGGCGGCCGCCAGCGTCTCCTGCATGGGGGCCTCCAGGGGGATCTTCCGGTATCCCCTGCGCGACAGGGGCTCGCCGGAGGTGTCGATCCAGAGCTCGCAGCGATCGCCCACCCAGTGCAGGTGGACGACGGCCCCGTGGCGCCCCGGGCCCGAGTCGGGCCGTCGGCCCTTCCGGTCGCGGATGCGGTCCACGATGGCATCCTTGGTCTTCATATTGGCAAACCGGGTGTCCCTGACGGCGTCGGTGTCGGCGCTGGAAGTGACCGAGAGGTACCCGTCGGGGGCGATGATCGTCTCCCAGGGCAGCTTCACGAGGCGGCGGTAAAGATCCTGTGCCTGGACGGCCGGAAAGGCATCGAGGAGATACAGGATGCGCTGGGCCGTGCGCAGGGAGAGATTAAGGCGAACGGTGTCCGCGAGAGTGCCTTCCGTCTCGACGGCCGTCTCCAGCATGGCGAGGTCGGGGAATCGGAGAGCCCGGATCTCCCCTTCGAGGATCCCGACGGTCCCGCGCGCACAGGTGATGAAAATTCTTCGTTTTTCTTTCCAGAGAGTCATGCGGTGCCGTCCGTGCCGAAGCTGGGGCAGTAAAACACAGCCGCGCCGGGATGTAAAGGGGCGGAGGCCCCGCGGAACCAGAAAATCCTTGCGGAATGACGCTGTTATGATGGTACAATCGGCCGAGGCCGTGATTGCGCCGCAGGAAACCGGTCATGATCGACGAGAAACATCTGGACAGCATCCGCCTGTCATCGACGCCCGTCGGCCAGAGATTCGTGGCAACCTTCATCCTGAGCCCCAACTATCATCTTTTCCAGCATGTGGATATCCGGCTCGAGAACCCGGAGAGGATCCCCCGCGACGAGACGGTCATCTTCGCCATGAACCACACGGACCGGTACAACTACTGGCCTTTCCAGTATCAGCTCTGGCGGTTGCGATACCCCTTCACGACGGTGTGGGCCAAGGGCAAATACTACCGCAACCGGATCGTCGGGAAGATACTCGACGCCTGCAACGTCATCCCCGTTCCTTCCATGGGGTACCTGGTGGAGGAATTCTACAGGGAGCGATTCGGCCGGAAGATCGGGACGGAGGAGTACCGCGCCGTCAAGGACTGGATCGACGGCAGAACCGATGCAGCCGTCTCGGCGGCAAAACTCGGCTCCGAGGCGGCGGCTCTCTTCACGAGGGGCGTCATCGAACACCTGAAAGATTATCACCAGCTGCTGATGGAGAAGGTGGCGGAACTGAGCACGAAGGCGGTCCGGGAATGGAACCTCAACCTCATCATCTTCCCCGAGGGAACCCGGTCGCTGCGGCTGGGCACGGGCAGGACAGGCCTCGCGCAGATTGCGCTGTACTCGGGAAAGAAGGTCGTCCCTGTGGGCTGCAACAACTCCGACCGGGTCTACAGGGGCCATTCGCCCTTCGCGAAATCGGGCACCATCACCTACCGGGTGGGGGAGCCGCTGTCCGTCGAGGGCAGGCTGAAAGAATTCCGTATCACCGAGCCCTTCAAGCTCTTCTCGCGCGAGAGTCAGCAGAAGTACAGGGACCAGTTCGAGGGGGTGACACAGGTCGTCATGGACAGTCTGAACGAACTGCTCGACGCGAGACACCGCAGGCCCGAAAACGGTTAGCCGGAGGTGCTGCCAAGGCACGCTCTCCCTTGAGCGAGGATGTCAATCCGGCAACAATCGGACCCGCCTTGGGATCAGGCCCGTCACGCACCCATCACCCTATCGCCCAGAAACGAAGCCATGCGCTCTTCCGACAGGGCGATGTCGAGCGGAACCCATTCTCCATTCACCATCACGCTGGTGGCACTCCGGACCCGGCACTTCATCGCCTCTTCCGAGTCGGTCAAATGAATCTGCACGTCGACCCTGTCGCCGAACCGCTCCTTCATTTTTCTCGCAACGTCCAGTGCGGCAGCACAACTCCGTCAGCCGGGGTTTCCCGAATGAAAGACTCGCAGCTTCACCACGGCGTTTCCCTCCCTTCTCGCCACAGGATCCCGCTTTCTCCCGACAGGTCGACACGAAGCGGGATCACGGCGCACCCAGATGCTTGGAGCCTCTGACAACGACAAAGCTTCCCCTGCCGTGACCTTCTTCAACAGACAGGCCGCTGCTGGAGTCCCTGAAGAGCGTTTGCCTGTATTCAAAATCGGAAAACCCCGCGCGTGACAACATGCTTTCCACATCCTGAACGGAATAAAAGGCGGCATCCCGGTAAAACAGGCTTCGATCCTTTTTGAGGCGATATTGGCGACCCAGCGCGCTTTCCCTGTCGATGAAGCCGATGACGAGCGCTCCCTCCGGCCTGAGAACGCGATGCGCTTCCCGGAGCGCCAGTTCCACATCGTCGAGGAAACAGATCACCGTCACCATCAGGACAAAGTCGAATTCGCCGTCGGAAAACGGGAGAGCCTCGGCTGTCGCCTCGAACACAAGCAGGCCGTGCCGGCGGGCCAGCTCCGCCATGCGGGGCGAAGGCTCGACACCGACGGGAATGCCCAGCGGTCCGGCGAACCTCCCCGTGCCGACGCCGATTTCAACCCCTTTCCCGCCGACGGGGATCAACTCCCCCACGGCGGCAAGCTCGGCAAGATAGCTCTCCCGGTGCCTGTCGAACCACGCGTCGTATTGCTCGGCATGTTCGTCAAACGGGGCAATTCTCGCCATCCTGCCTCCCGCTTTCGTTATTCCGGTTCCAGCCCTGCCGGCGCCTGTCGGTTGCCGGGATCTCGCTTCTTCCGCCCCATCTTGACGGCGCAGAGATCCCCGCACATCGTGCATCCCTCTTCTTTTGCGCTGGCGCTCTTCTCGAGCCACGCCCGCGAGCGCGCGGGATCGAGGGACGCCGCGACCTGGCCCTCCCAATCGAGTTCCCTGCGGGCCCGGGCCATGCGGCGATCCCGTTCGATCGCCCCCGGGATCCCCTTGGCGATGTCGGCGATATGGGCGGCGATCTTCGAGGCGATGACGCCTTCCCGAACATCGTCGAGGGTGGGAAGCCGCAGGTGCTCCGAGGGGGTCACGTAGCACAGGTAGTCCGCCCCCGCCCAGCCGGCGATGGCCCCTCCGATGGCGGCCGTGATGTGGTCGTACCCGGGGGCGATGTCCGTGGGCAGCGGCCCCAGGACGTAGAAGGGCGCCCCGCCGCAGAGGCTCTTCTCCAGAAGCACGTTGGCTTGAATCTGGTTTATCGGGACGTGCCCCGGGCCTTCGATCATGACCTGGACGCCGCGCTCCCGTGCCCTGCGGGCAAGCTCGCCGAGCAGGATGAGCTCCTGGAGCTGGCCGCGGTCCGTGGCGTCGGCCAGGCAGCCCGGCCGCAGGCCGTCGCCCAGGCTCAGGACCATGTCGTACCTTCTGGCGATCTCGAGGAGCCGGTCGTACTGCTCGTAGAGAGGGTTCTCGCGGTTGTTGAAGTCCATCCAGTGGGCGAGAATCGAACCCCCGCGGCTGACGATCCCCAGGAGCCGGCCCTGCTTCTCGAGGCAGGCGACGCTCTGCCGCGTCACGCCGCAGTGGACGGTGACGAAGTCCACGCCGTCCTCGCCGTTCTCCTCGACGGCCTGGAAGAGCTCATCGGCCGTCATCTCCACGATGGCCTTACCGACGTCTACGGCTTTCACGGCAGCCTGGTAGATCGGTACGGTCCCCACGGCGACCGTCGATGCCCCGATGACGGCTCGCCGGATCGCCCCGAGGTCGCCACCGGTGGAGAGGTCCATGATCGTGTCCGTCCCCGCGGCAATGGAGACGCGGATCTTCTCCATCTCCAGGGCCATGTCGGCCCGGTCCTTCGAGGTGCCGATGTTCGTGTTGATCTTCGTCCGCAGGCCCTTGCCGATGGCCAGTGCCGGAATCGTGCGGTGCCGGTTGTTGCGGATGACGACGATCGTCCCGTCCTCCACACCCCTGCGGATCGTCTCGGGCTCGACGTTTTCGAGCTCCGCGCAGAGTTTCATCTCCCCGGAGAGGATCCCCCGTCTTGCCATTTCCAGTTGTGTCAAGTCACCTGTTCTCATCGCAGCACCTTATAATCAGGCGTTTTATCAGCATTCCGGATGGCGACGTCGGGCGCGTTTCCGTTAACCGCTCTTCGTGAAGCGGCTGTGAGAGAACGCCCGGTTACCCGGCGGCCAGGATCTGCTCGGCCGCCTTGCGACCCGACAGGAGCATCCCGCCGAAGATGGGCCCCATGCGCGGCCCCCCAAAGGCGGCGTTGGCCGACATGCCGGCCACGTAGACGCCGGGGCAGATCTCCCGGGTATTGTCGACCGTCAACCGTTCGGCCTTTTCCGACCACATGGAGCGCTCCCCCATGAGCTTGCCCGTCGGGGTGTTGAACGTCACATCGGCCTTGCGCTCGATGACGTGCAGCACCTCCGTGTCGTGCCCCGTCGCGTCGATGACAGCCCTCGCGTGGATCGTCAGCGGGTCGACGTGAAGCCCCGCCATCTCCACGGGCGACCAGGTGATGACGAGCCCCATGACGCGGTTGTCCCGGATCACCACGTCCTCCACGGTGATGCAGTTGAAGACCTTCGCCCCGGCCTGGACGGCCCGGGAGCAGATCGTGGTGACCGCCTCGATGGCGTCGGCCGTAAAATAGCCCGGCTCGTATTCTTCCGTCCGGACCCCGAAGTGATCGAGAATCCCTCTCGCCTCGGACTGGACGACGATCTCGTTGAACATCATCCCGCCGCCCCACATGCCGCCGCCGATGCTGAGCTTGCGTTCGTAGAGAGCGACCTTCTTCCCGGCCTTCGCCAGGAAGTAGGCCGCGACAAGACCCGCGGGCCCGCCGCCAACAACGGCCACATCGACATCGAGATGCGCCAGCAGCTTCTTCGTGTACGTCTCGACAATGGCCCGCGTGATGGTGACTTCGTTCAATGCCATGGTTGTATCCCTCCTACTGCCTCCTCAATGCTTTCGACACCTTGAGCACCTTCTCGGCCACCTCGGACGGGCTGTGCCCGAGGATGCGCACGATGGGCTCCTTGCCGTCGCCTCCCCGGTCGAACACGGCATCGGGGATTCCCCTTCGCCGTGACAGGGCCTCGGTCGTCCCCCACTCGAGGGACGAGCCCTCGCGGCGCCTCACGTCCTCCGGCTCGTCGGCCCGGTCGAAGCTTGCCACGTCGAATCCGAGGCCCTTCAGGGTCTTGACGATATCCTCGGAGAAGCGGATGTTCATGGCCGACCGGTACCCGCCGTCGAAGCGCATGACCGCCAGGATCACCTTGGCGACGTGGCTCGAGGCCCCGAAGGCCGGATCATGCAGGGTTTCCACGTTTTCCCCGACCCGGATGATGCGCCCGGGGACGGCGGCCACCTCCGCCGCCGAGGACGCGCCCGCGAGGGCATAACCGAAGTTGGACTGGATCTCGGGGACGATGTTTCCCGCGCGCCCGCCCTTGAGCCTCGCGACGGCCGTCTTCAACTCCTCGATGCAGCGCCAGCGCTCGCCCTCGCGGAAAACAGGGGCCAAGTGGTTCGTCGGGCCCTGGCCCCCGCCGATCGGGAGGCCGAACCGGATGGCCTCGGTGACATAGCTCTTCGCCCTTTCCACGGCCTCGGGCACCCCGTAGCCCTGGGCAAGCCCCGTGGCGATGGCTGAAGCGAAGGTACATCCCGTGCCGTGGGTGTGCTTCGTGTCGATGCGCCCGGCCGCAAACTCGTGGAAACTCTTCCCGTCGAAGAGCAGGTCCACGGCGTCACCGTCGAGATGCCCGCCCTTTACGACGACGTTCTTCGCTCCGAGCTTGCGGATCAGGACAGCCGCTTTCTTCATGTTCTCCTTCTTCACAATCCGCATCCCCGCAAGGACCTCCGCCTCGGGGATGTTCGGCGTGACGACCGCGGCCAGCGGGATCAGGTCCCTGATCAGGGTCCCGCGGGCCTCCTCGCGAAGCAGGGGGCTGCCGCCCTTGGCTACCATGACGGGATCGACGACGAGCTTGCGGATCCTGTACTGCCGGATCTTCTTCGCCACGCAGCGGATGATCTCTGACGAGGAGAGCATGCCCGTCTTCGCCGCGTCGACGCCGATGTCGCTTGCCACGGAGTCGAACTGCGCGTCGATGAACTCGACGGGGATCTCGTAGACGCCCTGGACGCCGAGGGTGTTCTGGGCCGTCAGCGCCGTGATGACGCTCATGCCGTATCCGCCGAGCGCGGCGATCGTCTTCAGGTCGGCCTGGATCCCGGCCCCCCCGCCGGAATCGGACCCCGCTATTGTCAGGACTCGCTTCACTTCCATGCGTCCTCCTTCCCGGCCGCCGATCTCGACGCGTTTCCCGGGCCGTTCAAAAGCATCCGGATGCGGGGCGCCTTGAAAAGATTGAAATCAGGAAGTTACGAAGAGCGGAAGATAGGCGTGGATTTAAGATTTCTGTATCTTTTCCGCTCTTCCTGGCTTCTGCCCGTCCTGCCTTCCTTCACGAACGCAAAGCCGGCAAGTGATCACCGTGCCAAGCAGGGATGCGGCCCCGTTCAGCAGCCCCGGAACAAAAAAGGCACACCCGCGCCGGATGTGCCTCTGAACCTTGATTGCTGCTTCCGCCACTCCCTACGCTGGCATTACCCAGGTCAGGTTCGAAGGGTATACTCTCAGCCTGTACGGCACCCCCAGGATCGGCTATTCGGTTGTGGCTTGAGATTACTCCAAGGAGTTGCTGTAATCAAGCGAATTCTTGGCCGCGGGAGAAATTAGCTCTTGAATTAAGCCTCGCGGGCGACTAAGAATGATGCCTTCAACGACGTGACCGGAGCCCGCTTTCCGATGCGCCCTGCCCCCTTCGTCTTCCTGATCTGCCTGGCTGAGGCGCTTTCCATGACGGGGACCATGTACTTCCCCGCCCTCCTGCCTTCCCTCCAGTCCGAGTGGGGGCTGACCAACACCGAGGCCGGCTGGATCAACGGCATCTTCTTCGCCGGTTACGCCGTGACCTCTCCCTTCCTCGTGGGCCTGACGGACCGGATCGACGCCCGGCGGATCTACCTGCCCTCGGCGGCCCTGGCGGCTCTCTCGCTGTTTCTCTTCGGGTGGATGGCCGAAGGGACCTGGACGGCGGCAGGGCTGCGGCTGCTGGCGGGAATCGGCCTCGCGGGGACGTACATGCCCGGGCTCAGGGCGCTGAGCGACAACGTCGCCGGGTCGAAGCAGAGCCGCTCCATCGTTTTCTACACCGCGTCCTACGGGATCGGCACGGCGCTTTCCGTCTGCCTGGCCGGACTCCTCGCCCCCCTCATCGGCTGGCGGGCGGGGGCGGAACTCCTCGCGCTGGGACCCGTGGCGGCCCTTCTCCTCTTCGCAGCCGCCGTGCCGTCCCGCAAACCGCCGGCCTCCGACGCGGGGCTGCGCATCTCCGCCCTGGACCTGAAGGCCGTCCTGGCTGACCGGGGCGCCGCAGGCTACATCCTCGGGTACGGGGCGCACTGCTGGGAGCTCTTCGGGTTCCGCTCATGGCTCGTCGCCTTCCTCGTTTTCAGCCTGAGCCTCCAGCCGGACTTTACACCCCCGCTTTCCCCCCAGAACGTGGCCATGATCATCCTGCTGGCGGGCGTGCCCGCCAGCATCCTCGGCAACGAGGGCGCCATGGCGTGGGGCCGGCGCAGGGCGATCACGCTCTACATGATCGGATCGGGGATCCTGGGATGCTTCATCGGCTTCACGGCAGGGCTGAACTTCTACCTCGTCTCGGCCCTGTCCTTCCTCTACGGGATGACAAATCTCTTCGACAGCGGGGCGCTCACGGCGGGACTCGTCGCCGAATCGCCGGAGCGGCAAAGGGGTCTGACGCTGGCCGTCTATTCCTTCACGGGTTTCGGGATGGCCTTCCTGGCGCCCCTGGCCTTCGGCGCCATCCTGGACGCCGCCGGGCGCGGGGTTGCGGCGTGGGGCTTCGCCTTCGCCTCCCTGGGAATCGTCTGCATGTCCGGCGCCCTGTGGCTGCGGATCTTCCGGCCGCGATGATCCCCGGGGAACGGACCCGTTGCCCCGTTGACAGCCCTCGGGCCCCCGCCTATACTGAACGGCAAGCACAACGGAGCGGGGGATCGCTGCCATGCGGCAAATTCATGACAGTCTGCGCCTGATCGACATCGATCAGCCCCTGGAGGGCTTTCGGAAATTCATCGGCGCCTGGGTCTGCAGGGTCGACGGGACAACGCTTCTTGTGGACCCGGGGCCGGCAGCCACCATCCCCCGCCTGGCGGAACAGCTGAGGCAGGACGGCATCGGCAGGGTCGACCATGTCCTTCTTACCCACATCCACCTCGACCATGCCGGCGGCACGGGGCACTTCCTGCGGCACTTCCCCGAAGCAAGGGTTAACTGCCACCCCAGGGGGATCCCCCACCTGACGGCCCCGCAGAAGCTCTGGGAGGAATCGAAAAAAGTCCTGGGAAAAGTTGCCGAGGCCTACGGCGAGATGGAGCCGGTGCCAGAGGCGAGCATCGCCTGGCGGGAGAGAATCCCCGCCGGCGGAGGCATGATCGAGGCCATCGAGACGCCCGGTCACGCCGCGCATCACGTCTCGTACCGTGTGGGCGACATCCTCTTCGCCGGCGAGGTGTGCGGCGTCTACGTCCCCCTTGACGGCGGGTTCTACTGCCGGCCGGCAACCCCCCCGCCCTTCCGGCACGGGACCTTCCGGAATTCCATCACCAGGGTGGAGGCCCTCGGCGTGAAGCTCGTCTGCATCGGGCACTACGGCTCGCGGCAGGATGTCGCGGAGGTGTTCGAGAGGGCCCGGCGCCAGCTCGACTTCTGGGTGGAAACGGCGGAGAGGCACTTTCGCGCGGGCAGCGATCCCTTCGAGGAAGCCGTCCTGGCCGAGCTGATCGCAAACGACCCGGACATGGCGCGGTGGACGTCGCTGCCCGAAGACATCCGGGCCCGGGAGAGGTATTTCTGCTTCAACAGCATCCGGGGGATCCGGATGTACCTGGAAAAAGAAAAGGGTAATAGGGCAAGAAGGTGAGAAGGTCGGAGAAGCAGTGCCGTACCTGCGGCCCGTGACCTATCCAACGTTCTTACCCTCTCACCTTCTCATTTTCTCCCGGCCCCCAATCCCCGGCCTGCTAAGGGATGTCGAATATCCGTTTGGCGTTGGCCGTCGTCACGGCCGCCACTTCCTCGAACGGTTTCCCCTTGATCTCGGCCACCTTCCGGGCCGTGTGAACGACATAGGCGGGTTCGTTGCGCCTGCCCCGAAACGGGTTCGGCGTGAGGTAGGGGCAGTCGGTCTCCACGAGAAGCGACTCCAGGGGGAGATCCCGCACGATGGAGCGGAGCTTCTCGTTTTTCTCGAAGGTCACCGTGCCGGGGATGGAGATGTAGAACCCCAGGCCGATACACTGCTTCGCCATGGCATAGTCGCCGGAGAAGCAGTGGATAATGCCCCTCCGGCTCCCTTTCCAGCCCTTCAGCAGATCCACCGTTTCGCTGTGGGCTTCCCGGTCGTGGATCACGATGGGGAGGTCGAGCTCCGAGGCCAGCTCCAGCTGCTCGCCGAACCGGCGGATCTGCGTTGCCCGGGGCGAGAGATTGCGGAAGAAGTCGAGCCCGATCTCCCCGTAGGCAACGACCTTCTCATGCCTCGCCATTTCCCGGATCGAATCGTACGTGCCGTCCCGGATCTCCTTCGCCTCGTGGGGATGGATGCCGATGGCGGCGTATACCCCGGGATAGCGGCGGGTGAGCTCGAGGGCCTTGCGGCAGTCCTCCACGGTGGTTCCGACCGTGACGATGATCTCCACGCCGGCCTCCTTCGCCCTGCGGACGACCTGATCGCGGTCCCGATCGAAGGGCGGCATCTCCAGGTGGGCATGCGAGTCGATGAGCATCCGCGTCCGCCTCACCCCTTCGCGGGCTTCCTGCGCTCCAGGTCCATGGGGATCTCCTCGGCTTCGCCCGCCACATCGGGAAGCGTGGAGAGGTACTTGGCGAGGAACGTGTCCGTCATTTCGCCTTTCTTCAACTTGAGCTCGATGATTCTCTTGTCGACGCTGTCCATATTGAATACCTCCAGTTTCTTCATCCCGATCCCTCCTTGAGATCGTTGTGAACCCGCCGGTTTGACGGGACTGACCGCGGAGTTTTACCGCCTCAGCTCCGGAGTCTCGGGTCCAGGGAGTCCCGGATTCCTTCACCCAGCATGTTGTAGCCCAGCACCGTCACCAGGATGGCCAGCCCCGGGTACAGGGAGAGCCACCAGGCGATGTCGATGTTGTCCTTTCCCGCCGTGAGGATGTTTCCCCAGCTCGGCGTCGGCGGCTGCACGCCGATCCCGAGAAAGCTCAGGGCCGATTCCGTGAGGATCGCCCCGGCCACCCCGAGGGTCGCCGCCACGAGCACCGAGGCCATGCAGTTGGGAAGGACGTGAATGAAGATGATCCGCGCGTCGCCGGCCCCGATGACGCGTGCAGCCTGCACGAAGTCTCGTTCCTTGAGCGAGATGAAGTCGGCCCGCACCAGGCGCGTGATCCCCATCCAGCCCGTGGCGCCGATGATGATCATGATGTTCCAGATCGAGGGCTCCAGGAAGGCGATGACCGCCAGGATCAGGAAGAACGCGGGAAAACACAGCATGATGTCGACGAAGCGCATGATGACCGCGTCGACCCACCTTCCATAATAACCGGCCAGGGCGCCGAGAATCGTCCCGATGAAAATCGCGATGCCCGTGGAAACGAAGCCCACCTTCAGCGAGATCTGCGCCCCCCAGATCATGCGCGACAGCACATCGCGGCCGAGCTGGTCCGTGCCGAACCAGTGCTTCGCCGAGGGGGGCTGCAGGATGTTCTTGAGGTCGATCGCCGCGGGATCGCAGGGGGAGATCCAGGGTGCGAAAATCGACAGGACGAACAGCAGCACGACGACGGCGCTTCCCGCCACGGCAAGACGATTTTTCGAGAACCGGTACCAGAAATCCGTCTTCATCGGGCGGTTCATTCCCCTTCTTCTCATGAAATCCGGATCCGCGGGTCCGCAAACGCATAGCACACGTCGGCCAGCAGGTTCCCGACCAGGGTCAGCACGGCCCCGATGACGAGGATCCCCATCACGACCGGGTAATCCCGGGCCATGACCGACATGTAGAAGAGCTGCCCCATCCCGGGGATGCTGAAGATGGTCTCGAAAATGACGCTTCCCCCGATGAGCCCCGGGACCGAGAGGCCCAGCAGCGTGATCACGGGGAGCATGGCGTTACGCAGAGCGTGCTTGTAGATGACCGTCCGCTCGGGCAGGCCCTTGGCCCGGGCCGTGGTGATATAGTCCTGGCGGATCACCTCCAGCATGTTGGAGCGCATGTAGCGGGAGAGCCCCGCAAGCCCGCCGAAGGCGGCAATGGAGACCGGCAGGATCAGGTGCATCAGGAAATCCCGGAAGGCCGCGGCGGGCGGGAGGTACTCGTAGTTGAGGGACCGGATGCCCGAGATGGGCAGCCAGTCCAGGTGCAGGCCGAAGAGGATCATGAGCAGCAGCGCGAGCCAGAAGGTCGGGATGGCAAACCCCACGAAGACGACAACGCTCATGACCCGGTCGAAGATCGAGCCCTGCTTCACCGCCGAGAGCACCCCGATGGGGATGGCGATGAGGAAAATGAGGGCCATGGACAACACGTTCAGAAAGACCGTAATGGGGAGGCGCTCGAGGATCTTGGCCGATACGGGCCTCGCGTCGGGAGAGAAGGACACCCCGAGATCGAGCACGAGGAGACGGCCGAGCCATTTTCCGTACTGGACGTGCAGGGGCTTGTCGAGGTCGTACAGGGCCCGAAGGCGCTCCTTCATCTCGGCCGTCACCCGGGGGTTCATCTCCGTCTGGAGATCTGTCGGGGACCCCGGCGCCAGATGCATGACGGAGAAACAGATCACCGTGATCCCGAAAAACAGGGGGATCATGAACAGCATGCGCCTGGACAGATAGCGCAGCACGTCAGTCCCTCCCCGCGGCGGAGGCCTGGAGCGGCGGTCGGTCGGTCGCCCCGAGCCCCTCGAGATAGCCCCGGTTTCTTATGTTTTCCAGTGCCTTGGACAGGTTCTGCTCCGTGTGGGCCTCCACGGTCAGGATGGGCCGAAGCCCCCTCTCCCGGATGAAGGCGAAGAGCCTCTCGAAGGGAAACGTCCCCTCGCCCACGGGCAGGTGTTCATCCCGGGCGCCCCGGTTGTCGTGGAGATGGATCTCGATCAGACGGGGACCCAGCCTGTCCAGCCAGGTCTCGAGCGGGGAGCCGGCAAATGCGTTGAAGTGGCCCGTGTCGAAGCAGAAACCGACCCGATCCGGGGGGAGCGCCTCGAGCAGGCGTTCGATCCAGTCCGGATTCGGCTCGTAGACATTCTCCAGGGCGATCCGGGTGTCGAGCCGCTCCGCCAGGGGCAAAAGCTGCGACCAGGTCTCGATGCTGTTCTCGAGCCACCGGCGTCCCGAAGAGGCATAGTACTTCTCGTCGTAGGAGGGGTGAAAGACGATGGAGCGGGGGCGGAAGTGGACCGCGATCTCGAAGAGGCGGGAAAACCGCCTGAGGCTCACCTTCCGAATCTCCGGGTCGACGGCCCCGGGACGGAGATCCATGAAGGGCCCGTGGAAGGTGACAGACCGATCGGGCCCGCAGAGCTTTTTCGCCAGGCCGGCATACTCGCTGTCGGTGAAGCGCTCGAGGATGGCGCTGTTGAATGCGATCTCCGGGTTGATCCGTTCCCGGAGGACCTTGCCAAGATGTTTCTGGAAAAGCTGATCGAAGGGGATATGGACCTGGAGGTGTTTCAGAACATCCTGCATCGTGATCATCCGGAAGACAAGCAATTATGGATATTTACCACATCGGGACAGCGCAGGCAACGGGCAAATTGAAATTGACAGGCTCCACGGATATTGTTACAAAACGTGGCGTTAGAAGAAAGACGGCCCGGCCGGATGAGCCCGTGATTGACAAGCGGCGATTTCTGAAATGAGGAGGATTATTGGCTAAAAAGGATTTGTCGGCGCGGCAGAAGATTCTCCTGGCCGTCAACGCGGCGTTGGAGAAAAAGGCAAAAAACATCGTTGTTCTCAACATCAAGAACGTGACCTCCTTTGCCGATTACACCGTCATCTGCAGCGGCACGTCGGACCGCCAGGTTCAGGGTATTGCCTCGTCCATCGAGGAAAGCCTGAAGAAGGCGGGTACCCTCCCCTTGGGAATCGAGGGGGAAAAGGGCGGCCGGTGGGTTTTGATGGACTACGCGGACATCATCGTCCACGTCTTCTACGAACCGGTGCGGGGGTTCTACGACATCGAGCGGCTCTGGTCCGACGCCCCGAAGATGGAAGTGGCCGAAGACGCGGAAGAGGTCAAATCGCTGCCCAGGGGGATGTGACGTGGCGGCGGTGATCGAAGCCCTCGCGGAGCTGCTCTTCCCGACGCTGTGCCTGTCCTGCGGTTCCGTCATGACGGAGCGTGCGGGGCACCCTTTCTGCGCCGGCTGTTGCGCGGATGTCCGCCTGATCACGGCTCCCCTTTGCCCGTCCTGCGGGATCCCCTACCCCGCGGAGGACGGACCCGATCATTTCTGCGGCCTGTGCCTGGTGAAAAGGCCCGCCATCGACGCTGCCCGGTCCTATGGCGTCTATGAGGCGGTCCTGCACGATGCCGTTCACGCCTTCAAATATGGCGGCAACCTCGCCCTCGGGCAGCAGCTCGGCCGCCTGATGGCGCGCCGCGAATACCCCTCTTTCCGGATCGATGACTACGAACTGCTCGTCCCCGTGCCCCTGCACCCCCGGCGGCTCAGGCAGCGGGGGTTCAATCAGTCGGTCCTTCTGGCCCGGGAGATCTCGAGGCACAGGGGCATCCCCCTGGACTTCCTCGCACTTCGGCGTGTCATCGACACGGAGTCGCAGGCGGGCTTGAAAAAGGACGAACGACGGTCTAACATGAAACGGGCGTTCCGCGTGCCCGATCCCGCGAGGATAAGAGGCCGGCGGATCCTCCTCGTGGACGACGTGCATACGACGGGCAGCACCCTCGGGGAATGCGCAAAGACTCTCCTCGGGGCGGGAGCCGAATCCGTGGGGGCCCTGACGCTCGCGCGGGCGATCCGGGAGCCGCGATGAACAAGATCTACGGCAGAGACGAACTCAAGGCCATTGTCGACCGGTTGAGGCAGGAGGGAAAGACCGTCGTTTTCACCAATGGCTGCTTCGATATCCTCCACGCAGGGCACACCCGCTACCTGAGGGCAGCGAGAACGCTGGGAGATGTGCTCGTGCTGGCCCTCAACAGCGATTCCTCCGTACGATCGCTCAAGGGGGGGAAGCGGCCCATCGTGCCTGCGGCCGAGCGCGCCGAGGTGCTGGCAGCCCTGTCTTCCGTGGACTACGTGACGGTCTTCGACGAGCCGACTCCGCTCGAGCTCATCGAGTTCCTCCGGCCCGACGTGATCGTCAAGGGAGGCGACTGGGCCGAAAAAGACATCGTCGGGGGCGATGCGGTCCGAAGTTGGGGGGGAAGGGTGGCCGTCATGCCCGAGATCGAGGGGGCCTCGACGACAAACATCATCGAAAAGGTCTTGCACGTCTACGGGACCGGAGAGGGCAGCGGTGGGAAACCCTAAATTCCCCTTTACATGGAACCGATTATTCGGTATATAAGTGAGCTCTTTTTTACCGAGAACGCTTTTGGTTCGTGAGAAACGCGAATGAAGCCAGAGAAACTCGACTTCTTCAGAGCCCTTCTTCAGGCCCGGATCAACGATCTCTTGAGCGGCGCGGAGAGAACCGTCCAGGAGATGACCGACGAGCAGGAAAACTTCCCCGACCCCAACGACCGTGCATCCCTTGAGTCGGACCGCAACTTCGAGCTTCGCATCCGGGACCGGGAGCGCAAGCTCATTGCCAAGATGCAGGAAGCCCTCAAGCGGATCGACGACGGCACCTTCGGCATCTGCGATACCTGCGGGGGGCCGATCTCGGAGAAACGCCTCCAGGCCCGCCCCGTGACGACGCAGTGCATCGACTGCAAGACGAAGGAAGAGAAGATGGAGAAGCAGCGCGGGGAATAAGCCCGTACCGCCGCGTCCTGCCGCCCCTACCCTCCCGACGCCCCCCGATGCCGACGCGGCGAATTCGTTTGCCCGAAGCCCGGTGCCGCTGTATAGTTTCTCCTGTCCCGAGCCCCCGGGCGAATCAGAGAGGCGGAACTCCGGCCTCACCGACAACTCCCTGAAGTCCGGAATTGAGAAAGGGGGAAAGAGCGGGAACCCCCGGGGTCCGGGCCTTTCTTTGCGGCCCTGGCCCCGAGAGCACCGTGCCCTGCGAGGGAGCGTGCCGGCTTCGAACCCATGCCATGTATGTAGACGTAGCCCTCCACATCCCCGTGGACCGAACCTTCACCTACGCCGTGCCGACGGAATCGCGGGGCGAGACCGTCGTGGGCAAGAGGGTGCTCGTCCCCCTCGGGAAGCGATCGCTCACGGGAACCGTCATCGCCATCCGCCGCTCGACGGACAGGCAGGACACGAGGGAGATCACCCGGGTCCTGGACCGCGAGCCTCTCTTCGGCGAGGACGACCTGCGATTCTATCGCTGGGCCGCCGAGTACTACTTCACCCCGCTCGGCAGGGCGATCGGTGAGATTCTCCCGGGCGGCATCGACATCGAGAGCCTGCTGTGGGCCGTCAGGCTCGGGGAGGCCGACGATCTCAAGGCCCTCCAGCGGGACATCCTGGGGACGCTGGGGAGGCACACGGCGGGGATGGCCTTGCGCCGCCTCGAGAAGGAACTGGGGAGGAAGGCTCTTCTGCCGGAGCTTCGGAAACTGGAAGGCCGGGGGCTCGTCCGGCTCGAGGAGCGCTTCCGAAAGCCCGCCGTGAGGGAAAAGACGGAAAAGGACGTCCTGCGGACGGAGGCCCCGGCGGGAACGGCCAGGCTCTCGGAACGCCAGAGGGAGGCCCTCCGGGCACTTGAAAGCCTGGGGGGAAGGGCGAGGGTGGCCGACTTCACGGAGATCGGCGGGGCGCTCTCCCTCTTCAGGGCCCTGGAAAAGAAAGGACTCGTCGCCGTCCGCGACCGGGAAACCCTGAGAAGTCTCGAACCGGCTGCCGCGATCGGGCGGACCGGCGCTCCCCCGGTGTTGACCCCGGAGCAACAGACTGCCCTCGAGGCGGTCCTGAAAGGGATCGCCTCGGGCACCTTTTCCCCGTACCTGCTGCACGGCGTCACGGGCAGCGGAAAGACGGAGGTGTACATCCACGCCATCGCCGAAGCGGTCCGCCGGGGCGGCCGCGTCCTGTACCTCGTCCCGGAGATCGCGCTGACACCCCAGCTTGTGGGCCGGCTGGAAAGCCGGTTTGCCGCGGAGGAGATCGCCGTCCTGCACAGCGGGATCGGGCCGGCGCTGCGCTACGACCAGTGGCGCAGGATCGCCCGGGGCGAGGCGAAGATCGTCGTAGGAGCCCGGTCGGCCGTCTTCGCGCCCGTCAGGGACCTGCGCCTGATCGTCGTAGACGAGGAGCACGACACCTCCTACAAACAGGACGAACGGATGCCCTACAACGCCCGGGACCTGGCTGTCGTGCTGGCCAAGCAGCGGGGCGCCGCCGTCATTTTGGGATCGGCCACGCCGGGTCTTCAGAGTTTCTACAACACGCGGGAGAAGGAGTTCGGCTATCTCTGCCTGACGAGACGCGTCGAGCAGCGGGAAATGCCGGGCATCGAGATCGTGGACATGAAGGGCGAGCGCGACCCGAACGGGAAGGTGCCGCCCCTGTCCCGTCGGCTCGTCGAGCAGATCGCCCGCACGCTGGAGACGAAGAAGCAGTCCCTGCTCTTCCTCAACCGGAGGGGATTCAACACGTACCACTACTGCGGCGACTGCGCCCACGTGTTCCGGTGTCTCAACTGCGCCGTTTCGCTCACCCACCACTTGAGCGAGGGGCTGCTCCGCTGCCACTACTGCGACTTTGCCGTCAAGGCCCCCCCGGTCTGCCCCGAATGCGGCGGGACGCGCGTCCTGAGCTACGGGCTCGGCACGGAGAGGCTCGCGGCCGAGGTCCAGGGGCTTTTCCCGCAGGCAAGAATCGCGCGCATGGACAGCGATACCACGTCGGCCCGGGGAAGCCACGGACGCATCCTTGCGGCACTGGACCGGGGCGAGATCGACATCCTCGTCGGCACACAGATGATCGCCAAGGGCCACGACTTCCCCGACGTGACCCTCGTCGGCGTCGTCTCCGCCGACACGACGCTCAACATGCCGGACTTCCGGGCCGCGGAGCGGACATTCCAGCTCCTCACCCAGGTGTCGGGCCGCAGCGGCCGGGGCGGGAAGCCGGGTACGGTCGTCATCCAGACCCTCAACCCCGGCCACTACGCCATCCGGCGGACCCGCGAACACGACTTCGCGGGCTTCTACGCGGACGAGATCGACCTGCGCCGGGACCTGCAATACCCGCCCTTCTCGCGAATGGTCAATCTCGTCGTGTCGGGAACGGGCAGGGAACAGGTGGAGAAGGCGGCGGCGAGGCTGGGGCAGAGGGCGAAAAAACTCGCCGAAGGCGACGGCACCAGGACGCGGCCGACCGTCATCGGCCCCATGGAGGCGCCCCTGGGCAAGGTGAGGGGGCGGTACCGCTGGCAGGTCCTCGTGAGGGGCAGGCAGGTCAGGCCGCTCCACGCCTTTGTGCGGCGGCTCATCGAGGGAATCGAGATTCCGGGCTGCGAGATCCGCGTCGACGTGGATCCCGTGAATTTTATGTGATAACAGCAGGCTTAAGGCATATGGCGAAGGGCCAAGGGCAAGGACAGAACTCACCGGTATTTTTATCCTGAGCCCTAAGCCCCCGGCCTTAAGCCATTTGAAGGTTGAACATGTCCGAAACCAGACCCCGCATTTTGTTCATGGGAACACCGGAATTCGCGGTCCCGTCGCTGGAGCTCCTGGTCGAGAAGGCCTGGCCGATCATCGGCGTCGTCACCCAGCCCGATCGGCCCAAGGGGCGCGGCCAGCGTCTCGTCGCCTCGCCGGTGAAGGAGGCGGCCGGGAGGCACGGCCTGGCCGTCCTGCAGCCCGAGAAGGTCCGGGCCCCGGCGTTTTTGGAGATTTTCAGCGCTCTCGCACCGGACATGGTTGTCCTCGTCGCCTTCGGACAGATCCTGCCGAAGGAGATGATCGACGGCCCTCCGCTGGGCTGCGTGAACGTCCACCCGTCGCTTCTTCCCAGGTACCGCGGGGCCGCCCCCATGAACTGGGCCCTCATCCGGGGCGAGGAGAAAACGGGCATCACGATCATGCGGATGGATGAAGGGGTCGACTCGGGTGACATTCTTCTCCAGGAGGAGACGCCGATCGAGCCCGGCGAGACCTACGACCATCTCCACGACCGTCTCGCCGTCCTGGGGGCGCAGTGCCTGCTCCGCACGATCGAGGGATTGGCGGCGGGCACCGTCCGTCCTGTCCCCCAGGACCACTCGCTCGCCACCTTCGCGCCCCGCCTGAAGAAGGAAGACGGCCTGATCCGCTGGGAGGCCCCGGCGCGCGCCATCGCCCGATTCGTGGCCGGCCTGTCGTCCGTGCCCGGCGCGTACACGCACTTGGACGGCAAGGTGCTCAAGGTCTTTGCCGCCGAGGCCGAGGAGGCCACACCATGCTGCGAAGCGCCGGGGACCATCATCGGACCGGACCAGAGAGGACTCAAAATCGCCGCCGGCGGCGGCTACGTGTACCTGAAAGACATCCAGCTCGAGAGCAGGAAGCGCATGCCCGTATCGGAGTTCCTCCGGGGATTCCGGTTCGTGCCGGGGAAGAGACTGGGCATGGAAGAAGGTAAGAAGGTTTGAAGGTGAGAAGGTCGGAAAGGCGGTGACGCCCAATTTTGCCGGAAGATTCTCCAACCGTCTTACCCTCTTACCCTCTCACCTTCTGCCTTCCGGCCGACATCAGGAGCACCCCCTGGGATGCGGAGGCACAGCAAGCTGAAAGACAACCCCCGGGCCCTCGCCGTCCAGATCCTCAACCGCGTCGACAGGGAGCGCTCCTTCGCCGAGCCCCTGCTCGACAGCGTCCTCTCGTCGGGTCGACCGCGCGCCGAAGCCGACCGCGGGCTGCTGACGTTCCTCGTCTACGGCACACTGCGCATGCGGGGCTTGCTGGATTTCCTGATCGATCGCTTCCACAGGGGAAAGCCCTCTGCGCTGGAGCCCGGCGTCCGGAACATCCTCCGCGTCGCACTCTACCAGGTGCGCTTCGCGGAGAAGATTCCCGCCTATGCCGCCGTCGACGAGGCCGTCGACACGGCAAAGCGGCTGACCCCGGGCCGGGACAGGCTCGTCAACGCAATCCTGCGAAACGCCCTGAGAGGCCTCCCGGGGGTCGTGTTTCCCGATCCGGCGTCGGACCCTGCCGGCCACCTCTCCGTGGTCCATTCCCACCCCCTCTGGCTCGTCGATCGATGGATTGCAGACCTCGGTCTCGAGGAAACGCGGGCCCTCTGCCGGGCCGACAACGAAATTCCGCCCTTGGCCCTTCGCGTCAACACGCTGCGCGCCACCAGGGACGGGATACTGGCAAGACTTGCGCGGGCGGGGCTCGAGGCCAAGGCCGCGCGCTGGTCTCCAGACGGGATCGTGCTGGCCGAAGCGACGAGCTCGCTCCGGGAAGTGCCGGAGATCGCCGAAGGTCTGCTTTTCATCCAGGACGAGGCCTCACAGCTGGTGTCCCGTCTGCTGGCGCCTCAAAGCGGGGAGCGGGCTCTGGATCTCTGCGCGGGCACGGGAGGGAAGACGACCCACCTGGCGGCCCTGATGGAAAACCGCGGGGAGATCGTCGCGGCCGACATCCGGCGGGCCAAGCTCACAGCCCTGGAGTCCGCGGCACGGCTCCGGGGAATCGCGACGGTGCGGACCGTCCTCGTCGACGCAACCGACCCGGACGGGACGGCCCGGCTCGGGACGTTCGACCGGGTCCTCGTAGACGCCCCCTGCTCGGGGCTCGGCACCCTGCGGAGAAACCCCGAGATCCGCTGGCATCTGACCGAGAGCAAGCTCGCCGAAATGCCGGCCCTGCAGGGCCGCATCCTCCACAACGCCGCCGGATGCGTGAAGCCCGGCGGAACCCTCCTCTACAGCACATGCTCCGTCATGCCCGAGGAGAACGACGGCGTCGTGGCGGCGTTCCTGGACAGACACCCCGGCTTCTGCCCGGTCCGACCTCCCGGCGGTTTCCCGTCCGGCGTCCTTGACGACAGGGGATTCTTCCGGACGTTCCCCCATCGGCACGGCACGGACGGGTTTTTCGCGGCCCTGCTTGCCCGAAGGCGCTGAATCCCCCCGTGCATCCCCCGTTGACTCCGGCGCGCCTTGATGCTATTTTCCAATCGGTGGCTCCGACAGAAACGGTCGAGGAAAACCGGTGTCGGAGCCCTTACATTTTCGCCCCCAGGAGGCAGGCATGATCCTCAAGCAGCTCCAAGTCGGCCACATGGCCATCTTTGCCTATATCGTCGGCGACGAAGAGACGGGGGATGCCCTCGTGATCGACCCGGCGGCGGAGACGGACCGGATCCTCGCGGAAGCGGAGAAGAACGGCCTCACGATCCGTACCGTCGTGAACACCCACGGCCACGTAGATCACATCTCGGGAAACGCCGACATGAAGAAGAAGACGGGGGCAAAGATTGTCATCCACGAAGCCGACGCCGGCATGCTGACCTCGACACCGGCCATGATCCTGGCCATGTTCCGCGCGAAAGCCTCGCCTGCCGCCGACATCCTCGTCCGGGACGGGGATACGATCGAAGCGGGCAGGGTCAAGCTGAAGGTCTTGCACACGCCGGGCCATACCCCGGGCGGGATCTCGCTGTACACGGACGGCTTCGTGTTCACGGGCGACACCCTTTTCGTCGAGGCCGTCGGGCGGACGGACCTGCCGGGAGGATCCTGGAAAATCCTGGAGCAGTCCATCCGGGAGCGGCTCTATACGCTGCCCGACGACACCGTCGTCCTGCCCGGCCACAACTACGGCCGGATGCCGACCTCGACCATCGGCAGCGAGAAGCGCAACAACCCCTACGTCCGGTGAGCAAGGAAAAGACCATGACGCAGCCCGCACTGTACCAGACCGACCTGAAAGGCCTGAAGCTCGTCACCCGGGGCAAGGTGCGCGACATTTACGATCTGGGGGAGCATCTTCTCATCGTGGCGACGGACCGCATATCGGCCTTCGACGTGATCATGCCGGACCCCATCCCCGGAAAGGGCGAAGTCCTGACGAAGCTCTCCGAATTCTGGTTCCGCCAAATGACCGACATCGTCGGCAATCACCTCGTCACGACGGACGAGGAAGCCTACCCCGAGGTCTGCAGGCCCCACCGGGACATCCTGAGGGGCCGCAGCATGCTCGTCCGGAAGGCAAGGCCCCTCCCCGTGGAGTGCATCGTGAGGGGATACATCACGGGCTCGGCCTGGAAGGACTACTCGAAGGGCAAGCCCGTTTCGGGCATCCGGCTGCCGGACGGGCTAAAGGAGTCCTCCAAACTGCCCGAGCCGATCTTCACCCCCTCCACGAAGGCCCCCGAGGGGGAGCACGACCTGCCCATCTCCGTCGAGGAGATGGCCCGCCTCATCGGCAGGGAGCTGACGGAACGGATCATCGCGCTGAGCCTCGCCGTCTACAGGCGCGCAGACGAGATCGCGACCGCCGCGGGCATCATCATCGCCGACACGAAGATGGAGTTCGGGCTGGCCGGCGGTGAACTGATCCTCATCGACGAGGTGCTCACCCCCGACTCGTCCCGGTTCTGGCCCCGGGACGATTACGTGGAAGGCCGCGGTCAGAAAAGTTACGACAAGCAGTTCCTCAGGGACTACCTGCTGTCGCTCCAATGGGACCAGAAGCCGCCGGCCCCTCAACTGCCCCCCGAGATCATTGAGAAAACTCGCCAGAAGTACGAGGAAGCCCTCCGCCGATTCACGAAGAGGCCGTGATCCGGGGGGAAATCCCCCTCTTGCCTTGACAGGACCGCGAGGCGTCCTTATTTTACCGGAAAACCGGACAGGACAGGTGTGCCCGGAAAGGGCGATGCGGAGCTGACATGGAAAGGCGGGACTACTACGAAATCCTGGGCGTAGACCGAAGCGCCTCTGATGAAGAAATCAAGAGGAGCTACCGCAGGCTCGCCATGCAGCACCACCCGGACCGCAACCCCGGGGACAAGAAGGCCGAAGAGAAATTCAAAGAGGCCGCCGAGGCCTACGAGGTGTTGCGGGACGCCGAGAAGCGGAAGATCTACGACCGCTACGGACACGAGGGGATCAACGGGACCGGTTTCCGCGGCTTCTCGGGCTTCGACGACATCTTCACGAATTTCAGCGACATCTTCGAAGACGTCTTCGGATTTTCGGGGACCCGGGCCCGTTCCGCCGTGCGCCAGGGGGCCGACCTGCGCTATGATCTCAGGGTCTCCTTCATGGACGCCGTGAAGGGAACCTCCACCCAGATAGAGCTGGAGAAGTTCGAACGCTGCAGGGAATGCGCGGGAACGGGAGCTGCAGCGGGGACCCAGCCGGAGAACTGCCCCCGCTGCGCGGGCCGCGGGACGGTGACCCAGTCGAGCGGCTTTTTCACGATCAGCACGACCTGCCCGCAGTGCCGGGGGGCAGGCCGCGTGATCAAGAACCCCTGCAAGGCATGCTACGGGACGGGAAAAGCGAAGGTCCGCAAGACGGTGAGCCTTCGGATTCCCGCCGGCGTCGAGACGGGCTCCCGCCTGCGCCTGCGCGGCGAAGGCGAGGAAGGGGATTTCGGAGGGCCCAGCGGCGATCTCTACGTCTTCATCCACGTGGAGCCCCACGAGTTCTTCGAACGGGACGGCCACGACATCCTCTGCCGGATCCCCGTCTCCATCACCCAGGCCGCCCTTGGAGCCGCCGTCGAAGTGCCGACCGTGGAAGGCAAGGAATCCCTGAAAATCCCCAAGGGGACGCAGAGCGGCAGGATCTTCCGCCTGAAGGGCAAGGGAGTGCCCCATCTGAAGGGTCTCGGCCGGGGGGACCAAGTAATTCAGGTCCTCGTCAAGATCCCCACCAATCTCTCCCGGAAGCAGGAAGACCTGCTGAGGGAATTCGCCAGGCTGTCAGGCGAGATCTCGTCCTGACGCCTAGACCCGTTCCGCCCCGTACCGCCCAGGGATGCAGGCCTCCCGGCAAAACCTCCGGAGGGCGCGCGCTGCGGGGCCCGCCGCACAAGAAAGAATGGACAATTCGGGCCGCATTGATTACTATTTCCACCGAATCCGGTCGAACGCAATAAAAAGGGAAACGTCATGGCAGAGCTGACTCAACTGAGAGAAGTGCCCGTCGAGCTGCTCCGGTGGACCTGCAACCCCGATCTGCTCGGCTTCGACACCACGAAGGAATGCAGGAGAACCGAAAAGATCATCGGGCAGAGCCGGGCCGTCAAGGCCATCACGCTTGGGCTCGAGATTGAGAGTCCAGGCTACAACATCTACGTCTCCGGGATGACGGGAACGGGAAAAACGACCACGATCAAAAACCTGCTCGCCCAGCTGGACCTCAAGAAGCCCGTTCCACACGACATCTGCTACGTTCACAATTTCAAGGATCCCGACAGTCCGCGCGTGATCCTGTTCCCGGCGGGGCAGGGGCGGACGTTCCGGAAGGACATGGACGAACTCGTCGCGCACCTGCGCAAAGAGATCCCGCTGATCCTCGAGAGCGACGAGTTCAAGAAGGAATCCGAAGAGGTCATCAATTCATACCGGCAGAAACAGAAGGAGATCGTCCGGGACTTCAACGAGCGGCTGCTGAAGGAGAGTTTCCAGCTCGTGCAGTTCCAGATGGGCCCCTTCACCCGGCAGGACATCGCCCCCATCGTGGAAGGGCGTCCCGTGCCCTTTGAGCAGCTCGAGGCGATGGCCGAAGAGGACAAGTTCAGTCGTGAGGAGCTGGAGAAGATCCGGAAGAAGATCGTCGAGATGAGGATCGAGCTCGAGGGCGTCATGCGGGAAACGCGGGACATCGAGCGGGAGATCCGGAGGCAGATCGCGACGCTCGAGCACCGCTACGGTTCGCCGGCCGTCACGGCCCAGATCTCGGACCTGCAATTGCGGTACGGCGACTCCAACGAAAAGGTCAACGGGTATCTCGACGAGGTCCGCGAACATATCCTGTCGAACCTGAAGATGTTCCAGGAGAAGGAGGAGGAGCAGTCCCAGCAGCAGGCGCTGCCCTTCGCCGTCCCGCAGGCCCCCGCGAGGCGGTTCATCGAGTTCAAGGTCAACGTACTCGTGGACCATGCAGAGACCGAGAAGACGCCCATCATCATCGAGACGGCGCCGACGTTCAAGAACCTCTTCGGCACGATCGAGCGCGAGGTGGACCGATCGGGATTCTGGCGCACCGACTTCACTCACATCAAGGCCGGCTCGCTCCTGCGGGCAAACGGGGGCTACATCGTCTTCGACGCCCTCGAGGCCCTCATCGAACCCGGGGTCTGGACGTTTCTCAAGCGGACCCTGAAGAGCCGCGAGATGAACATGCAGCCCTATGACCCCTTCAGCTTCCTGCCCACGGCCATCAAGCCCGAGCCGATCCCGCTGGACATCAAGGTGATCATGATCGGCGACGACTACCTGTACTACCTGCTCTATAACCTGGAGAGGGATTTCCAGGAAATCTTCAAGACAAAGGCCCAGTTCGACGTCGAGATGGCCAACACCGACGAGAACATCCAGGAGTATGTCTGCCTCATCAAGCGCGTCGTCGACGAGGAGAAGCTGCTCGACTTCGACCGGAAGGCCGTCTGCGCCGTCGTGGAGCACGGTGTGCGCCTGACGGGAAGGCAGAAGAAGCTCTCGACCCGATTCAGCGAGGTGGCCGATCTCGTCCGGGAGGCCCACTACTGGGCGAAGAAGGAAGGCAGCGACATCGTCACGGACAGCCACGTGGATCGCGCCTACGAGGAGAAGATCCACCGCGTCAGCCAGATCGAGGAGAAGATCCAGGAACTCATCGACGACGGTACCATCATGATCGACACGGAGGACAGGGTCGTGGGACAGGTCAACGGCCTTTCCGTCTACGACATGGGGGAATACGCCTTCGGAAAGCCTTCGCGGATCACGGCCAAGACCTCCATGGGCCGGGCAGGCATCATCAACATCGAGCGGGAGGCCAAGCTCTCGGGCAGGACCCACGACAAGGGGGTGCTCATCCTGGAGGGCTACTTCCGGGGCACGTACGCGCAGAACAAGCCGCTGACGATGAGCGCGAGCATCTGCTTCGAGCAGTCCTACGGCGGAGTGGACGGCGACAGCGCCTCCTCGACGGAGATTTACGCCATTCTCTCGAGCCTCTCGGAACTACCCCTGAGGCAGGATATCGCCGTGACGGGCTCGGTGAACCAGAAAGGGGAAATTCAGCCCATCGGCGGTGTGAACCAGAAGATCGAGGGGTTCTACGATGTCTGCAGGGCGCGGGGGCTCACGGGGAAGCAGGGGGTCATGATCCCGCATCTCAACGTGCCGGAACTCGTCCTGCGCAAGGACGTCGTCAAGGCCGTCGCCGACGGGAAGTTCCACATCTGGCCGATCAGGACCGTCGACGAGGGCATCGCCCTGCTGACGGGCGTGCCTGCCGGCGCGCCGGACGAGAAGGGCAGTTACCCGGAAGACACGGTCGGCTTCCTCGTGGACAGGAAACTTCGGTCCCTGGCGGAAGGACTGAAGGCGTTCGCGGAGGAGGGCAAGCCGCAAAAGCCCGCCGATGACACGAACCATCAGAACCAAGGGAAAGGGGAGGGACACGTATGATCCACCGGAAACGAGCGGCTGTTGCACTGATCCTGCTGGCAGGCTGTTTTGCCTTTTACGGCTGCCCCGTCCTCGTCGTCACGGGGGCGGCCGTGGCCGGGGGCACGGGGACCTACTATTACGTCGAGGGGGAATTGAGGACGGACTACTACTTCCCGGTGCCCGGCGTCTGGTCCGCCGTGGAGAAAACGATTGCCGACATGAAGGGTCGTGACGTCGAGCCGGACAGGCAGACCGACGGCGGAAAGATCACGGCCGTGATCAACGATGAAAAGGTCACCTTCCGGCTGAAATACAAGGACAAGGACCTGACGACTCTCGGCATCCGCGTGGGTCTTGTGGGAAACGAAACGGCCTCGAAGATGCTGCACGACCGGGTGGCCGACCATTTGCTGAAGAAATGAAAAACGGGAACGGGTGATGCAAGGAAGAGGGTGCGGGTTCACGAACGGATCCGCATGATGCGTCATCCCCGGAAGAGCAACGATGTACAAGACCATCTTGGTCGTCGACGACGAAGAGAGCATCTGCCAGTCGCTGCGGGGAATCCTGAGTGACGAGGGGTACGAAGTCCGCACGGCCGGAAGCGGCGAGGACGCCCTCAAGGCCATCGAGGAGGACGTGCCGGACCTGGTGCTGCTGGACATCTGGCTGCCGGGCATGGACGGTCTCGAGGCCCTCAAAATCATCAAGGCCGAAACCCCCCAGGTTCCCGTCATCATGATGTCGGGACACGGCACGATCGAGACGGCCGTGAAGGCGACCAAGCTCGGCGCCTTCGACTTCATCGAAAAGCCCATCTCCCTGGAAAAGGTCGTCCTGCTGGTCAATCATGCCCTGGCCCTCGTCCGCCTCGAGGAAGAGAACAGGATCCTCAAGCAGAAGGTCACCTCCGCCTACGAGCTCATCGGCCGGAGCAGAACGATCCTCGAACTCAAGGAGATGATCCGGATCGTCGCCCCGACGAACGCCTGGATCCTCATCATGGGGGAAAACGGCACGGGAAAGGAGCTCGTGGCCCGGTCGATCCACTACCAGAGCAAGAGGGCCAGGCGGCCCTTCATCGAGGTGAACTGCGCGGCCATCCCCGAAGAGCTCATCGAGAGCGAGCTGTTCGGCCACGAAAAGGGCTCCTTCACGGGCGCCACGGCTAAAAAGCGCGGCAAATTCGAGCTTGCCCACGAGGGGACCCTCTTCCTCGACGAGGTGGCCGACATGAGCCTCAAGGCCCAGGCGAAGATCCTGCGAATTCTCCAGGAAAAGAAATTCGAACGAGTGGGCGGCAACAAGTTCATCGACACGGACGTGCGGGTGCTCGCGGCGACAAACAAGGACCTCGAAAAGGAGATGGAGGCAGAGCGGTTCCGGCAGGACCTCTACTACCGCCTGAACGTCATCCCCCTCACCATTGCCCCGCTCCGAGACCGCAAGGAGGACATCCCGATCCTCGCCGCCCAATTCGTGAACGACTTCTGTGTGAAGGAGGGCGTCGAGCCGAAGGCCATCTCCGATGACGCCATCGAGGTCTTCATGGAGCATAGCTGGCCGGGCAATGTCCGGGAGCTCAAGAACATCATGGAGCGACTCGTCATCATGACGCAGGGCGCCGAGATCACCGCCGACGACATCCCGCCCCTCTCGAAGGAAGTGCAGACCGGAGAGGCCATGGACACCATCTTCACGTACAACTCCTTCCGGAAGGCCAAGATGGAATTCGAAAAGAAGTTCATCATGAAGAAGCTGCAGGAAAACGAGGGGAACATCTCCAAGACGGCAGACTCCATCGGGCTCGAACGCAGCAACCTCCACCGCAAGATCAAGACGCACAGCCTGGAAGCCAAGAAAGATTAGACGCTGAGACGGCGAGACCCTGACAGTGCAAGGCCCCGGCAAACCCGGGGGCGTCTCGTCTTTCCCGCCCCGCACACGGGTCAGTTCTCCGCCTTCGCCGGTTCCTCGGCCTGCTCGATAGGCAGCTCGAACGCCACGACTGTGCCCCGGGGCTCGTTGTCGGCCACGGTCACGGAGCCCCGGTGCTCGCTGATGATGGAGCTGACGATAGCAAGCCCGAGACCGGAGCCCGATTTCTTCGTCGAGTAGTAGGGCTCGAACATCTTCGCTTTGTCCGCGCGGGATACCCCGGTCCCGTTGTCCCGGACCTCGACCCGGGCCCGACGATGCTCACGGTCGTGCATCGTCTCGATTTCTATCTTCCCCGCCCCCCGGCTCATGGCGGCCACGGCATTGTCCAGGAGGTTGATCATGACGCGCTTGATCTGCTCGGCATCCAGCCTGAACCGCGGCATCTCCGCATCGGGCCGGTAATCGAAGGCGATCTCCTTGTGGGCGTCCTGGTAGAGGACCACGGCGTCCCGGATCACCCCGTTGAGATCGCCGGGCGTCAGGTTGGCCACGGGCATCCGCGCGTAGCGCGAGAACTCGTTGACGAGGTTTTTCAGGACGTCGACCTGGCTGATGATCGTGCCGGTGCATTCCATGAAGACGGCCTCGTCCTCCCCGATCTTTTCGCCGAACTTGCGCTGCAGCCTCTGCGCCGAGAGCTGGATGGGCGTCAACGGGTTCTTGATCTCATGGGCGATCCGGCGGGCCACCTCGCGCCAGGCTGCGATGCGCTCCGCACGCTGCAGCTGGGTGATGTCCTCGAAGACGACGACCATGCCCATGTAGTCGTTGTCGTCGTCGAGCAGCACCGTCGTCGTCACCAGCAGGGTGAGGGCACGGTCCTTGAGGGTGAGCGGGATCTGCTTCTCCACGTATCCCGTCTCAACCCCGGTGATCTCCGTGAGGATCTCGCGGACGAGATCCAGGTGGCCGGGCTGGAGCACCTCCTCGTAACGGTGGTTCAGGACTTTCTCCGTCTTGATGTCGAGCAGCCTCTCGGCGGCCCGGTTGACCGTCGTGATGACCCCCTCCCGATCGATGGCCACCACGCCCGCCGAGACGTTGCGAAGCACCGTCTCCATGTACTTGCGGCGCTGTTCCAGATCGAGGTTGGCCTGTTCGAGGCTCTCCTTGCTGACCTTCAGGTCCCCCGTCATCCGGTTGAAGGAGTTCACCAGGACCCCGATCTCGTCGTCGGCCACGACGTTGATCTTATAGTCCAGGTTCCCCTGGGCGATGGCGTGGGTCGCCTCGGCGAGGTCCTGCACGGGCTCCGTGATGCCCTTGGCAAGGAAGAAACCGAACCAGGTGGCCGAAAAGATGATCAGCAGCGTGACGACGAAAAGGATGACGATGTAACTTGTCTTGATGGGGTTCTTGAGCAGCCTGAACTGCTTGTACTCCTCGTTGATTCGGGAAATCGTCGTCATCTTGTCGACGAGCCCCTTCGGGACGTAGCAGTTCACCACGACGGCCCCGACGATGACCGTCGAGCCGGCCGTGACGTAGACGGGCGATATCCCACGGATGAAATCCCCGAGACCGACGGACTGCATCGTCGTAAACTGCCTGCCTGCCCGAATGTCTTCCCGGAGCTTGGGCGAGAGCCCGAGCTCCGGGATGTCGGGATTGCCCGGGTCCTTGAAGACGATCTTGTCCGTCTCCTCGTTGAAGTAGACCTCGATGAGACCGAGCTTGTAGATTCGCTGGCGCTGCTCCACCAGGGACCGCAGATACTCCAGGCGGTCCTTTTCGAAGAGACGGTTCTTGGTGATGTCGGCGCTCAGCTGCTCGGCGTAATACTTCACGTTCTCCGAGGTCTGCTGGTAGTAGTTCTGGGCCAGCTCGAGGGAAAGGTTCAGGGCGCCGCCCACGCGGATGTTGAACCAGTTGTCGATACTGTAGGACAGGAAGTTGGTGGCCACCAGGAACAGGATGAAGGTCGGCACGAGGCTGAGCGTCACGAAGGCGGCAACGAGCTTGGTGCGGAGCTTCGAGCCCGGGATTCCGCGGCGCCTCTCGTATACGAGCTTGACGATGTTGCGGACGATGAGAAAGATCAGAAGCAGGACGAGGATGATGTTGACGTTGATGAGGCCGAAGATGACCACGTCGCGGAAATCGGGGACGAGGGTCTCCTTGCTGAAGATACTGGTCTCGATGAAGGTCAGCAGGACGATGCCGATGACGGTGGCGGCGATGATGATCCGCTCGCGCCGTCTGCGCTTCATCTCGGCCGTGAGGAGTGCCTGCTGTTTTTCGACTTTCTGGTCCATGGCTGCGGGTCGGGGCCCGGCGTCGCGCGCCCCCTCAGGCAAATACATGGTAAGCGAAAACTTGTAAAGGACAATCGGAGACGGCAACCGACCGAGGGTCCGGGGCAAGCGGCATTCGAAGCCTTTCGCCTCAGGCCGGTCCAGAAAGGATCATGTCGCGGCGGCGGCGGCGGGTTTCGCGTCGGGCACGCGGTCCCCGTGAACATCCGCCCGGGAGGCGGGGTGGGGGTGGGGAACGATCTCCCAGCTGTCCTCGCCGGCAAGCAGCGCCTTCAGAAGCTGGGTGTTGAGTCTGTGGCCCGATTTGTAGGCCGTGAAGTGGCCGAGAATCGGCATGCCGATGAGGTACAAATCCCCCACGGCATCGAGGATCTTGTGCTTGACGAACTCGTCGGGCGAGCGGAGCCCTTCCTTGTTGATCACCCTCTCATCGTCGAGGACAACGGCGTTCTGCAGCGAGCCGCCGAGGGCAAGCCCCTTCGCCTGCAGATACTCCACGTCTCTCAGGAATCCGAAGGTCCTGGCCGAACTGATCTCTTTTTCGTAGGCTTCGGGGGTAAAGACCATGTGGAAACTCTGCGTCCCCACGGCGGGATGGGGAAAATCGATTTTGTAGGTGATGCGGAAATCGGGGGACGGCTCCAGCATGGCCATGCTCTCCCCCTCGGAGACGGAAACGGTCTTTTTGACCTTGAGATACCGGCGGGGCTTTCGGAGCGTCTTCAGGCCCACTTTCTTCAGGGTGCTGATAAACGGCTGGGAACTTCCGTCCATGATCGGCACTTCGAAGGTGTCCACTTCCACGACGGCGTTGTCGATCCCCAGGCCCCGGAAGGCCGAAAGCAGGTGCTCCACGGTGTGAACCCGGGTGCCGTTCACTCCGAGGGTCGTGGCAAGCGTCGTGTCGGTGACGTTCTGAATGTCGGCAGCGATGCGGTTGTCCGAGGTCACGTCCTTCCGTACGAACACGATCCCCGCATCCGCCTCGGCCGGCTTGATGGTCATGCCGACCTTCCTGCCGGAATGAAGTCCCACACTGCGGAAATTGATCTCTTCTTTAACCGTTTTCTGCCAGTACATCACATGTCCTTCAAAAAGGATGGTTTTGCCATGAGCAAGCGGTATGCCAGGGAAAAGGGAGGTGGAAAGAAGTCGAAGAAATGTATAACTTGTTTATATCATTAAATGTATCCGGTGATGAGTCGTGGACGGACGGCGTAACCGGCGCAACGGAAGAATCGAATTGTTGCAAGAAAGCCACAAGCCACGGGAAAAAAGAGTGTTCACTTTTCCTTATAGTACCGTTCCTTTTCGCTGAACAGGCATCCGCAGTACTTCTGGCGGTACATTCCCGACTCCCTGGAGCGGCGGTTTCCTTCCTCCCATCCGGCCCTGAAGTCCTGATAATAAAATGGGATCTTCATTTCCCGAGAGATGGCCTCCCCTGTCTGCCGGATCAGGTCGTGTTTCTGGTATCGACTGAAGAGCAGGGTCGTCGTGAATGCATCAAAAAACCCCTTGCGGGCCTGGGCGGCCGTACGTCGCAGCCTCACCTCGTAGCAGTAGCTGCAGCGGTCTTTGCCCATGTAAGACGTCTTGCGCAGGAAGTCCTCCATCGGATAGTCCTCGGCTTCCTCGACCGCAAGGCCCACCCGGGCCGAATAGTCCCGCAGCGCCTCGAGCCGCTTCCTGTATTCGAGATAGGGATGGATGTTGGGGTTGAAAAACAGCCCCTTGATGCCGCCCGCCTCTTTCCGAAGAATCTCAAGCGGGTAGATCGTGCACGGCGCACAGCAGATGTGGAGCAATAGCTTCATGGGCATATGGCTAAGGGCAAACGGCTTATGGCGAAGGGCTTACGGCTAAGGGCGGCCGGCACGATCTTTTCCGTCTTTAGCCTTGCGCCAGGCGGCTTATGCCTGCCTTTTCAGAACAACTCCTTTTGGTTGCCGCTCCAGGTCTTCCCGAAATGGTCGTAGGCGGCCTTCGTGGCGATCCGGCCGCGGGCCGTCCGGACGATGTACCCTTCCTGGACGAGGTAGGGTTCGTAGACGTCCTCGATGGTGTTGCGTTCCTCCCCGAGAGACGAGGCGAGACTGTCGATCCCGACGGGCCCCCCATTGAACTTGTCGATGAGCAGCAGCAGGAGCTTGCGGTCCATGACGTCGAAGCCCCGGTGATCCACTTCCAGGAACTCGAGGGCCCTCGCAGCCACGTCCTTCGTGACGACCCCGTCGGCCCTCACCTGGGCAAAATCCCGCACGCGCCGCAGGAGCCGGTTTGCGATGCGGGGCGTTCCGCGGGAGCGCCTGGCTATCTCGCCTGCGCCGGCATCGTCCACCGGAATGTCCAGGATCTTCGAGGAGCGGCGAACAATGGTGGCCAGTTCCTGGGCGTTGTAGAACTCGAGGCGGAAGCTCATGCCGAAACGGTCGCGAAGCGGCGAGGTAAGCAGCCCCGCGCGTGTCGTGGCCCCCACCAGGGTGAAGCGGGGGATATTGAGCTTCATGGAACGTGCCGACGGGCCCTGTCCGACGAGGATGTCGATGTGGTAGTCCTCCATGGCCGGATAGAGGATCTCTTCCACCACGTTGGGCAATCGGTGAATCTCATCGATGAAGAGCACATCGTGCTCCTGGAGATTCGTGAGGATCGCGGCGAGATCTCCCTGCCGTTCGATGACGGGTCCCGAGGTCACCTTGATGCCGACGCCCATCTCGCGCGAAAGGATGTAGGCCAGCGTCGTTTTCCCTAGGCCCGGGGGGCCCGAGAGCAGGACATGATCGAGGGCTTCGCCGCGCATGCGCGCCGCCTCGATGAAAACGGCGAGGCTGTCCTTCACCCGCTCCTGCCCGACGTACTCGGCAAGCGTCCGTGGCCGGAGCGTCCCTTCCTCCTCGCGCTCGCACTCGAGGATATCCGGATCCACCAGAGGATTTCTGTTGTCGTCCTTTTGTTCCACGTTGACCTTCCCCGGCCCGCACTCAGGACAGTTCCTTCAGGGCGCGCTTCAGCGCCTCTTCCAGAACAAGACGCTCCCCGGGGCCGGTCAAAACCCGTTCCAGTACCGTCCTCGCCGCGCTCTTCTTGTAGCCCAGGTTCACCAGGGCCGACAGGGCGTCTTCCCGGACGGTATCGGGAGAACCCTCTTCTTTCGACTCTTCCCGTTTCTCCTGCGGGGCCAGCTTGATCACCCGGTCGCGGAGCTCCAGGATCATCCGCTCGGCCGTCTTCTTGCCCACGCCGGGGATTTTCGTCAGCGTCTGTCGATCTTCCATGAAGACCGCCCGGACGAAGTCGGCGGGGGAGACGCCCGAGAGAAGCCCGATGGCCAGTTTCGGGCCGATCCCGTTGACGGAGAGTAGAAGCTCGAAGATCTGTTTCTCCTCCGGCGTCCGGAAACCGTAGAGGTGGATCGCATCCTCGCGGACGGCAGTGTAGACGTTCAGCGCGATCGGGGACCCCTCGTCGGCAAGCTCATAGAATGTGGACAAGGGGATGAAGACGCGGTAGCCGACGCCGTTGACCTCGACGGTGATGTGGCCGGGGGATTTGAATCGGAGGATCCCGGTGAGGCTTGCGATCATAAAAAACCCTGGCTCAGGGCGTAGGGCTAGCGGCTAAGGGAAGGAGACCCGGACAAGATTCGTTTCCGGCTCCCTTAAGCCTTTTGCCTTTAGCCATTGGCCGAAAGGGTGCGGTCACAGGACCGCATCCTTTCTTGTATTCGTGTGGCAGATGGCAACGGCCAGCGCATCGGAGGCATCTGGCGGCAGTGTTTCCGGCAGCTGGAGGATCACCCGGATCATCATCTGCACCTGCTGTTTTTCGGCCTGCCCGTAGCCGACGACGGCCTTCTTGACTTCGAGTGGCGTGTATTCGTGGACCGGCACGCCGCTCCGCGAGGCCGCCAGCAACGCCACACCCCTCACGTGTCCCTGCTTGATGAGGCTCTTGACGTTCTTGCCGTAGAAGATATCCTCCAGGGCCACCGCATCGGGTCTCGCCCGTTCGATGACCTCGGTCAGCTCGTCGAAGATTCGCAAGAGACACCGGGTGAAGGGCTCGCCGCTCTTGATCCGGATCTCGCCGTGATCGACCCGGACGATCCGGCCACCGGCCTGCTGGACGACGCCGTACCCCGTCACGCGGCTTCCCGGATCGATCCCCAGCGTTCTCACCTGCTTCGCCTGATTCTTTCCAGGGCGTTCAATCGCGGCCCAGTCATG
>ERZ1026792.142-NODE-142-length-76998-cov-5.114009_pt1:72500-76998 | contig 76998 bp, 70 predicted proteins | sample MGYA00520884_ERZ1026792 | MGnify/ENA primary metagenome ERZ1026792 (study PRJEB33270, sample SAMEA104284473) | anaerobic digester metagenome | biome: Anaerobic digester microbiome; feature: mesophilic sludge digester; material: Anaerobic digester...
GTAGCCCTGGGCATAAAGGCCATGAGGACTTGACGTCATCCCCACCTTCCTCCGGTTTGACACCGGCGGTCCCTTTAGAGTGCCCAACTGAATGATGGCAACTAAAGGCAAGGGTTGCGCTCGTTGCGGGACTTAACCCAACATCTCACGACACGAGCTGACGACAGCCATGCAGCACCTGTCTCCAAGCTCCCCGAAGGGCACTCCCCTGTTTCCAGGGGATTCTTGGGATGTCAAGCCCAGGTAAGGTTCTTCGCGTTGCATCGAATTAAACCACATGCTCCACCGCTTGTGCGGGCCCCCGTCAATTCCTTTGAGTTTTAGTCTTGCGACCGTACTTCCCAGGCGGTTCACTTAATGCGTTAGCTACGGCACTGAGAGGGTCAATACCCCCAACACCTAGTGAACATCGTTTACGGCGTGGACTACCAGGGTATCTAATCCTGTTTGCTCCCCACGCTTTCGCGCCTGAGCGTCAGTATCGGGCCAGAAAGTCGCCTTCGCCACCGGTGTTCCTCCTGATATCTACGAATTTCACCTCTACACCAGGAATTCCACTTTCCTCTCCCGTACTCTAGCGAGGCAGTATCAAATGCACTTCCTGGGTTAAGCCCAGGGCTTTCACATCTGACTCACCAAGCCGCCTGCGCGCTCTTTACGCCCAATGATTCCGAACAACGCTCGCACCCCCCGTATTACCGCGGCTGCTGGCACGGAGTTAGCCGGTGCTTCCTCTGATGGTACCGTCAAGGATGGGCGATATTAGCCCCCATCCATTTCTTCCCATCTGACAGAGCTTTACGACCCGAAGGCCTTCCTCACTCACGCGGCGTTGCTGCGTCAGGGTTTCCCCCATTGCGCAAGATTCCTCACTGCTGCCTCCCGTAGGAGTCTGGACCGTGTCTCAGTTCCAGTGTGGCTGGCCATCCTCTCAGACCAGCTAACCATCGTAGCCTTGGTAGGCCATTACCCTGCCAACTAGCTAATGGTACGCGGGCTCATCCTCCGGCGAAAGCTTGTAAACAGAGGCCTTCTTTGAAAGACGCTCCGCGGAGCGTCAGTGTTATCGGGTATTAGCCCGCCTTTCGGCGGGTTATTCCTGACCGGGGGGCAGATTACCCACGCGCTACTCACCCGTGCGCCACTGTACTCATCGGCCGAAGCCGACTTTCTCGTACGACTTGCATGTGTTAGGCACGCCGCCAGCGTTTGTTCTGAGCCAGGATCAAACTCTCCAGTTTTTATCCTAGATGATTTTGATCGAATCAAATCACTCAAAGCGGACCCAGAAAAACATCCTTCCCTGTATTCAATTGTCAAAGACCTCTGAAAAGAGCCTATACGTTTAGTTTAAAGGCCTTCTCTTGTCAAGAACTTTTTCGACGGAAAAGCAAGCCGTTCCGTCACCGGAAAGGCACTACTATACTCGACATGATAGATATGTCAAGCAAAAATTTCAAAAATTTTTAGTACCCGTGAGATCGTCCCCAAGGCTGCGAACAGGGGGACTAGCGTACGACGATGCGGAAGAACGTCTTCTTGCCTTTTCTCAGCAATATCTCACCGTTTTGTGTAATATGCCACAGGCCGATCTTTTCGTCAAATGTTTTTATGGGCTCCCCGTTGACGTATCCCCCGCCCTGCTCGAGGTTGCGGCGAGCCTCGCCGCGGGACTTGCAGAGCCCGGCCTCGTGGAAGAGCTCGAAGGCCGGGATGCCTTCCTGGCCGAAGTCCTCCCGTCGCTTCTCGACGGACGGGATGGCCGAGACGTCGGCCTGCGCCTTCTCGCGCGGGATCGAACTCGAGGGAAAGAGCGAGGCCTCCACGGGCTTCGCCCCGAAGGCTGCCGACGAGGCCCGCCAGGCCGCGACGGCCGCCTGCTCCCCGTGAGTCACCTTCGTGGCCTCGAAGGCCAGCACCGCCTTCGCCTGGTTGAGGCCGGCGTCGCTCAGGTTGCGAACCTCCCGGATCTCCTCGATCGGCAGGAAGGTAAAGAGGGCCATGAAGCGCTCCACGTCGGCGTCCGTCGAATTGATCCAGTACTGGTAGTACTCGTGGGGCGAGGTGAAGGCGCTGTCAAGCCAGACGGTTCCCTTCTCCGTCTTGCCCATCTTGGAACCCGTGGAGGTCGTGATCAGGGGGAAGGTAATGCCGTAGGCCTGCTTGCCCTCGACGCGGCGGACGAGGTCGATGCCGGCCACGATGTTTCCCCACTGGTCGTTTCCGCCCATCTGAAGGAGACAGTTCTCTTTCTGAAAGAGGTACAGAAAGTCGTAGGCCTGGAGCAGCATGTAGTTGAACTCGATGAAGTTCAGGCCCGTCTCTAGACGCATGCGGTAGCTCTCGGCCGCCAGCATCCGGTTGACGCTGAAGTGACGGCCGATGTCGCGCAGGAACTCGATGTACCTCAGGGGCAGGAGCCAGTCGGCGTTGTTGACCAGAAGAGCCCTCCCCTCCCCGAAATCGAGGTACTTGGAGAGCTGCCCCTTGATCGCCTCGGCGTTGGCGTTGACCTTCTCCCGGGAGAGGACCTGGCGCATCTCGGTTTTTCCGCTGGGGTCGCCGATCATGGCCGTTCCGCCGCCCACCAGGGCGATGGGCCGGTGGCCGCTGCGCTGCATGTGGGCAAGGGACATGATGGGGACGAGGCTCCCGATGTGGAGGCTCGTTGCCGTCGGGTCGAAGCCGATGTAGCAGGTCACCCGCGTTTCGGCCAGGATACGCCGGGCCTCGGCCTCGTCGGTCACCTGCTCGATGAAACCGCGCTCACTCAGAATGTCGTATACGCTTTTCATCAGACACCTCGTGCGTGCATAAGGCAAAAGGCGAAAGGGGGCTCAATTTCTCGCCCTCTCCTTCGCCCCTGGCCTTTACCCCTTTGCCGTCATTCTTTCAAGCGCAGATTCACCCGCTTGATGGCTCGGGCCCTGCCGCTCTGCGGGTCCACATCCACAACGACGCCCTGCAGCCGCACGTCCCCACGGGCAACCTCGAAGCGGCAGGGCATCCCTGTGAGGAACCTCTCAACGATCATGTCCTTCTCGATCCCGATGACGGAGTTGTGGGGGCCCGTCATCCCCGCGTCGCTGATGTAGGCCGTCCCTCCGGGAAGGATCGTCTCGTCGGCCGTCTGCACGTGGGTGTGGGTCCCCAGGACGGCGCTGACCTCCCCGTCCAGGAACCGCCCCAGGGCCTGCTTCTCCGAGGTGGCCTCGGCGTGCATGTCCACGATAACGGCCGGCGTCTGCTGCCGGAGACCCGCCAGCAGCCCCTTCGCCACGCGAAAGGGGCAGTCTGCCGGGTGCATGAAGACCCGCCCTGCCAGGTTGACCACGGCGACGGGGATTCCGGCGGCCGTTTTCACGACGGCATGCCCGATCCCGGGGCATCCTTCCGCGTAGTTGGCCGGCCGCAGGAGGTTCGGATAGTCGTCGATGAAGCTCAGGGCCTCCTTCTTGTCCCAGACATGATTGCCCGTCGTGAACAGGTGGATGCCGCACTCCAGCAGTTCGTCCAGGGTGTCGCGGGTGATGCCGAAGCCCGCGGCGGCGTTCTCGGCGTTGGCGATGACGAAATCGACGCCGTGCTCCCTGACCACTCCCGGCAGGAGCTCGCGTACGGCACGGCGGCCGGGCCGTCCGACAATGTCCCCGATGAAAAGTATCTGCATGGAGCCCGTCTTACCTCGCGAAGTCCGTCACCCTCGTTTCACGGATGACGGTGACCTTGATCTGGCCCGGATAGGTCAACTCGGACTCGATCTTCTTGACGATGTCCCTGCAGAGGATGAGGGAATCGTCGTCGGAGATCTTTTCGTTCTGCACGAGGATCCGGATCTCCCTGCCCGCCTGGATGGCAAAGCACGACTCGACGCCGTTGAAGGACTTCGCGATACCCTCGAGCTCCTGGAGCCGCTTCACGTACGTCTCGAGCATCTCCCGTCGCGCGCCGGGGCGGGCCGCAGAAAGGGTGTCGGCCACCTGGACGAGTACCCCCAGCAGGTTGTTGTTCCGCCCGTCGTCGTGATGGGTGGCAATCGCCTCGACGATGCGCTCGTGCTCGCCGAAACGCTTGGCGAAATCCGCGCCGAGTTCGGCGTGCGTCCCCTCCAACTTGTGGTCCACGGCCTTGCCGATGTCGTGCAGCAGCCCGGCCCTCTTCGCCTCCCGCACGTCAAGCCCCAGCTCCGAGGCCATCATGCCCGTCAGATGGGCCACCTCGATGGAGTGCTGCAATACGTTCTGGGAAAAACTCGAGCGATACTTGAGCTTGCCCAGAAGGGTGATGATCTCGGGGTGGATGTCGTGGGCGCCCACGTCGAAGGAAGCCCGTTCGCCCGTCTCCTGGATGATCTTGTCCACTTCGCTCTGCACCTTGCGGACCACGTCCTCGATTCGGCCGGGATGAATCCGGCCGTCGCTGATGAGGCGCTCCAGGGAGATCTTCGCCACCTCCCGGCGCACGGGATCGAAGGCGGAAAGCACCACCGCCTCGGGCG
>ERZ1026792.143-NODE-143-length-76394-cov-8.944524_pt1 | contig 76394 bp, 80 predicted proteins | sample MGYA00520884_ERZ1026792 | MGnify/ENA primary metagenome ERZ1026792 (study PRJEB33270, sample SAMEA104284473) | anaerobic digester metagenome | biome: Anaerobic digester microbiome; feature: mesophilic sludge digester; material: Anaerobic digester biomass | place...
GACAAAGACCCCGCCATTCAAAAAATGATGTTTAACAGTTCAAGAAAGCCAAAAGAAAAGTAGTTTAGTGATGCCAAACTAAAATGGGAAACCGAGGTCGCGAGACACACAAATTGTAACACTACCATCCGTTTAACTACATGCAATGAGAAGGAAATTCATTTTTATGGCAATTGCGCTTTCAATATTTTCAATGAGTTATGCTCAGGAGAAAAAAGTAACGCGTTTGCCGTTTTCGACATACATGTACATGCAATGAAGATGAATTCGACCTGGTCGTCATCCATGTGTCCGTGGTTTTTAACCAGCATGCCAGAAGGCGATCCCAATGAAGCTCCGGATATGTTTATGAACCTTGGATGTGTGGATCCGCTTCAACCTGCAAAAAGTGATGAGGACATGCAAAATGAAGTAATCCGCCGGATAAGTGACTTTAATATGACCATGGTGGCCTTTGCGATCCCGGGATTTTGTACAAGTGGGTGGACGCCGCTCCTCCCGGACGAATTATACCGGGCATCGGTATCAGCAATGCCGCTGAAATGACAGTAGAGGCTTTTCGTGATTCGTTAAGGAGCGGATTTTACAAAGCAATGCCAGAGGTGGCTCCTCAATACCAGGGCCTTTCTCCAGGCGACCCTACGTTAGAACCCTATTTTGCGGTAGCGGAAGAACTCAATATTCCTGTTGGGCTTCACATGGGAACAGGTGGAAACGGAATGGCCAACATTACCCAACCAAAATACAGGGCTTCGCTGGGCGATCCCTTTCTTCTGGAAGACTTGCTTGCCCGCCATCCGAAGATGAAAGTTTGGGTAATGCATGCCGGTTACCCGATTTTGGAACACATGATTGCAATTATGGGTGCTAATGCTTATATTTATGTCGATATTTCGGGTATGATATGGAGTTATCCGCTCGACGATGTGCATTATTACATCAAACGAATGATTCAGGCAGGGTTTGGAAAACGCATCATGTATGGAACCGATTTTGTGATGTGGCCGCGGTTGTTCGAAACCTCAATGGGCGTGATTGAACATGCACAATACCTGTCGGAAGACCAAAAAAGAGACATTCTCTTTAACAATGCAGTCCGTTTCCTGCGTCTGGATAAAGACCAGTTCGAATGGCCTGAATAAAATATAATCGACATCCTGGTTTATGGGATAGTTTATCAAGAGTTTCAATCAAAAAATATGAAGAACATGAAAAAGAGATTTTTTTTAGTTATTGCATGCCTGGCAATAATGCTGGGTGTAAGTGCACAGGAATTAACCAACTTTAGGAACCGAACACCAATCATTTCTCCTGAAATCGGAGAAAATCATGTAACCTTCCGGTTTTTCGCTCCTCAGGCCGATACGGTAAAACTTACCGGTGGTTTTACACCAACGGTAAAAGTGGAAACAAACTGGGGTGAAATGGAAATTCCCTCCAATCTCGATCTTACAAAAGACGAAAATGGACTGTGGTCGATTAAATTGCCTCTTCCCGAGCCTGAGTTATATACTTATAGTTTTATTGTGGATGGAATCAGTTTAAATGACCCGAACAATGTTTTTATGCAGCGCGACGGCACACGATATTTAAGTGTGTTGTTGATTCCCGGAGAAACAACGGAGAACTATTTTGAAGCCACAAAACGCGGTAATTTGCACCAGGTTTGGTATGATTCCCCAACGCTGGGAATGGAGCGACGAATGTTTGTTTATACACCTGCCGGTTACAATGAAAGCACCGACAAGTATCCGGTCCTATACTTGCTTCACGGTGCTGGCGGAGACGAAGATGCATGGAGTACCATGGGACGAACCCGTCAGATTTTGGATAATTTGATTGAAAAAGGATTGGCAAAACCGATGATTTGCGTAATGCCCAATGGGAACCCAAATCAGGTTGCCGCTCGTACTCTGATAATTGAGGAAAAACCTATGGATCGTGACGCCTGGAGGAATAATCCATATCCCAAAAGTATTGTTCAGGACATTGTTCCCTATGTTGAAAAAACATACCGTGTTGATGCAAGGCCCGAAGCTCGTGCAATTGCAGGTCTTTCAATGGGGGGAGGCCATACTATCACCACGTCATTGATGTATCCGGGATTCTTCGATTACATCTGCCCTTTAAGTATGGGTATCACCAACAGGGACGGTGACGAACAAGTGATGAAAAACTATGAAACTCAGTTTAAAGCATTGAAGGAAGCAGGATACAAACTCTACTTTTTGGCTTGTGGTGATACTGATTTTCTCTTTGAATCGGCAAAAACACTCGACAAAATGTTGACTGACAATGGCCTGGAACACATATTCCATGTAACACCTGGTGGACATACCTGGTCGAACTGGCGTATTTATCTGAATACATTTGCACCTTTGCTGTTCAAATAAACCAAACACCGTCATTTAGATGAAACAATCAATACATCACATGGCAAGTCTATTTCTTGTCCTTCTGCTATGTTCGAACGGGTTGCAGGCCCAATCATGGGTTCGGAATCCCACGCCTAACGATACTTTGCAATCGACGCGTATCTTGGACAATGGCGATGTGATTTTAAGTATTTATGCGCCCCAGGCTGATGAAGTTTCGGCCAGTGGCGACATCATTCCCTGGGGAGAAAGATTAGATATCAATAAAGCTGACAACGGAGTTTGGACCATTCGGATTCCAAATGTAAAGCCAGGCGCTTATCGTTATTCGTTTGTAGTTGATGGAGTGAGTGTTGGCGATCCAAAAAGCATAACAGTTCGCGAAAATCAGGCACTGCTCAATATCTCAGACAATGGCTCGGAATTCTGGGAAATGAAAGATGTCCCGCATGGCGATGTCAGGATTGTATATTACTCATCAAAAGCAACAGGAACAACCAGGAGGATGCACGTGTACACACCACCGGGATACGATAAAGGAATGGAAAAATTTCCTGTTCTTTATCTGTTACATGGCGGAGGCGATAACGACCGTTCCTGGCCAACGGTTGGCAAGGCAAACTTTATTCTCGACAACCTGCTTGCCGAAGGTAAAATTAAACCGATGATGGTTGTAATGCCTGATGCATCAATCGATGTGCCCACTTTTGGCAAGGACCTGATTGAAAGCATCATTCCCTACGTTGAAAACACATACAGGGTGAAAGCCAACGCTGAAAACCGTGCACTTTCGGGTTTGTCAATGGGAGGTTTGCATACACTGAATACAGGCCTGGCTCATTGCGAGAAGTTTGCCTATATTCTTCCTCTCAGTACAGGGTGGTTCAACAACAACGAGGAAATGTGGAATGAAGGGAATCGCTTGCTTAAAGAAAATGCCGAACGGTGTAATAAAAACACCAAACTGTTTTGGGTAGCAATGGGCGGAAAGGAAGACATCGCGTTCCAAAACTGTCAAAACATGATGAAGCTATTTGATGAGTACGGATTAAAATACCAATACTCTGAAAAACCGGGCGGCCACACCTGGCACACCTGGCGCGATAATTTGTATGACCTGAGCCAAATGATTTTTAAGTAATCCCGATAAAAACTGGTGAAAGGCATTCGGGAAAGTTGCTTGCCAATCATTGTGAACCGGAGCAGTCGGGTTCGGATTGGTTGTTTGATTGCCAGTCCATCGAAATGATTGAACGCGGGGTTCATATGCCCCTTTTTAAGTAACAATCTGAATCGTATGAAATTATCAAAATGTTTATTTAGGTCATCGACAACTGTAATATTTATTTGTAGTTTATTCACTGTTCAGGATATAACAGCACAGGGGAGGCCAAAGATTGAGTTTAGTGTTGATTCAACATATGAGTACACTTACCAGGATTTTATGGTTGAGGGAGGTGAGGGTTTTAAGCTTTACACAAAGGTATATTTGCCCAAAGGTGAAGGTCCATGGCCAGTTGTAATGTCCCGTACTCCATATGCCTGGGGTGATAATAAAGGCGATAATATTTTTCTTGGTCGGGAGTATGCCAAACGAGGGCTTGGCTTTGTTGTTCAATATTGCCGTGGGAAAGGAGGTTCCGAAGGTTTTTACCTGCCCAATGAGTTTGAGCGAGTGGATGGACTGGCCATGGTTAACTGGCTTGCAAGCCAGCCGTGGTGCAAAAGTATTGGCATATTTGGTGCATCGTATGTTGGGTTTACGGGCTGGATAATAGCCGATGAAATACCTGAAAAAGTAAAGGGATTGTATCTCCATCATTACGGCGTTGATCGTCATATTTCAGTGTATAAAGATGGCCTTTTTCGTCAGGATATTTTGACCGGTTGGGCAATTGACAATGCTTCAGAGGAAATTAAAAAACCGGTCAGGGACAGGGAAGAACCATATTACAATGAGTATAAATACATGCCTCAGATTCATATGGACGTTGATTTATTGGGAGCTAAACTTACATGGTACCGCGACTGGATTACCTACACAAACTACGAAGATCCATACTGGAATCAGGGCTATTGGGCTCAGTTAAAATCGAATCCTGTGAAAATCAAAGTACCTGTAACCGTAGTCGCCGGGCTATATGATCACCACATGGAAGGAACAATTCTGGGATACGAACGTTTAAACGATGACATCAAAAAGCAAAGCCGATTGATATTAGGAGCCTGGAACCATAGTTATCAAACCACGCCAACACAACACAATCCGAAACATGACAGGGATATTGATCCCAACGTTGACCAGTTTGAATGGCTTTTCAGTGTTTTGGCCAAAGGAGTGGTTCCAAAAGGTGAAGTTAATGTGTATTTTATAGAAGAGGATAAATGGTTTACTTTTGATTCATGGCCGATAAAGAATGATGGAGCTGAAACATATTATTTCACCAAACAAAAGGATGCTGTCAATCCAAAGGCTTACAAATTATCGGAAAAGGCTCCTGAAAAACCGGATGAAATAAAATTTGTATATGATCCCAAAAAACCTGTGATTTCGAATGGGGGAGAAACACTGTTTAATTCTGCCGGTAAGCGTGGAAGCCAGCTTCAGGAAGAAATTGGGTATCGTGATGATGTAGTTAGCTTTGTAACACCAACGCTTACTGAAAATTTGGTAATTGCCGGGAAAATATCAGTTACTTTAAATGTAGGCAGTGATGCTGACGATACATGTTTTGGATACAAGGTAAGTGAAGTTATGCCGGATGGATCGACGTATAACATTCGTTCAGGTATTACCACCCTGGCATATCGGAATAATCCTCTGGGAGGTCGGCAGGCATACACTCCGGGTGAAATTGTGGAAATCAAGATTGAGACACTGCCGATAACCTGGAACGTAAAAGCTGGAAATAAAATCAGAATCGATATCACTTCTTCCAATTTTCCCGAGTATTCCATTCATTCAAATTATTCCGGAATCTGGTCATTCCAAACAAAAACCAGAGTGGCGAATCAGGTCATTTATGTGGGGGGAGAATACAATGGATTTGTTTCATTTCCTACAAAAAAGATTAACCGGGATATTGGTACCTTCAACTCCCGTGAGTAAAACAAAGTAATCCATTCATCATCACATTCTCTTATGCGTGGAATTCCAAAATTATTTGGCATCGGATTTTTCAAGGCCACTTCTGGCCTCTGGGAAATACCCGGATCAATTTGAGATAAAAACAAGTAAGTTTATAAGGATCAATTAATTAATCGGCATGTAAAAGGCAAAGTGATCTATTTATATTGTGAATTCAGACGCACAGTAAACTCTTTTGGGCCGGCAACTTGCGTACTATCCGTCAAGTATACGGGGCTATACTTACCAGCGGGTAAATCTTTAAAAGTATAAGCATTACAAATTCGTGCCACATCAACATATTTTGTTGCTGCAGTATTAATTGCAGATGCGGCAATATCAGCTAAAGCACCAAAAACCCCAGATGCTCCTGTTGAAACAGATGTATCGTAAGTAATGTTACCCTTTCTGGTATATAAAATCTCGTTTGTAGCGATAGATTTCAGAATATACTCTATCTCAACATAAACCTGGCTAAGTAAACCTGTCTTGTCCCATTTATGAATGACCGTAAAGAGAGCTAAATCGGCACCAAAAACCTCACCAAACTTAGTCAGGGGTACATCAAAAAAAAGCTCGGAATCAAATGCACTCTCCCTCTTAAGTATTTCCATTGAAAGAAATGGAGGGATGACATAATAACCAGCGTTGGCAATTGGAACATTCAAAGTCGAATGGAAATACTCCTTTGCCTCAACATTTGTACTTCTGTTTATAGGAGGCATAATTAGTACTGAAACCGGCCTTGCTTCATATAATCCTCTGTAAGCAGAAAATTTACTTACAGGGGCTGTAGTTGTACAACCCGACAATAAAATGCCTAAAGCTGAAATTACCAGTAATAATTTCTTCATTGTTCCAGCATTTTTAAAACATTAGTAATAAACACTTTAGACTCAGGGTATGTTTCAACCTCTTTCAACAACATGGTTTTACCTTCTTCTTCTTTATCCAATTGAAGTAAAATAAACCCATAATCTGCATAAACACCCGGTGGCACAATTTTCCTTGTACCTTCTTGTTTATCAATAATTTTCTGATAAGTTTCAATCAAAAATTGAGCAGAATTCGCATCGCTATTTTTTAGGTAGTTGTAACTAGCCTGTTCATATTTTGACCAAGAATAAAGAGGCTGTTGAACTGTGCAAGAAGAAAACAATAGAATGAAAAACAACAATGCAAATAGATTTTTCATGGTAATACAATTTTCTTAGTTTCTTGTGCTGATATAAAAATCTGTTTCTGAAATAAAAGTTTACCATTATATGAAACAGCGATTTTGTGAGTGCCAGTGGAGATTGCGTATACCTCACCTTTGACTTTACGAGCTAAATCTTTGTGTACCTCAGCTTTAAAAATGTTAGTATCATCAATGATAACATCAACGCCTCCGGAGTAATCATTAGGAGCACCAATAAATTCAAGGTATGCTTCGTTTTCTAAACCTGAAGACAAGGTTTTAATACCACCACAACCAGACAATAGAAAGGCTCCGAAAAGAGCCAATAATACTATTTTTTTCATTTCTCAATTTCTTTTATATAATACTTGGACAATTGTTGTGAATCAATTCCACCTTCAACGAAAGACACCATGGAAAATTCATTCTCTGGAGTATCTCCACCAGTAAAATCGACCTTTATTTTCCCGACAGTTTTCCCAGGCAATTCCATCATCATTCCAGTTTGAGGATTCTTAATCGATTTGCCTTTTTCAATTACATCATATAAATCACCTTCCTTGACGCCCTGGCTTTTACCACCTGTAATTAATATACCATCAGCATCATAAGTCAAGAAATACGATTTCCATGGTCTATCCATGCAGTTATTAATTACGTTTTCAACAAGTTTTGAAAGAGCCGCTGATATTGCCTTATCACTTAATGTAGCATCATAATCCGTACGCTCTCCCAGGCCCATTACAGTCTTATTTGTGGTCTCTGCCTCTCCTTTAGCTTCTTCGGAATATATAATTTGACCAGTTGAAACATCGACCAAACGTATATTGACCCCAGCTTGGACAATCTGCGATTTTGTCCTCGAGAAAGCATTAACATCACCGATGTTCTTCCGCCCGAATTCAGTGACAGAACCAATTATTAGGTAATCAGCTCCAACTTTTTGAATCCCCTCATTACCAGCAATTTTCAATTCTTCATATACTTTTTCAATATCCTGACGTTCCAACAAAATGAATTTATTCGATGCCGCCAGTTTAGTTGACAAAATATCAACTGCTTGTTTTGCAATAGGATCATTGTTTTTGTCATAAAAGATTCCCTTAGCATACTGCGTTTCATTTGAGAAACGAGCTATAGCTACTTTGCGTTTAAGTACCCGTTCTTCATTCTGAACAACGACATCCTGTACTTGAGACTCTACCTTAACTACTTTTCTCTGAGAAAAGCAGTTTAAACCAAGCAAAGTGAATGCTAAAATTAGAATTAGATTTTTCATGAGCCAATTAAATTATGTTGATAAGCTAATTGAGGTTTACAGCTTTTGGAGCTAATCAATAATCGGTTTTTAAATTAACATCCAAATTTAAAAAACAAATCGTTTATAATAAGATTAACTATGGGAAAATTTATTCAAATTGGAAAGCCGGCACTCTGTAGCACCGGATCAAGCAATTAACTCCAAAAACTTGCACAATGAAGGCTTACAAACTTCTTTCTTCAAGAAAATTTTATGGGGATGGAGTGAGAAAGAGAAACAAAAAATAACGCACTGATATTCAGTGCGTTATATCATCAAGAAGCTCCCCAGGTAGGACTTGAACCTACGACCTACGGATTAACAGACACGCTGTCGTCTTTTGTAATAAATTGATATTCTGTTATTTATGGACTTATAAAAAATCGCTTATAATCAGTTTATAAGACAGAAGACTTATAATGTTATGTTTAATTAATTGCAATTAACTAATATTCAATTCAGTAAAGTAAATAAAAATATCAATTCGTGATTCTTTCAAAGCTTATAAAATCGCATCCAAAAAACATCGATTTTTCACCAATTCCAAGGTGGTTCTATTCCCAGAACTTCAATTTTTTCCAGAATCTTTTTCGCTGGTCGGTGGAATCCACATGCAGGGTATCCCCCTTGTTCACCTGAAGTGAACTCAGTTTGTTATCCAGGTCGATGACCACCTGGGAGTCCCTGGACTTGATCTTTTCGAAGTCGTTGCGGATCTCGTAGCGGTATTTCTCGATCCGGGCCAGCTCGACGATCACGGCGTTCTGGCGCTCGATCTGCCGCTGCAGGGGACGGATGCTCACCGAATGCACGATCAGCAGCAGAACCACGGTGGTGACAATGGCCGTGGCGGCAGTGATGATGATGTTCTCCACCCTATTGGTCAGTCCCATAAAGCTCCTTGATGGTTTTAAAGTACTGTTCCGGTTTAACGCAGTAGTCCCCCAGGGCAGAAACCGTCCGCTTGGGCCTGATCTTGCGGTACACCCCGTCCCCTTCCCTGCTGCCGGCCTGGTTGGTGTTCCCCTCGATGGTGTAGTAGTTGTTGCGGTCCTCGTACTCGATGATGCCGATATGCCCCAGGCGGCCCAGTCGTGAGTAATAGAGGCCCATGACATACCCGGGTTTTACCGGGGGGCGGTTCTGCAGCCCCCGGTCCTGCCAGATGACGTTGGCCCGGAACCAATCCACCACGCGTGCGCTTCCGGGGTTGGGGATGTTATGCTGGTCATGGCACCAGGTGACAAAGGCGGCGCACCAGGGGTACCCCTTCCCCAGCCCGGTGGAGCGGAGGTATTTGCGTACCTCCCGGCCGTCGTTGGCGCCCTGCTCGCGGACATGCAGCTGGCCGGCGGCCGTAGCCACCAGCCTTTCCCTCAGAGGTTGGCCATGAGCATGGCCAGCACCAGCAAGTAGGCACAGAGCAAGAGCAATCCCGCCCAGGTACGCTCTCGCGGAGTCAAATGATCCCATCGTTCGTTTTCCTTAAAATCCTGGTCAATATATTTATACAGTGTGGGGAAGGTCAGGGCGAAGAGCAGACGCGCCAGCCCGGCCACCACCAGAAAGAGCACAAGGGCGAGGAAGAGTTTCTGGAACACCCCGGCGCCGTAGACGTGCCATCCGCGGCTCTCGGCCACGGAGGTAAAGAGCCAGTAGAGGAGCATCCCCACCGGGATGGTCAACAATTCAGTGAACTTTTTCATTATTCCTGGACATTTTATGGTTAAGGCAGTGTTCGGTCTCGATGACGGTGAGCCGCCGTTCGTGGTCTTCGAGGTTTTCGGAGTGGTGGTTCAACCGCCGTTCGATCACGGGGTTCAGGAGCTCGTTATGGGTGCGCAGCTCGGCCACGATGAGCTGCAGCTGCTGCACGGCGTCGGCGATGGACCGGGAGGCGTCGATCTGCTGGCGGATGAAGTACCCCACCACCCCCAGCATCAGAACGATCAGGGGACCGGCGATCCAAAGGATGATCTTGAGCTGCTCGATGTCGGGATTCATATCCACATGCATAAGGTCAATGGCTTGTCTGAGTGAAGATCGCACGCACAAGGCGGGTGCCAAAGGACAGAAGCATCACCATTGCGCAAAGGGCAGCCCGTCGCCCGAGTTGTACAACGAGGCCACCTCCGGGGCTGTAAGCGCCCTGTTCCAGAAGGCGACCTGATCGCATATGCAGCTTGCGTAAGAAACACCAGCCCCCCAATTCTTTCCCACATAAGGTCCTCCGGCGGCGAACGAGGTGGATGTAGCGGTACCGCTTGCACTGAACCCCGACTTCACAACATTGTCCAGGTAGAAAGTGAAAGAACCATGGCCAGTGAACACCACCACCACATGGTGCCACACCCCGGTGGTAATGGATCCCGAAAGTTGATATGACTTGCGGTTGGCACTCCCGCTTCCTCCCCCGTTCCCGAACTCTACCACGCACTGGTTGTAATCCAGGGCAACCTCCACCCCATAATAATTTGCCCCTGATACGTTTGTGGAAATGCGGTTAATGGAGTAAGGGGCAGGTTTGAGCCACCATGATAGGGTGATGGGGAAAGCCAAGACCATCCTGGTCCCCCGATAAGCATATCCCGGAGCAAATGAATAAGCGGTTCCGACTTTCCCCGTCTGGTTTGACGTATACGTTCCACCTGCCGTAAGGGTGTTCGAGCTGAAGGAATCGTTGATAGAAGAGCCGGATGCTTCATCGAACTCCCAACAGGAGATCAGCCCGTTTTTAAGGGTGGTTCCCGGCAGAGGTAAAAGCATTTTTCCAAGGATCATACCGCCTGTTTTGAGATGGTGTACCACACCTCCTCGCTCCCGCTGGCGTTGTTGGTGCAGTGGAACTGGATGTAATTGACCACATTCCCGTCGTACGTCCCCGATATCCTCTTGCAGTAAGCCGGAAACGTGGCCGTGTAATTCCCCGAAAGGATCAGGGTGATCACCTTGTTCTGCTGCAACCCTGCAAACGTGAAGGTGGTGTTGGCGCCCATGACCTTGGAGTACACCCCGCCCAGGCTCCAGTCTATCGATGTGGAAGCCACCGTCTGCCTGCTTGTAAGGTCCTCCCCCAGTTTGGATTGGGTAACCATCCCGTCCCCTACGAAGTTGAAAAACTCCGCGGCATCGGCAATCGGCATGACCAGTCGGTTGGTTCCGTTGACGATCAGAATATTGTACCCGGTTTCATCCGCAATCTTTGGCTCATACCCGGTGGTATTGAGCCGCCAGTTGCCAAGGGCGACCTTTTCGAGGATCCCTGAGGTTCCGGTCAATGCCGCGATCAATGCCAAATCATAACTATATGGCTGGTAATTGTGGGTATGGCTGACGAGGTTCCCCGTCAGCACATCCTCCACCATGGCCTTGGTGATTCCGGTCAGGTAGGCGGAAGCATCCAGGGCCCAGGTTCCGTCCCCCGTGCGCCTGGCGAGTCCCGTCCCCGAAAGCCCCGCCAGTGCGGTGAGGTCCGCGTCCGATGGTTGCTTGCCGCCGATCAGGGCTACCATCGTGGTAAAGCCATCCTGCAGGTCCGATGGCGTGGCGTAAGTCCCTGCATGGTCGTGGCTGGTGATCGTCCCGCTCAATACCGCCTCCACCATAGCCTTGGTGATCGGCCTGGGATCATCGGATTCGTACAGCCTTAACTTCCCGTTCTTAAACTGGTAAATCGGATGACGCTGGTAAAGCCTCATGTATGTGGTTGTGTACATCTGCCCCAGCAGCATGTAGACAAACCCGTCCTCCGCAGTGGGCAGGGTCTGGGTCATAAAACCCGCAGGGGTCGTGTTGTCCAGCTTAAAGCTGCCGTTGGCCAGAACCGTCCCCTTGAGGTACACGGGCAGGTAGGCGACCCATGAACCCTGATTCGCCGTATACGCGAGCGTTGTCATGGGGATCTCCGAATACACGTTGCTCAGGGCGGCTCCCGCGGCCACCGTTGCCGTTGTCGCATAATACAGGACAGGCGAACCGATCATGAACTCCTGCAGGCTCACGGTCTTGGAAGTACCGGTACCGGTCTCAAGGGTCAGGGGGTAGAATTTCCCATCGAATGCCTGCATCAGGAGTTTATAGGAGTATATGGTCGCCCCGGCCAGTATCGCATTCCCCCAGTACGTGCGGTCATAGGTGTTCCCGTCGGTGTAATCCGCCCAGACCCAATACGCCCCGTCGAAGGTCAGCATCACGATAGTGTTGGCTGGAAGGTGGGTGGTCAGGTTACCCGTGCACCTGCGTACGGTATTGGCTCCAAGAGCGTTGATGTTCAGGGTGGTGGTTCCAGCCCCTGCAATCCCGATCCTGTAGGCCACGGTCAATCCCGCATACAGGGAGGTGATCCCCGCGTGCGTGCCGGTCCAGGTTCCCGCCGTCCCCGAGGTGTTTCCCTGGACGTAATAGATGCCGTGCTCCCCCTTTGCCTTTTCCGACAAAGACTGATACAGGGCCTTGATTTCCTGGCCCACCCTGGTTGCAAGGGCCGAAATCTGACTGGTCAGACTCATACCAGAGCGGCTTCAAAGTTGGCCACAAAATCCGTTGTTGGGGTCCCGACTTCAGGTTTTGTGTTCAGATCGGTAACCGAATACCCGGCCACGGTGGTGGGCTTACCGGCGAGCAGGGCAAATGGGGTTCCGTGCGGATTCCCCGGCGTGTACTCTATCCATGGATCGCCAGGGCCGGTGTGATGGATCGCCGTTGTCATGATCTGGCTGTGGTCATAAGCGGCTTTTCCCCTGTCCCCGCGATAAGCCGTGGCCGAGGTCTCCCCCAGGGCCAGGCTCTTGGAGATCTCCACGTAGGCAGAGCCGCTCCAGCGATAAGTCCGGTTGGTGTCCCGGGTGACGTAAATGACCCCGGTGACGCCGGTTGCCGGAAGCCCTGCAAGGCTGGCCGCCTCGATCACGTCGTCCACGAAGGAGGGGAGCTGCGCTGATGGCACCTTCCCCCCGGAGTCAAGGCTGGCGTACCCGTTGGCCGCCCCTTTCTTCGAAGCATTCTCCGGGGTGAACCCGATCAGGGGCTGCTTCCCCGAAAGGGCTGTTTTTACCTCGTTCACCGAGGCCACGATGCTGGTCTTGGCCGTGGTGGCCAGGCCGCTCAAATCGCCGCTGATATTCCCGGCGATCTTCTGCTTGAGGGCTTTGAACTCCGCGGCCATCTCGCCGGCCAGGTCATGAAGCTGGGTGATCAGGCTCATAACAGACCGGCTTCAAAGGTGGTGACAAAATTGGTGGCCGGATCCCCGATCTCGGTCTTGGTGTATGCGTCGGTGATCCCGTATCCGGCGATGGTAGTGGGCAGATTAAGGATTTGTGACCAGACGGTCATGTGGGGATTACCGGTGGCCAGGCTGTGGTCATAGGCGGTCTTTCCCCTGTCACCGCGGTATGCCGTGGCCGAGGTCTCCCCAAGGGCGAGGCTCTTGGAGATCTCCACGTAGGCAGTCCCGCTCCAGCGATAAGTCAGGTTGGTGTCCATGGCGACATAAATGACCCCGGAGACGCCGGTTGCCGGAAGAGCGGCAAAGTTGGCCGCCTCGATCACGTCGTCCACGAACGAGGGGAGCTGCGCTGATGGTACCTTGCCCCCGGCGTCAAGGCTGGCGTACCCGTTGGCCGCCCCCTTGTTGGCCGTGTTCTCGGGGGTGAAGCCCAACGAGGGCTGCTTCCCGGCCAGGGCGGTCACCAGCTCGTTGATGGCCGCCAGAAGGCTGGTCTTGACGGTGGTGGTCAGTCCGCTCAAATCGCCGCTCACATTGCCTGCGATCTTGCTCTTGGTGGTTTTGAACTCTGTGGCCACCCGGGTGGCCAATGACTGGACGTTCGATGCTAAACTCATTTTCTTTTAGATTTTGTGGTTATTACTCTCTCATACCAAATGGTTCTCAAAAATCAATAAAAGGTCCCCCACGTCGTGGTCGTGGTCGGCCAGGGCTATCTCCACATGGATGTAGGAATCCGTGGCCGCATCGTAGATCAGCCCTTTCCCGTGGGCCCGTGACTCCGGATCCACCGGCTTCCCCCCCAGGGAATTCAGGTTGACCACGATCTGGTTTTTCCGCGCTCTTGTCATGGCTCTGCGATTGAAGTGGCGACGTATTTGCCGTCGATTAACCTGACGATTTTTATTACGTTTTCACGTCGGATCCCCAGGGGCTCGAAATCGAAGATGTCCCCTTCATATGTCGTATGCACGTACACCTGCTGGGGCTGGTCATCAAAGACTGCCACCTTTTGGGCCATCTCCTCGACCCAGCCCAGATCCTTTTTCTTATTGCAATTTCCACACATCACGGATAGATTTTAATGCCGTTCTCCACTTCGTAAATCCTTGTCCATACCCCGGTATCCTCCCCGGTCTCCCTGTCCAGCTGTGACGATATCCGGTAATTATTCACCCGGTCGTCCGGGTTGGTGATCTCGATGCGGGCGTAAAGCCGCTGGAACTGATATTCGTAGGCCATGGCAGGGTATTCCCACCAGCCATCCATCTCGCACACGTTCAGCATCTGACGGACCGGGATCCCGTAGCCGACGATGAAGTCTTTCGTCATGTTATTCCACACCTGCTGGTAGATCCAGATCCCGTTAATCGGCCGCCCCTCCCGGCACCGGGTCGAGCCGGACCAGTCCACTGCCGTCTTTGTGCTTTGGCAGGCGTTCACCCAGGTGTTGATTGTGTCCCAGGTGTTGTCGCACTTTTGCCGGGGTTGCTCATCGGGGTACTGGTTGGTGATATCGACTAATTCTATCACCATGGTCCTGGCCTGGTCGTCGAAGGTCACCGGTGAAAGCCAGTGAAAGTAAATTTGCCGGTATGTATACACGTCCCCGCAGCGGGTTGCCGTCTCCTGCCAGGTGATCTGGAAGATCTTGTAATGGTTGATATGGGTCGGATCCGGGTTATAACTCGAAAACTTCCAGTTCACCCTGTTGCTGTTGTACCAGTTTTTGTAAGCGGAGTAATCGTCCTGGTGTTCGAACGTGAAGGTGAAAATGTTCCCGACCTTGGCGTAGCTGACCAGCCCTGCGGAGTTGACATGGTAATGCGTGTGCAGGGCCTCGCCGGTGCAGAATATCTTATCCCAAAGGGCCAGGGTCACCACACCGGTGGTTTCGTTCAGTGCCGCGTCATTGGTGTTTTTCCATGTGGCCAGCGAGATATACTTTGCCAGGTTCGAGGTATTGTAGGCCGTAGGTCTGATCTCCATGGGGAACGAGAGAAGGTACTTGCAGTTGATGGCATCGTAGGCCATCGAAACATTCCCCAGATCGATATCCCGAAGCGAAAGCGGGAAGTAGGAGCAATCGAAGGCTCCGGCCCCGAGGCATTTAAGATCCAGGGACCACTGCGTATTGGGATTGGAAGATGGCGTTACCTTGATGATCAGGTAGTCCCCGGGAAGGTACTCCCTATCAGAGAAATTGGCCACGAATTTCGCATCATTGAGATCGAGGTAGGGAGGTACATGGCTGCCCTCGGTGGCGGCAAAGTCCGTCCCCACGTAATAGTCAAGGATAGGATCGGGCTCGTCGTTGTAGAAGATCTGCACCCGGTCCACCACGGTATACCCAACGAACCATGCGGCCAGGTAACGGGCCGATCCATCCTGGGGGAGGTCGAAGCGGATGGTTCGTGTGGCAAAGGAATAGTCCTGCGAGGTCGTGTACCGGATCCTGAAGGTATAGCCCGAGGCCGGTGAACCGGCCACGATGTCGCACCCCAGTGCCTTTACGGTGATCACGGGAAGCTCCGCCTGCAGGTCGCGGCACCATTTCACACAGTTGCGGGGCACGGGGAAAACCATTTCACCTTCCATCACCACATATCTCAACACCGGAGTCCAGACACCCGCCTGCACGGGGATGGCCGCCCCGTCCGTGAAGGGGTGGTAGGCGTCAAGGCCTGCGACGCCCTTTCCGGAGGTCATGGCATGGGTCCCGTCACGGAACCAGTCGATGACGTAGGCATCGAGGGTGCAGCCGCCCCCGACCAGGTTACCCACCGACAGGGCGGAATAGAGGTTGTCGGAGTACGTGTCGAAGGCGACCGTGCACCCGCAATCTATCTCGATGGCGCAATTGCAGTTGGTGATCATTGGATGGTAAATATCAGTTTCACTCTCACCACGGTGGGCGTACCCAAGTAATCCGCTGTCGTGTGAAGGGTCACCACATCGTTTTCCATGACCGCGTTGCCTGCGGTCGCTTCATAGGTCGCAGCCGTCGGGGATGCGGTCATGGCCTCCAATCCGGTCACGGCCGCGCCGTTGATCCTGACTCCGATCCCAACGAGGGTCCCGTCGCTCTCGAGCTTCACCCTGGCGATCACGTAAGCGTACCCCGCTGAAAAATCCAGCTTGAAGGTTTCCGCCAGTCCGGCAAAGACGCACCACTCGAAGTCCTTGTCGAAGGAGAAGGGATCCGACCCCGGATAGTTCCCGATCACATCCCCCACGTCGATCTCCACCTTCAGCCCCCGGGTCGTTCCCCAACCCAGCGAGAGGCGCACCTGGCCGATCATCCACACCTCGGGATCCCCCAGCGCGATAACCCTCCCTGCCTGGGTGGGACTCAGGAAGTACTCCGCCCCCATGGCCCATTCCAACTCCCCGGGGATCGACCCGACGAATCCGTCCGTCAGGTAGCGGAAGCGGTCCTGATCCAGCACCTGCGAGACAATGCCGCACACCTGGGCGTTGACATCGCTATCGGCCATGGCCCGGACATAAACCGTCCCGTTGTGACGGATGGCCATCCCCGCGGCAAAGCCGTGTCCCATCTGAACGATGGTTGTATCCGCCTGCAAAGGGTGGTAGCCCTTGGTCCCCACATTGTCGGTGCCGTAGTACATCCCTGGGCCCGGGGCGTACTGGTCCCCCACCAGCTTGACGGGCTTGACAAGGCTCCCATCCCCGGTCACGGACATGTCGGTTTTGACCCCGTAGGCGAAGCTCACAATCCGCGAGTGGTACCGGTTGGTGAAAGCCGCGGAGGTCTGATAGATCAGGGTGCCCACATGCAACAAATTCCGGTGCGGCAGCCTTGCACGCACATCGGCCACCTCGGAAGGGACCAGGTAGGAGGCGGTACTTACCTTTTCATATTGGGCCCGGCCCATGGCGGCGATGAAGGGGTGGTACAGGCAGTTGGTGAAAAACACGTGCACCAGAACGAACCAGCCGTCGGTCGCTATAGCGATTCCTCCTCCCGCATTATAGCACAGCAGCCCCTGCACCACCAGGGAATCAACGCTCGTTTCATGGATCCTGGGCAGGTCCCCTTCAGTAAAGTAAAACACCGGCAGGTCCGCCGGGGCCTTTACTCCGGGGCTTTCCCGGCGCATATCCCCGTGGAAGGCGGACCCCGCCGAGATCCCGAACTGGGCATGGCTGTCCAATGATCCGTCACCGTCAGCCTCAATCCCGGTGAACTCCAACCCCTTCTCACGCATCGATCCCAGGGTCTTGTGCAGCACATCGTGCATCCAGGGGTTCCACCATGACCCATGACGGTTGTCCCCCCAGTAGATGATCTGATGGTTCCCGGCATCGTAATAGATAAAGGTGATGGGTACCATCCATTGAAATAAGTCAGAAAACTCCTCCGTCGTGGGGGCATGCATATGCTTCAAAACCTGCTCGAAATTGCCCTGGTCAAAGTCATAGTATACAGCGTGCAGCCCTTCCTGAGCTTCAAAGGTTATGCTTTCCTCATTGTACTTTTTGTGGTAGGTCAGGATCTGGCGGAATTGGTAAAAGTCAAACTTGCGACCAACGGGTGCAATAGAAAAGGTGATGCTGTAGTGAGGTACCTGCTCAATCAGTGTCATCGCTTGATGTACACTGATCCGGGCATCCGTGCCACCTTCCAGGACAAACCCGCTGGTTCGGTGGCTGTAGGGATCCCTCCACAGGGATTCCACCAGGTCGCGCACGGCGTTGTTGTTCCAACCGTTACGGACGATGTCCGAGATTCTGCGAATCAGTTCCGTCTTGCCGTACTTCATAGCTTGTAACCCTTGATTTTGGTGGTGCCCACCATGTTACTGCCAAATTCAGTCTCCACCTTCTCGATGATAAACTCCCCGTGCATGGTCCGGAATTTCCCCGTGATGTTCCGCGTCACATGATAAAGCACATTCAACGGGAGCGAAAACTCCCCTTCAACCGGGTGCCGGTTGGCCCAGAAGCGGGCGAAATGCTTCCACCTTTTCTGAAACAGGCCGTTTTCTCCCTCCCAGTAAAGGGCACCCGGATGAAGCAACTCTGATGTGTTGATCAACCTGGGTGTGAAATCCACCCACGCGTTTTTCATCTTTTCCAGATTCCCCTGCTGCAGTACCACCGGTAACCCGTATCCTTCACGGATCTGCTGCAGGGTGGAAAACGCGGTTTTTATCTCTTCAATCTGGTCAGATTCCCCGTAAACAAATGGCTGGGGCCCGGAAGAAATAAACTCCCATCCCAGGGCATCCAGCTGGGTCTCCCGAAACATGACATCTTCCGAGGTCAGGACCTTCCACTTGTACTCATAGATCCGGTTCTCATCCTTGACAAGCCGCAGCTCCCCCATCTCAGGAGAGGTAATCCCCTCCAGATCGGTAAAGGTCCAGACCGCTTCTTTGAAATCCGCCCTGCGGTGGGTCAGGTCATGGTACTGCTGCCCGAACATGCGGTCTTCCTTGTCAAATTCCGAAATAAACTTGAGCGTTACGCTTTTGCGCTCTCCGATGATCCACTCCCCCGAGAACCATGGATCCAGATCAAAGGCCTCACCCTCCAGGATCGCATTGCGGTCCACGATATCCACCTTGCCCAGCGAGCGGAAAACAAAAACGTAGTTGAGGTAATTTTGAAGACCGATGATAAAGTCCTTCATCGATACCCTGGGCAAAAGTCCGTGGTAATCGAACTTTTCCAGAAACCACAGGGAACGGTAGATCTGGCTTTCCCATCTTCCCACCATGGCTCCCAGGTCGTGATCGAAATAGGTGTATTCAAAAGGATTGGTGAAGAAAAACTGCTGCATGATGTTGAAGTTGTGGTACAACACCAGAAACTTCTCCAACCCCAGATCCACCAGGGTGTTGATCATGTCGTTGCGGTCAATGAAAAACCGGTTGAGCCGGAGCATTTCCCGGATCACATACCGCAGGTAAAGAAAAGGGCTCACCACGCATCCTTCATCCTGCGTTTTGATGGTGCCCCCTTCCCTGAAATTTACCATCCTGTAAAAGTCCCTGCGAAATACCATCGTGAGGTAACCGATCATTTCCCCGACCTGGTGCACCTGGCCGTCTTCATCGGTGTACTCCCTGACCACGGCCGTTTCCCGGCCCTTGCCGTTCCAGAATGCACCGTTCAGGATCGGATAAGGGCAGTATTCGTCCTCATGGGCATCATAGAACTCCTTATTTTGAAATTCCACGCCCTGCTTCCACTCCAGGTCCGGAAGGAAGCGATCCCGCTGCTGCTGGCCCAGGGTGCCCAGCTCCGATTGCAGCCATCCGCTGTATTTGTCCGTGGTGGCGTTGGTGATATTCAGGGTCCCGGACAAGAGCAGCACACCCGAAAAGCGGACCTCAAAACCCGGGAAACTGCGGTCCGCCTGCGCCAGGTTCTTTTCAAACCTGTGCGGATTCCCGAATATCGTGCGGCTGAAATCATTCACCGGTATGTCGATCCCCAGGGCCGCATTGCCCGGGATCTCCTGCATAAAGCACACAGGGTTGAGCCATTCCATCCTGACCGAGAAGTCCCCTCTGGTGGGGATCTGTTGACCATTGTAGTGAAGCGTCAGCATGGGCTAGAGGTATGGGGAGTCATGGGCCTCGATCAGTTCCAGCTCCACGGACTGAAGGTCCAGTGAGGTGTCCACCAGCAGCGAGGAGGTATTGGCGATGTTCACCGGGTAAAGGGTGCCGCTGTTGTAGGCGGCGGCATCCGAGAGCAGCCACGCCTGCTTGGTAAGCAGGCCGTCCATCAGTGCTTCCATTTCCGCAGGTGACTTCCATCCGGAGTTGATCCGCCAGGTGCGCCGTCCGGTACGCGAGGCCACCACCACGGTGCGCTCCCTGCGGGTGCCCGTGCGCGAGAACTGCCGGGTGGCCTCCACCGATTGGGTGTCAAAGCCAGAGCGCACCTGACCGCTGAGCCAGACCACGTCCACCCCTCCAAGGCTGTTCAACACGAAAAGGAAGTTGCACTGCGGGTGCCACGAGTGGTCCACCACGAAGCGGCGCACCTCGGTGACCCCCTCGATCCAAACCTCATAATAACTCATCCGGGTGCCGTCGGCCCTGACCGCCGGCATGGCATCCCATCCCGAGTGGTACGGCAGGCAGTTGATCTCGTGCATGATGTCCTTGTACAGGGTAGGGCTGGCCATCCACTCACCCGTAGTCCCATCCTCATAGGTGGCCCTGATGTGCAGATCGGCGGTGACCCCCTGCGCAGCCAGCAGCCAGAGCTTCACCGGCTGGTTGGGATGCACCACCTGTGAAAGGGGCATCCGGGTCAGGAACCTGCCCCCCATGACAAAATCGGAGTAGAAGCTGCCGCCGGAATCGTTGTAGGCCCCCATCCCGGAAGGCCCCACCCCTCCCTTGACCACAAAATAGCCCTCCGAGGCCACCTCCCAGATTTCCACCAGGTTGTCCTGCTCATCGATCCAGGTCTCCCCCGCCTGGAAAGTGACCACCCGGGTATCCTCCCCGTAGGGGTTGAAGGCTCCCGCCATGGGCCACTCGAAGCGTTTCTCCAGGGGCTGGTCCACATACCCCGAGACGTCGAACCAGGCCACTCCCGAAGCCGGGGCCTTGCCGTCCGTGAAGGGGGAACCCTGAAGGTCCCCGTCCACCGAGATGATGCGAAGCAGCACCTTGTAGGCGGTGCTTCCCGCCGGCGGCAAAGCCCCTTCCACCTTCACCCAGAGCGGATTGCCCGAGAGGTGGAACGATCCGGCCGGAACTGTAAGCGATAGTGCCATGTAAAAAAACAGATTAAAGGTTAAAGCCCCCTTGACTTCTGGATCAGCTCCAGGGTGTCCAAATCCCGCTTGATCAGCTCGGTGGCCACCCGGGGTTTCCAGGCCAGAAGGCGCTCCTGCACCTCGATGTTGCGGCGAAGCAGCAGCAAAAGCTCGGGATCTGCAGAAGAATCGGAAGAAAGAGTTGCAACCCCGGGAACCTGTGAAGTGTAGCCCCCTTCCCGGAAACGGGGCACCAAAAGTGACTCACCCAGCGCCCTTCCAAGGTTCAGCCGGGCAACAGCTCCCGAACGCTGCGCCCTTTCGATCATCTCCAGCACCGGCCGGATCGTGGGGTTGCGTACCGCTGCCGCGCTTGCCACGAACTCCCCCCCGTGCACGATCCCGGCAGGTTCCCGCTCATCGATGGCTCCGTCCGTAAAGCCGCCAGAAAAGAATTCGGTTTTGGGGACCACGAACTTCGCGATGGACTGGGCCACGATCGAGGCGATCGACACGGCCGCCGAGGCGGTGTTGATCCCCACCCAGGGCTGCCCCGCCGTCAGGGGCGAGGCCGCCACGGCCTTGGCATTGGCGATGGCCGTCTGGAACACCACCTGCCCGATGGCCGCAGCCTGCTGCATCAGAAACAGCGCCTTCCCCAAAGCTGTCTCTTGCCCCACCACCTCGGAAAGCACCCCCAGGCCATCCATGGCCACCTGCATGATGGCCTCGTCGATCTCCGCCCTGGCCTGCGCCTCCTCGCTCTTGATGCGGATCAGCTCCTTCGATAGTGCCCTTTCCGCCTTGGCGATCTTTGCCTGGTTCCCCCTGGCATCCAGCACGTCCTCCTCATACTGCGCCCGGGCGATGGCACGAAGGGCCTCGTGCTGCTGCGTGATCCCCACGGCCCGCTCCTCCATCTCCACGGCATCCATCATCTTCCTTTGCACCGCATCGGCCTGTTTCAGCTCCTTCTCCCGAAGCAAATGGGCGGCCGTGGCCTTTTCAAGGGCGGCATTCAGGTTGGCGTTGATCTTCTGCTCATCAAGGGAGAGCCTTTCCTTTTCGATAAGCTGCCCCCGTATCATCTCCAGTTCCCGGTCATAGCGCTGCTGCTCCAAAGCAAGCTCCCGATCCAGCCCCTCCTCCAAACTGTCGATACGCGCCTCCTCCAGGATCTGGGCCGACTCACGAAGGCGCTGCTGCACCTGCTCCCGGGCATCGATCAGCTTGTCCTGGATCTGCAGGTCGACCTCCAGATACTCCGAGGAATCCTTTTCATAGAGGTTACGCCGTGCATACAAAAACTGCATCTCCTGCTCCAGCAGGGCGGCCTCATACTGCCCCTGCGAGATCTGCCGCTGCCGGTAATCCCGCTTGATCTCCAACTGCCTTTTTTGGTTCCACAGCTCCAGGGCATGGAGCCGTTTCTCCTCCACCGTATCCCCCTTTTTAGATTTCCCGGTTCCGGAGGCATCATCATCTTCCCCCTCCTTCACATCCGGCATATCATCAATCGCCCCGCCTCCCTCCAAACCGCCGGTTACCCCGGGTTTGGCCGAAGGCTTCTTCAACTTGCCGTAATGGCCGTCGATGATCCCGTAGAGCGTCTCTTTCTGATCGGCGTACTCCTTTTCCGCCCTGGCGAGGTTGCGGATCGAGGTGGCGGCGTTATTGCTGGCAAAGGCCGCCATATTGCCGGCGGACTTAAGGTAGTTCCATCCGGATTGCCACGGGGTGGGCTTTGCCGCATTGCCGGATTCGATCTCATCGATGTGCTTTTTCTCCAGCTCGACGAGCTTTTCCTGGGCTGCGATGGAACGGGCATTTTCCAACAGTGACTCCGTGTAGGCGTCGGTGGCCTCGGTGGCCTTGCGGGTGTTGATGTTCTCCAGGGTCAGGTTCCCCAGGTACTCCGGGGAAAGCCGGTTGAGCTCCTCCATGGCCTGCTGTCGCATCTCCAGGCTGCGGGTCTGGTCCACCGCGGTGCGGATCAGCCGCTCCAGGGTCAGCCGCTGCTCGATGGTGTTGCTTTTGGCCACCTGCGATACGGAGGTCAACACCTTCTGGGTCTCGGAAACCTTGTTCAATGACTTGTGCAATTGCCACAGCCCCACCCCCAGGGCGGTCACGGCAGAGACCACGATGCCGATGGGATTCAACCTGGTGACGGTATTAAAAAGCCGCATGGCCGCCGCGGCCCGGGTGATATTGCCCGAGAGCAGCGCCTGGGCCCCCGCCAGGGCGATGGTGGCCCCCCGAAGGGCGGTGCGCGCCACCACCCCCAGCTTGTCCAGGACAAGGCCGATCCCCTTCTCCCGGTTGTGCCGGCTCTCCCAGAGCCACACCAGCCTGACTGCCGCGGCATACGACACGTAGGCCGCCGCCGTGGTGACGATGGCCCCCCGGTAGCGGTTGACCACGGTGATCAGCGACATCAGGATCTGCACCAGCGAGCTTCCCTTGTGCACCATCCCCTGCACCACCGGGACCAGCAGCTGCCCCAGGGCCACGGCCATCTCCCGGAAGCGCTTGATCGCCTTTTCCAGGTTAGCCTGGGCGGTCTGGTTCTTCACGTTGAACTCCTGGGTAAGGGACACCCCCCTGCGGAACTCCGAGTTGGCATACTCCTCCTGCTGACGCAGAAGTCCCGTATTATTGGCCAGGGCGGCCAGCACCCCGGTCACCCGGGCACCTTCCAGCCCCAGCCCCTCAAGGTCTTTGGCAATGGTCTGGAACCCGGAACCGTTGCCCCGAAGCCCCTCAAGGAACCGCAAAAACGCCTCGTTGGCATCCCGGTTCAACAGTGAAGAAAACTCCTCCACCGACAATCCCGCCAAATCGGCGTACTTTTGGGTATCCGTGAACATCTTGGGGATCATCCGGTTAAAGACCGTGGCCGACACCTCCGAGGTCTGCCCCAGCTGGTCCAAAGTTGCAGCCAGTCCCAGCACCGAGGTGATCGATATCCCGGAGATGGGGGCGATGCCCCCCACCCGCTTGGCGAATTCCACCATGTACCCCTCGTTGGCTGTCGAAGCCGCCCCCAGACTGTTCAAAGCGGAACCCACCTTCAGCATGGCGTCCTCCACCCCCAGCACATCCTCCAGCTTGAAGATGTCCACCAGCTTCCCCAGCTGACGCACTGTCTCCTCCACGTTGCCCCCCAGGTCCTGAGACAGGGCCACCACCGCCTGGTCCGCGGCACGGGTGAACCCCAGCAGGTCCGATTGCCCGGTGATTCCCAGCTTCCCGGCGATGCGGGCAAGCTCCAGCAGCTCGTTTTGCGATGTGCGCGTATCGATCGAACCCAGGGCCGAACTCAGCGACAACGCCTCCTCCCTGGACAGTCCCGTGGTCTTCATCACATCGGCCACCTTGTCATCGAACTCGGCAAAGGCCTTTGTTGCTGACTTTGCTGCAGTCACCAATCCCGTCACGGCCCCGATCACCCCGAACAGCAGGGTCTGGTAATGCTCCAGCTTACCGGCGAAGGAGGCGATGCCCCCCCATGCCCGGGAGGTGTATTTAAGGTCCTGGTTGTGCTGGGCGATGATATCCCGCAGTTGCCGGATCCGGGACATGTTGGCGTTGTATTCCCTGCTCCCCCGTATCATATGCGCCTGCTGCGCCGTCAACTTCGAGAGCTCCGCCCTGATCGAGGCAATGTCATTGCGGACCTCCCGCCCGTTGATGTAAAGGTTGATGCGCCGGTTGTAGGTGGTGGCCATTCTTTTTTACCCCAAAGGAACATGCCGAACAACAACTTAAAAGGACATAATATTTTAACAGAAAGGTTAGGTTAGATGAACAAAATTAAATATTTTTATACGTCAATAAAACGAATGTATATACTTACCCAAAGGATCAATTGTCTAATCAATTATGATTTACAGATTAAAAGAAAAAGCTTATTACAAATTAGTGATTATGTTTAGATATTAAATAAATTACTAATATTCTAATAATGAGATTAAAAATATATGTTACTAAAATTAGGATATCGAAATCTATTTCTTAACAAACAACACCAATCGAAAGCGTGAAATGTAGTTATGTATCCGTATTAACAATTTAAGTGAACATCAAATATAACCGGAAGTGTAAATACTCCAAAAATAATGATTATGAAATTTGTTGTAGACTCCAGCCGATCTTTGAAATTAATGCTTACTAATTCTACTTTCCTAATGTTTTTTCTTGCCTTTCTAATCAGTTGTGAATCTACAAATATTAGGATTAAAGAAAACGATATTTTTCAAATATCAGATTCTCAATATGAACAGATGAGATTTAGTTGCTCCAAAATAACTAATCAACCCAAAACTGTTTTTCTCAATTTTAAATTAGGTAGCACCTCAGATGAAGGACAAAGACATTTAAACAGTCTAGTAAAAGAAAAGAAATTGAAAAAGATAAAAACAAATTCAAATTCAATGGAGTTTTTTTGGTTTGGACCAGAAAAATATGTATATGATTTTATTATCGATGGAAAGACTCATAGCTCCAATGTCTCATATAATTTAGATTTAGAAAAAAAATATATAAAGCACGTTACAGTAAGCATTGACTATTTGTATAATAGTGTTAGTGCTTTTAATTTGGACGATATTAATAAGGTTGTTGACTTATTAAAGATTAAATACGGAGAACCAATTAGAGCAATAAAAAATGAAGCATGGTACAATAGATATTATTGGTTAAAGGACGGTTATGAAATTGAACTGTGGGCAACCCATGAAAATGCTCCAGAAGACAAATTTCTTAGAGATAAGTATGTATTTCACATTAAATTCACAGACTTAACACTTGAATATGCAAATAATGAATTAGAGATTCAAAGGAAAATTCAAAAGTCTAAAGTAGGAAAAGAAAAAATGATAAATGATTTATAATATACTATTGATATTTCAGATAATATAGTTGACGACTTATTTAAGGAAGTCGCAGTTGAGAGTGAAAATAAGAATATTACAAAAAAGGATATGTTAAAAATATAAAAGCATTACAGGTGCCGTTTGATTATGATGTAAAAAATATAAAAGAGATAGTAAAAGTAAAAGGCCTTTCATATTTGATAGCAAAAAATTACTACTCTTATATATTCATATTTAATTGCCAGATAAAAATGGAAAAGTGCTTTTCTCCAATTTTTAAAGAAATCATGAAGAATGCATGGTTAGTACCTGAAATGGTTTGGTAAAAATAAAGAATGATATGAAAAATTATTACTCAATCCTTGGTATATCGTTTGATTCAGATGTAATGACTATAAAAAAAACATATAGGCAACTTGCTTTAAAATACCATCCTGATAAAAATAAGTCAATCGATGCTCATGATAAATTTATTGAAATTACAGAAGCATATGAAATTTTAAGAAATGAATCAACTAAAAAAGAGTATGATTTACTTTTTTATAAATTCTTTGTCCAAAATGAAGAATTATCAAGGGAAAATACTGTTTACTATAAAAAATGGGAAGAAGAAGGTTCAAAAAAAGGAGAAGAATATGCAGAGAAGATGTATAATGAGTTTACAGATATTTTAAATGAAATTACTTTTCATGCTTCAAATTATGCAAAGATTGGATGTGTTGGCGGAGTATATATTTTCTTAGGCCTTATTTGGTTGATTGGGCCAATCATAATGCTTTTAACAGTAAATTCAGGTGATATTGTGGGTCCAGCCATTTTATCAGTTATTATGGGTATAGGTGCTTTATTTATAGGAAATAAAAAAATCAAAGAACTAAAAGAAGACTATCAATTTAAAAAAACAAATTTTAAACACAAATAATTATGAAAGCACTAAGAATTATTCTTGGGATCCTATTATGTTTTGCATTACCTGGAACTTTATATTCATTCTTCACAGGAACTATTAATGAAGAAGCACCTGAAATAATAGGTCATTTAATAGCTATTGCAATCATCTTATTTATTATCTATTTATGTTTTAAACCATCGAAGAAGAAAGATATCTCATTAGTCCATAACAAATAACAATGCACGACAAAGAGCAACCCGAACCATTGGCATGGTAAAAAAGACCTTTCAATATGACAGAAATTCATGAATTGATAGAGGAATATTTAAAAACATATCCCGATAGATTTTGGATTGGATTAACTTTTACCTAAATTGAGCGATTAGAATATTCACCTCTCCCCTTTGTCTTTCTTGCTTCAAATTTAATCATGTTTTCGGAGGTTCTTCGCAGTGAGTTGGTGGTTTTGCACTTGTCGTGCAGTATTTGGGGAGGGCGGGCTTTATATTATGTTTATTAAAATCATATGTACGCATACCTCACCCATTTTGGGGGAGGATTTGACTGTGAAATTCAATTTTCTGGTCAGGCAAATTGAATGATTGGTGGCGACTGGCATCTTTTCCATAAAACGTCAATTTGAATAGTTTCAAAAATGGTCCTGGTAACATTCATGATAATGTACCGGGACCGGGATGTTATTTTTACTGCAAAATCAATCAGTTTTCTCCGGAATGTGTTGGGATATGCTGTAACCGGAATTACATCCGGAGTAATATCCCGTTTATAGCATTCAAACATAAAATGGACAATGACCAGCAAGTAATAGTATGCACGGTTCATCCCAAAGGATTGAAATGGCAATTGTTCCTTTGTTGCTAACTCTTTGACTGAACGATGAATAAGCTCATCTGCACCTCTCTCATGCGTTAATGAGATAATGGTTTCAGCTTCGAAGTATTTTTTTCCGCCGGCGGCCAGTAATTTGTCGTCAGCTTCTTTACACATGCCAATATTGGTTGAAATAACTGAATCTGGCCTGGATAAATCCAGGAGATACTGGCCACTCTGATCCATGGTGAGTTTGGTAAAAATACACCGACGGAAGCGTTTCCACGATTTGAGTTTGTTGCCAAACTCGATGAACTTCCATATCGCTTTATTCTTGCTGAATTCACTGTATCCTTCAGTTGGCAGTTCCAGAATGTATTCTTTGATGTCTTTATAAAGTTTGTTGGTAACCATGTAATGAATACCCAGGATGTCTTCGAAATATTCAAACGCTTTCTGGTCGGCAAAACCACTGTCGGCGCACAGCATAATCGGAACCTGACCGGAGTACCTCTCCCTGATCAGGTTCACAATGTCGGTGATTGAATCAATATAATCAGTTCCATGGTTTGAATGAGCGCTACCAACCCGGAAAATAACATCAATCAGGTAAGGTCCCCAGCATATATGCATAGGTTGAAACCCTTTCTTCCTCTTGTATGTGGGCTCACAACCTTCCCGTTTTTTAGCATCGTCGTTATCCAGGACCATGGTATCAATGCCCAGTATGATTATTTTGGGATTCTCAATCCTGAGGCGCCAGATAAAAAGCTCATGCAGAATCCTGCGATACAACTTATTGGGGATGATGGAAAGTTTTGAAAAGAAACGCTTCATTTGGTGCGAAGAGGCCATCTGGGGCAATTTGTTTTCCAGAACGGCAGCATATCCCTGGTCGTCTTTTCTGGAATCGAAACCGGTCATTGACATATCTGTCCCATCAATAAAATGGGCAAATAGTTGTTTGAGAAACTGATCCAATTGCAAACCCTTGGCGTGTACTGTGATTTTTGAAAGGAAGATGTTTGATATAAGGGCATTCAGACGAGTTTTGGCGATATATCGAAGAAAGATGGCAAGGCCTCCGCGTCCGGAAATTTTGTCGCTTGTTACGCTTAATTTTGTTATCTTAGTGGCCATAAAGATAGTTTTGTAGTTCACCTAAAAAGTGATGAGTTTTTATATGTTTAGACACTTCTAAAATACTCATTATTAGGTTAATGTGCAAGCTATCTTTTACTTTTTTCAAATAAATCGCTCAGTTTAGGTTTTACTTTTTTATGCTTGATCACAGTAGTAATTTTCTTAATCATAATAATGAAAAAGCGAAAAAAGAATAAAATAAAACGTTTAGTTGAATTTGAAGCTGAAAAAACTGTAAACAAGAATATAATTTATAAGGAAATAGCAAGGCACGACAAACGAAAAATTGAAGAAGCGCAGAAAAAAGATGTTTATAAACCGATAGAAAAGGAATTTCGTGTAAATTCAGATAAACAGACAAAGGTTTTAAATGAGAATGTGCCTGATGATAAAAATAAAACAGAGCCCATAAATATTAAAATCCCTTTAGAATTTGTTTCATCTAAACCAAAAGATAAATCAGCAGAAGAATTACCAGAAGCAATCAAAGAGGAGAGTAAAGTAACTACTGGAAATTTATTTGTTAATTATCATTTAGGTATTGCTGAGACTTTTGATAATTATGCTGTTATAAGAATTCCCAACAAAGGGTGTATTGTTCATTCACATAGATTCGGAAATTCCAAAAGACGTGGTTTTAAAGAAGAATCATTTCAAAAATCAATACATAAATATTTTGGGAATTATTTTATTATTTCAGGTGAAGTTCGTTTAAATACAGGAAAAGACACAAGACCTTTTGAACCAGATATTGCTATTATTGACAAGAAAAAAGAAAGAAACATTAGAATTGACGTAGAAATTGATGAGCCTTATGCTGCGATAACAAGACAACCGACTCATTGTAAAGGTGAGGATATTATGCGAGATACTTATTTTGTTGATAGAGGGTGGCTTGTTGTTAGATTTTCCGAACTACAGGTACATACTCAAGAATTGGAGTGTTTGAAATATTTAGCTTATATAATTCGGTCAATTGATTCAAATTATACATTCTCTATTGATTTGAATACCGCTATAAACTTAAAAACTGAAAAACTTTGGGATATTCTTCAGGCTCAAAAATGGGAAAAAGCAAAATATCGAGAACACTACCTTAACCATGAATTTGGGGCTATTCCTGAAAAAATTGAAACAGTTGAAAGAGATTTTAGCGAACAAGAGATTTTAGAGGAAAAACACGTAAAGCCTAGTATTATTGAAATTGTGGAGAAGCCTAAAAATATAGGTTATAATAAAGTTAACGCCCATCCAAGAGATAAAAGGATTTCATTTTATCCAGATTCCCATATCTACACAATAGACAGTATCCCTGCTCCTTCTGCAAGTTCTATAATATCAAAGTTTTTCCCAATGTTTGATTCATTTGGTAAGGCTTCGACTTTAAGTCCAAGTAATCAATTATATGGTTTGCATGTTGAAGAAATTGTTGATATTTGGAAAAAACGCGGTCTTGAAGCAGCAAATCAAGGAACGTATTTACACGAACAAATTGAAAAATTTTACCTAAATCAATCATTTAATGAAACAGAAGAGTTTCATCTATTTAAACAATTTGTTGCTGACCATCAAAACATTAATCCATATAGAACAGAGTGGCGAATATTCGATGAAAAACATAACATAGCAGGGACAATTGATCTAATTTCTTCTAATGGTAACGGATTTGAAATATATGATTGGAAAAGAAGTAAAAAAGTTGTGGATTTTGCTGGTAACCCAATAAAAACTGACAGTTGGGGTAACTGCGGCATTGGAAAACTTTCTGACATTCCTGACACAAGTTATAATCGATATTGTCTTCAGCAAAGTTTATATCGTTACATACTTGAAAACAATTATTGTATTAAAATTTCAAGAATGTTTCTAATTGTGTTGTATCCTGACAATGATAGATATTATAAAATAGAGACACCGTATTGGAAGGAAAGAATTGAATATATTTTAAAGACATTATAAAAACAACTAAATGTCAACAAATGGTATAGTGCATGATGGTTTCAGAGGTTTTCGAGCGTTTGTAGCTTGTAAAGAAAGTCGGTATAAACTGATCGGAAATTGCATCGTAATCTCGCACGACATCAAACCATAAAACGTGGGTTATACAAAAAAAACATTAAACTATGAAAATATTAGTTCAAGGTGGTTGGAATGAAAATAGAGATATTCCTCAAAACAAAATAATAATATAGGAATATTGTAAAACTTTATCTAAATATATAGTTGATTTTAATCACACCATAGTTTTAACATCAAATCGAGACTTTGACAAACTAATTTCCGACTATATAAGTCAAATTCTTTCAAATGCATTAGACAAGATTAAGCAATATGTTTTATTTCTCTTGCCCGATAGGATTAAAGACATTCCTAAAGTTGGCTCTGTCCGTAAATTCGGAAAGTTAAAGTGGTGGCAAGATGAAAGAACATATATTGTTCAGCAAGTTGATTGTTTAATAGCAATTGGAGGGGGAAAGGGAACATCAGATTATATTCAAAAAGCAGTTCTGGCAAATATTCCAGTTTTTGTTGCGGGGCAAATTGATTGTAATTCTACTGGAACATGGAAACAAAGGCCTTCTTCCTATAAGTATCTCGAGCCTGAAGACACCGATTTCACCGAAGATTTGAACACCTCTCCAGAAATATTTTTTCAAAATGTATTTAATATTCTTAATAAGTATTCAACTCTTGAATACTCAAGGAATATATTTATAGTGCATGGTAGAGACCACTACGAAAGAGACAAACTAGTATCAATACTTAAAAAACTCGAATTTTATCCGATTGTATTAGAAAAAGAACCAAATGCAGGGTTAACAATAATTGAAAAATTAGAAAGGAATATAAATAACGTAGGTTTTGGATTTATTTTATATACTCCTGACGATAGTGGAAGAATTGAAGGTGGTATTGAAAAATCAAGAGCTAGACAAAATGTAATTTTTGAACATGGGTATTTATTTGGATTACTTGGACGAAATAGGACTTGTGCATTATTAAAAGGAGAGCTTGAATTTCCATCAGACTTGGATGGTGTAATTTATGAAAAATATTTTGACTTAGAAAAAGAGTCTTTAAAAGTTGCTAAAATTCTTAAAGATGTAGGATACAAAGTTGAAGCAAGCAATTTGATATGAAGAATGTACTTCACAAAACGAGCGGTATAACCAATTATGGTTTCAGCAATAGGCGAAGGTTTGTAGCCCGGTTCCACTTTTGTATAACTTGACAGAAATGAAACCCACAATCGGCTACTAATTTTATATTCTCCCACTCCAGATAAAGTATTAATTACACAATCCTCAGCCTCGCCGCATTCAGCACTGCATCCGCGCTGATCTGCGCCAGCCGGTTGGCCAGTTCCGGAACGTACATGTTGACCACCGGGTTGAACCATTCCACAGGTACCCGGGGATTTCCGGAGGGGTGTTTCACGGAAACAGTGCCGTCGGCCTTATACCCCCGTCCCACTCCTTTATGGACGAACACTCCGTGCCGCTCAAATAAAAACCCCACCCCGTCTATCGCCCCAAATTCCTTATGGGTGCGGGAGTTCACGCTCAGAAACAGCTTTGACTCCTTCTGCTTCCCGGATTTGCGCTTGCGGATGATAAAGGATTTCGTTTTCCCGTCCTGAAACTGAAGCGTCGAGCTTTTCAGCTGGGTCCTTACTTTGGGGATCCAGTTCAGGATGGCCATGTTCAGCTCATGCATCTCCTTCATGGAAAACGGCTCGTTTGAAAGTACCAGGGCGCTCATTCCAGCCATTTTTCAGGGTTCATCAAAAAGGGTTCCGGGGAGCTGATGGTGAAGGTAAACCGGATCCCGGCGTTGTTGCCGTAGGCGTTGATCAGCAAACTGGCCTGCACCGACTCCAGGTTGAAGTCCCGCACCACCTGAACAAGACGGCTCTGCTTGTCATGGCGGATCCGGGCGATGATATCGTCCCCGATCCTTTCCAGGAAATCCCATACCTGGTGCACCTGGCCGTAATCCGAAAGGTCGGTGATCATTCCCAGAAGGATGAAGGCCCCTGATCGGTTCTTGATCAGGTTGTCACTCTGCTTGTCCGTGAAATCAAAATTATACCCCTCCAGCACCAGCATGGGATAGGCCACATCGGTACGGTTGATTCCGGCCAGGACCTCGTCCACTTCGAAACGGAAGAAGTGTTTCTCGCCCTCCGAGTGGCGGATATCGGTGTGGCGCCGGGCAAGGCTTTCAAAATAGGCGATCAGGTCGGAAAAGTTCATCTGTCAGTGTTTTTTCATGTTCTCCTTGGTGCGGGCGGTAAGGTATCGCAGCACGTTGTGCAGCGGGATGTCGGCGTACTCCTGGTGGCGCGATATGTCATCCCCCACAAGGGAATCGAACACCCGGATCCAGGATCCGGAGTTTTTCATTTTGGGTGCTGATTTTTTCTCCTCATTGGCATTGTCATCCGGAAGGGAAAAGAGCAGTGTATAGCGTCCTGCAAGCCAGCGGCGTACCAGGGAGTAATTCAGGAGAAGGGCATGTTTGACGCTGTCGGGAAGCTTGCGGACCTCTGGCTCCATCCGAAGGGGCAGCTCATCGGTGAAAGGCTGCCCGGAAGGAAGGTACAGCGAAGCGATAAAGCGGTCCAGGTCCTCCGGCTTATTGCCCTCCAGGTAAGCGGTATATGCCGTATCCACGAAGATAAATTGGCCAAAGCTCATCCGCCGAAGTCCCGGCCGGGGGCTTTCCAGAAGGTACCGGCCTGAGGGAACCTGACGGATCACAAAACAGTGGCAGGAAACCTCCTTTTCAATCCACTCCGAGAGCCACCACACGGATGTGAGCTGGTAATTATCCATTCTCCGGCACACCCTGCGGGGAAGTCCGGAAAAAAGCGCCACCAATCGATCCAGCGGATCCTTTTCCGAAATCGTGGCCAGGGCGATCAGCTGCTCCTGGGAAAGCTCCTCCCATGCCGTGGGGAATCTCCCCCGCAGGGTGCGCTCCAGCGGGAGCCACGCCAGGGGCCGGTATTTGAGTGTGATTTCCTGCATGGTGAAGGGGGTTAAGCCCAGAAGGTCTTCTTCCCGGTGTTGTCCCGTCGAAGGCGCCCATCCGAAACAGGCACCGCCCCGGGCCAGTCCAGGGGGTTCTCCAGCAGCTGTCGCCGTACGGCCAGAAGGAAGTTCTCCCCCACCTGGCGGTTTCGGGCCACCAGAAGGGCGATACGTTCGGCCTCGGCCGGCCCCGTTTTCCGGTTATCGAAGAAATTCTGCATGGTGGAGGAAAAGTAAAGCCCCCGCTCGGTCAGGTCCGCCCCGGACTCCTCCATCAGAAGGGCCGAGGAGAGAAAGGCCACCGCCTGCCGGACGGGCTCCAGGATGGCCGTCACTTTCGCGGGGGGCTCCGCCAGCAGCATCCCCGTCTTGATCTCGCCGTAGATCCCCTCCCCCAGAAGGGGTCTGATGCGTGTGTTCTCCACCAGGGCCATGTGGGGCCGCAGCCGAAGGAAGGTCAGGCGGCTGGCGTTGATGTGCACCATCCGGTCGAACTCCCGGGCCGTGGGGATGAACATCTGGCGGAACACGGTCCACTGGGGGCTCATCTTCCACTCCAGGAATTGCCCCTCCCGCTCCTCCATGAACAGCAGGATATCGTCCAGGGCGTTGAAGCCGGCGGTGCGGTAGTATTCCCGCAGGTTGTCCTCCTGGTATTTGTAAAGGGATTTGGAGCGCTCGCTCTCGATGCGCTGGAATCCCATGTCCGAGACCGAGACATTCAAAAAGTCAAACCCCAGGAAATACCCCAGGTGCACGATGGCAAAGCGCACCTTCTCCAAAAGCTCCCGCATCGAGAGCTGAACCTGGGTCAGTGGCTCCGGTGGCGGATCGTCGCAGAACTCCTGCAGCTCATCGTGCATCGAGCGGCCCAGAAGCGGAAGGATGAACGAAGTCTGGGCCCCCTGCATGTGGGGCCGCAGCCGAAGGAAGTCGTTCCCGGCCCCCACGGGCAGGATCTGGCGCACTTCCGACAGGGAGTTGATCAGCATATGGAAGGTTTCAAGGGTTTCAACAGATCGATGATGTGTTTCATGTCAGGACATGGTCTTGCTGGTTCCGGCCCCGGAGTCCAGGGTCGTCAGGATCGTATTGCGAAATCGCAGCTCGATGTCATCGGGCACTCCGTTGAAGCGAAGGAAGGCTTCCAGCGGATCCAGGATGTTCTGGCGGTCCACCCAGGCGTTGGCGATGTTCACCAGAAAGGCCTCCCGGATGTTGCTGCCCCCCTGGTTCCCGGCATAGGTCCCCCCGGGCATCCCGGCCCCCAGCACGTTGGGGTTGATCATCAGGGCGAACAATATTTCGGAATTGGCGGCGGCCGAGGTGACCAGGTTCTGCTCGTTTCCGAGCTTATTCTCCAAGGGCTTGATCACCCACTGCTCCTCGGTCTTCCCGTTGGCGGGGTTGATCTCGAAGAACGTGAATATCGCCTTGTTGGCGTTCTCGGGGGCGCAGAGGTTCGATTCGATGGAATCCAGGTAACCCTCGATGGCCTGCTGGCGCAATGTCGCATCCTTGAACTCCTCCCTGGGAAACCGCTTGTCCCAGAAGGCATAGGGGATCTGCACGTGCCATTTCCAGGAGATCTGGTTCTCGTAGGCCTTACGAAGGAATGAGGGGACCATGGCGGCGATGTCCAGCCATCCTGCAAGGTAGGCGCTCCACCACAGCGGGGCGGAGTAGTATTCGTTGTTGGACCAGGAGTCACGCACCACGTACATGAAGGATCGCCCCTTCACCCTTCCGGCCATCCGGAACCGGTCCAGGCACCCTGCCGGATCAAACTCATCCAGCACATCCAGCGAAAGGTATTCCCCTGCGGAAGGCGTGGAAGACCATTTCCCGGAGATGAAGCATTTTTCAACGACGCCGGAAGAAGAGGCCACCGACAGCCGGCAGTACCGGGCGTTCACCGTGTTGATCCCCACCATGGAGGATCCCACTGAATCCGGCACCAGCTGCACGAACGAAGGCCCGAACTTCAGGTAATCCCGAAGCGCCTTCTCCAGGTACCGGCGGACCATCCGCGAGTTGACAAACCGGCGTACCGACTGGTCCGCCACCATCGAGAGGGTCTCGTTCCCCGCATCGTCGTAACCGGTCACCCTGACAGGGTAGATCCCCTGCCCCAGGGTGAAGTTGCGGATGAACTTAAGGCCCGTGTTGAGCACCCCCACCCGTGAAACCAGGGCATCGGCCATATCCGGAAACCGGTTCCCCGACCCCCAGTCCGCCACCTCGTAGGAATCCACAAAGGTCTTGGGCAAATCAGAAGAAGAAGGCGCAAGCACACCGGAACCGGAACCGGAAGCAGCAACTGAAGAAGCAGCAAACGAAGCCGCACCCAGCGGCACCCCCGTTGTCTGAAAGAAATGTGAGGAGCCATACCCCACCAGCGGCACCCCCGAACGATTAAACACCACTTCAGCCATACTCAAAGGATCACTTTCATACCGTTCCACTCCACAAGCGCATCGATATCCATGGCCACCACATGTCCCGCCTGACTCAGGGAGTCATCTACCGGCATCACCCCCCGCATCCGGTTACCCGCTACATGGAAAGGGAGTCCCGAGGCCACCCCCCGGGGAATGAACGAGAGTTCCCCGTTTTTCTTAACGAACTTCACGGAAAACACCGCCTGCCTTCCCGAAGGCAGGGTCTTCACATCATACTCGCGCAGGGCAAGGTTGCGGCGAATGGTTGATGACATATACCTTTGGCTTGTTTTTAGCCAAGGTATAGGGAAAAATATGGAGAGGAAAGGACAGAAAATGAAAAATATAATTGGCTAAATGTGAGAAAACCAGGGATGGAAATTAAAACTCATGTTGCTCCCGGACAGATGTTCTATAACCATTTTCATATGAATTGCCTTTCAATATATGCATTTATAGAAAGTACAATATATCAGAACATTAACATATAATCAAAAAAGATAGTATAAATTATTCACCTGTTATTTTACATGGATTTGTTTAAAGAGCAACCTCTGCATCCTGTTATCCGCAACATGGGAAGGTAGTTCCAGGCTCACAAATAAAATCTCTTATAGATATTTTGAGGACAAGGATTTACATTAAAATTTTATACATTTAGGATGAAAAAATTTAAAGTCATTTTTTAAACCCAGCCAATTGAATAAAAATGGAAAAAGGTCGCGAGAAAATAGCAGTTACCAAAAATGGTAAAGATCATATTCGAATAATTCCTTTTGGCTCCGAAGAAAACAAAGTTCAGATAAAATTCTCCTTTATCGACAAATCATTCATTGTTAGGCGATTTACATTAAATAAAGGGGAAGGGGAACTTCTTTATATTCCCACAGATTTTGGCTTAGTTTCAGATGAAATAACATACCATAATTCAACCAAAATTCATTCCACTGCAACTCTATTGACCAAACTAAAAGGCAGTAGTGAACGAGTTCCGATCTTGAAGGAAATAATTGATTTGGACTTAAGAAATCTAATTGTTCCAATACCAATTTGCAGGATTACAATAAATCGGGAATCTGATGAATTGTATAGTAAAAAAGATATTCACAACAATATAAATCTATGCTCAAAATATAACACCACAGAGATATATGTTTCTTCTGCAAAATATGACTCAGAAAACTTAGCCAAGAGATTCCCCCATATTGTTGAATATCTTTTCCCAATATCGACGGTTGACTTTATTGTGTATGGAGCAGGTGTTGGGAGTATACCAATTATGATGAAAATGCATGAGAATATTAAACCCATAACAGCATTAGAGTCTGATTTAATAGGGAATTACAGATTTTATTATAGAACTTATGAATTGCCAAAAACGAATTCCTTTTTTCTATATTCAGATGAAGAATATTCACACAACAATTTCATTGAGTTTTTCAATAATGTTGACTATTTAGATTTGTTAGCAATTACCAATATTGGTTTTAAGATAAAAGGAACAGAAAGTTATGAAGTACTACCTGCATATAAGCGAGATGTTGAGCATTTAAAAAAAACCGGATTTCACAAAGATTACATAAAACGTCTCAATAGAAGGTTTTATGCTAAAGAAGCAGAGCTTAAAAAATTAAAGAAATTTCGCTCCGGGATAATTTTTAATTGATTAATACATCCCAAGATACACCAGATATTCTTTATAAATTGCGATCTGCTATTCCATAATAGTTTATAAGATGTTATTTTTCCCCAATCTGTTGAACCATTTCAAATAACGATCTTGCCGTTTTTTGTCTTGAAATATGTTCCCAAAATAATTCTCAATTGGATCATTAAATACCAGTTTCGCTTTTAATCGTTCCGGTGGTAACGGTTCCTTAACCAATATACCCATTCCATTTCTATGTACCAAACTTGCATAATCTTCTTTTTCAATTTTATAACAGTAGATTATGCCATATTTAAAGCTATTTCTTAAGCTTGCTACATCGGATAATATAGATTTGAATGAATCAACATGGCTTTCTAACCAATTCAAATCAACACCATCTACTTTGCCATACAACTCATAGTCTCTAACAAGATCAGATTTATGTTTCTCTCGGAATTTTGGATTAATCAAATACTCTTCAAGGTCATTTAAACAATAATAGACGGATCTAACTAACTCGCCTCCTGCAAAGTCTGAGGAGGCATATAATGAACACCTGTGCGCCGTTTCTCCAAGAAAAAAGTACTTTCCATTATTGTGATGATCTCTATTGGAATAATTTTTAAGTACACCAAATCCTCCTTGATGATTACCGAACCAGATCATTTTTTCATAAATAGAAATAATTCGATGTAAAGTATCAAGTGGGAGAAAGGAAAAACTGATTATTATGCCTTTATCTAAATTCTGTTCACTTAAATTACTTGTTCCATGAAATAGGTACGTATCATCTTCAAGCAACCATTCAGGTATTTCATTTATGTATGTTTCCATCGATTATTGGAATCTAATTTTCTTCAATTTCGACAGTTTCCGATTGAATCGGAATTCCAAACTCCAATTCGCTTTCATCTAACTCATATTTTGCGAATATCTTTTTAAGAATTCTGATTTTTGTATTGGTATCATTTCCGGTATACAAATAAAGATCTTCACCAATTTTTGTGTTCCAATTTTCTTTCTTTGATAATAAATCGGAAGAACCTTCCATAATTAATTGATATAATGGTGCTGGATCTATTTCATAAATCAATTTTGTGACATCCGCTATCATTTCAGCCCAGCTGAAAACTTTGTAATGAGTTCCCATAAATGTAAATGAGTTAATTCTTTTACCTTTAAATACAAAGTCCTCATCCAGACTATGCATTTCCGGGTCTAATACTTCTGGTTCAAATGAAGTTGAAGGATACTTCCATAACATTTGGGCAAGATCCCATAATTGTGACCTGCGGTTTTTCAATTCTTCTTCTCCCCATTTTTCGCATCTAGAAATATAAGCGTTTAATCGTAAATTGCTGTCTTTGAATCCATCTTTTAATTCTCTTTTTTCTAGAAACGGACGGTTACTATATTTGCTATTGTATCCGGTCAGTGTCAAATTTGAAATAGTATTCAGCCATTCGTCATATATGCGATCATACTCATCACCTAAATCTTTTTTCCATTGTTCTGTAAGGGTTTGGGGCATGATGTGTTCTACAGAAAAAGTGCCTTCTGTCATAGCTTTGATAACTTCCACCCTTTCCTTGCTATTTCCGTTTTCAAGACGATCAAACAGATACATTTTGTTCTTCGAATTCATTAAATATATATTACGGTTAAGGAAAGACTGTTTGAATTCTATATCATCTGGATATTGAGAAGAACCTTTTTTATTCAGTAAAATAAAAATCAACACATCAGCATAATCGTCGTTTGTACCTTTTAACTTTAGCACATCCTTATGAAGGGTGCAGAAAATCTTATTCAAGGCATTTGTACCATAGCTGCATATCAATCGTCGAAAAATAAACGATTCAATAGTTGAAAGCACTTTCACAGGAAGAGATTCCTGCACTTCACTATCCTCCACATATTTAAAAAATGCCAATAAGAATGAATTGATAATGGTCATATCCATTTGAGCCAAACGTTTCAGAATAGCACATACTGTTGGAGAGTATTTTGTTGCCAATGATAACTCATTATTTATTTTAGCATATCCTAGCATCTCAGCCAAGACCTCTTTAACAACTAAAGGGGCTTTGGTATTTTCAATGAATTCTTTAAATGTTGGATAAACGCTATTGATATTTGGGATCCTTCCTTGTCTAAGTGTCAAATAATCTCGCACGAAAGTGCTGACTTTGAAATTGGTATACTTTTCGATTGGGTTCCAATAGTTTTCATAATATGTTTCTTGAAGGTCAGAATTCAGGCCCATCAATACATAATTGCGGATTTTATCACTTTCTTGAAGGTCTAAACCGGTTGAGTTAAGGCTTTCAAAAATAGATTGAGGCTCATCGTCCTTATCAAGGTAGATATCAATAATTTTCAGCTTCTCAATTGCATCGTTTAACTCATCGAGGGTTAATTCCTGAAGTTGAATACGATCATAGAAATAATGATAGTTTGTGGTTACATTGGATTTATGATCATAACTCTCCTTCTTACCCATAATAATATTGTCAAACGCATCGCAATCATTTTTAATTGGTTTCAACCTCATTTTACGCTCTGACGGATTGAACTTATCAATCAAAAATGTTTCTTCAATATATTTGCAAAGGCTAGGTTTCTCAGAAACTAGCGTTCCTTCTTTCATCAGGTTAACCATTGCTGCCAGTATTAGAGAAACAGTTGTAATGCGTTGTTGACCGTCAATAATCAAATAATCATTTCTTTGTCCATTATTAGCTGGAGAGTAAACAATGCTACCAAAAAAATGACTCGATTTATTGTTCTGAATAGTTTTGACCAAATCATTAAATAGTTGAACACAATTTTCTTTTTTCCAGTCGTAATTGCGTTGATAGACCGGAATGATAAATCTGTTTCGCGCACCATCAATGAATTCAGTTAAAAATTTATCCTGACCTTTCATAATTCTAGTTTATGCACATTAATATTACACCTTATATTTTGAATAACTGTCCCCCAGATATATCCCAGAACCTATTGAAAAATGCACTGAGTTTATCAAGCACGGTTTCACGTTTCATGGTGCGTTCTCCCGTGGGGGAAAAGCGCGAAACCGGCGGCAATACTTTAGCGATAGCGGTACCGGTGGACTGCAAATAGCCATCACGAAACGCATTGTTGACGAACTTGTAGGTTTCGTCCTTGTCCAGATTTTCGTCCACGATAATACGGTCTAGCTCCTCCAGTTTCTTTGCATCCACAAAGGAGCGCCAGTCATCATCAACATTGGTTGCCGGTGTCAACGAGTCGATAAACTGCTCAATAAGCTCTTTTTTATTGCGGAGTTCTACACTGGAGTCGATGGCTTTGTTGATGCTGACAACGATTTCCCTGTCCTGTAAATGACCATCATGGAACTTTTTGATCAGTGCCAGAATGTAGTCAATGTTGATCTCCACCTGTTTGATCAATTCCATCTCAAACACGATATCGTCATTTACATTTTCAGCGTCACACTTGTTTTTGCCCCTGATTTCATTGTAAAGGTTGATATACATGCTGTGGTAGTCCTGCACATCCCGCTCGCTGAGGATCTCGTTGCCGGCAAACTCATCGAACGTGGAAAGGATGTTCTTTACTTTCAGGATGGCGCCATACAACTTGATAAAGTCCTTCTGGTTTTGTTCCCCGATAATCTGATCACCCACAGGAAATTTACCCAGCAACTCGCTTACCAGATCGACATAACCCCGGACATCTTTATCGGCATGTTTATAGCCGTTGTAATACTCATCATAGGTTTTCAGCAACACAACGCCACAGGCTTCCTTATCACCGAAGAGCGCAATACTCTCGTTAGTGGCTTTCTCCAGATTGCGGAAACAGACGATATTACCAAAGGTCTTAACCGAATTGAGGATACGGTTTGTGCGGGAGTAGGCTTGCAAAAGCCCATGCAAACGCAGGTTTTTATCTACCCACAATGTATTCAGCGTGGTTGCATCAAAACCCGTCAGGAACATGTTCACCACAATCAACAGGTCTATCTCACGGTCTTTGACCCGTTGCGACACGTCCTTGTAGTAGTTCTGAAATTTATCGCTCGAGGTATCATAATTGGTCTTGAACATCCTGTTGTAATCCTTGATGGCTCCATCCAGAAAGTCCCTGGAGCTTTGATCCAGGCGGCTGGTATCCTCAAGGTTTTCATCCTCGATGATGCCATCAATCTCAGGATCGTCTTCATTTACCCCAAAGCTGTATATCGTAGCAACTTTCAGTTGTTTATCGCTCGGCAAAGCAGCCATTTGTTTCTGGAACTCGGCGTAGTATTTCTTTGCCACGTCAATCGACGAAACCGCAAATATGGAATTGAACCCTGCCAACCGACGCTCTTTCAACTGATAAAAACTGTTGCGCTTGGTCTTCTGGTCAAAATGGTCACTGATATATTTTACAATGTTACCGATCCGCTCCGGCGCTGCCAATGCCCGTTCCCTGTCAATGTTCCATACTTTCTCATCCTGAATGTTTTCCTGTTCCTTCATCGTGCTGATGTAATCAATGCGGAACGGGAGGACATTCTTATCAGTAATGGCATCCACAATCGTGTAGGTATGCAATTTGGCACCAAAAGCTTGTTCGGTGGTTCGCATATCAGCACGACCGTTACTGTTGGAGTTAACAGCGAAAATGGGCGTACCGGTAAAGCCAAAAAGGAAATACTTTTTGAATGTCTTTGTGATAGCTGAGTGCATATCCCCGAACTGGGAGCGGTGGCACTCATCGAAGATGATCACAATATGCTGATTGAATACAGCGTGGTGCTTTTGCTTCTTGATCAGGATTGAGAGCTTCTGTATGGTGGTAATGATGATATTGGCACTAGGATCTTCCAGCTGTTTCTTAAGGATGGCGGTATTTGTATTGCTGTTTGCCGCTCCCCTCTCGAACTTGTCGTACTCCTTCATGGTCTGATAGTCGAGGTCTTTACGGTCCACCACAAACAGCACTTTATCGATAAACGGCAATTTACTTGCCAGTTGTGCGGTCTTAAACGAGGTGAGTGTTTTCCCGCTACCGGTGGTATGCCAGATATATCCTCCACCCTTGATGGTGCCGAACCTCTTGTAGTTGTATGAAACATTGATCTGCCCCAGGATGCGCTCCGTAGCCACAATCTGGTAAGGGCGCATAGCTAGCAACAGTTTGTCGGAAGTGAATACACAGTATTTGGTCAGCAGATTTAGCAAGGTGTGCTTGGCGAAAAACGTCTGACCAAAGTCCATCAAATCGGTGATCGGGCGGTTGCTGGCATCAGCCCACCACGAAGTAAATTCATAACTGTTGCTGGTGAGTTTCCCTTTACGAGCCACATTGTTACCCAGTTCCTTTAAATGGGTAAACCGTGTGGTGTTGCTGTAGTATTTTGTGTAGGTGCCATTCGATATCACGAAGAGCTGCACATACTCAAACAGTCCTGAACTTGCCCAGAAAGATTCACGGTTGTAACGGTTGATCTGGTTAAACGCTTCTTTAATATCCACACCCCGTTTCTTGAGTTCGATATGAACCAGTGGCAAGCCGTTAACCAGAATGGTTACGTCATAGCGATTCGGTCTTTGACCATTATCGACCACATACTGGTTGATGACCTGCAACCGGTTGTTGTGGATATTTGCCTTATCAAGAAGGTAGATATTCTTTACCGTACCATCATCACGGGTTAAGAGTTGGATGTGGTCTTCCTGAATGATGGCTGTCTTTTCCTCAATCCCGATGTTCTGATTTGCGATTTTGCTTTTAAAGAACTGATCCCATTCTGAATTGGTAAACCGGTAACCATTTAGTGCTTCCAGTTGCAAACGCAGGTTGTTGATTAATTCACCCTCGGAAGCAATGGATAGATATTCGTAAGCCTGTGTTTGCAATTGATCGATAAAGGCCTTCTCGAGTTCCGCTTCCGTCTGGTAACTTGTTTCACGACGAAAATGCGACTGAAACTCAGTCACCACCGTACTTTCCGGATTCTCTGCAACAAGGGTATATTTATCCATTGTTTATATTCTTAAAATCCAACAGTTTCCCACGATAATATTCGTACTGCTTGCGGCGTGCCTGAATTTCTGCCGGTATTCCTTCCGAGATGTCGTTTACCAGTAAATCGAACTTATCCAAAATAGCTACAATGCGTTCCTGTTCGGAAAGGGGAGTTATGGGAATTTGAAATTTCTTTACTGTACTATTTGATATAGAAGGATAACCAGCCCCTTCTTGATTGTTTTCGACATAACTATAAAAATTCGCAGTTGTTAAAAGAAAGAACAGAAACTTTGGCACAAGAATTCTCTTATCTGCTCTAAGTAAACAAAAACCTGTGCTGCAAATCTGATTGTGATATCCAGAAGAAATTAATGAATATCTTTTTAGCGTAGGTCTTGTTGTCCCAAAGATTACGTCGTCTCTGTTTACAATTTGCTGCGCTCTACTTGGAGCATTAGTTGAATTTATGGTTTGTGTATCGGAAATTTTATTATTATCCCTACTTACAGATGTCAAGTCAATGTATTGATAATCTATATTTTGATTTTCTTTCCATTTGATATTTTCAGTCTTTAAGCATACCTCTCCCAGCGTTTTCCACTCGACCTCTTTCCCTTCAAAATTCAATAGCTGGTTGCGGTAGAATTCGTATTGGCGCTTACGTGCCTCCAGCTCTGCCTCCAGCTCTGCCTCCAGCTTGGTAAATTTGTCGAGGATTGTTACTATCTCTTGTTGAATGGGGAGCGGTGGGACTGGGATCTTCGTAGCTTTAACAATGTCTGCATTTAAATTTTGAACTGTACCTGATGAAGCTTTTTGCTTCCAATAATTTTGTACAATGTCTGAACGCAATAAATGAAAGAGAAAATCAGAAATTAAAGAACTTTCAAATCCCTGCATAGAAATCCAGCCGTCATGGATACAGCCATCAATTGCTAAAATATATGGCCTACCAAAACTCATGGAATTTGATAATACAAAATCACCTTTTTTAAGATACCTCGATTTTTCAGCACCTTCCTTTGTTATTTTTTCTTTTGTTTTTGTTATGTATTTATATTTTGAATTTACGTCACCTATTTTTATCCAAGGAATTCCATTTGGGTCATTTGTAACGTAATTTGAGATTGGTCGAGGGGATGCTCCTCTTGTAATAGTCATTACTTCTCCCAATTCCTTAAACTCCACCCCCTCAGGGCAATATTGTTCAATAAGTTCTTCTATCTTACTCATAAGCTCCCCCCTTCCAAATCAGCAACAATCTCATCGATGGCAGCACGGAGTTTGTTCTGGCGGATTACGATCTCTGCAATGTGGGCGTTGAGCTTTTCAATATCCACCTCTTCAGTAGTATTCTCCTGCTCCACATAACTGCTCACAGCGATATTGTAGTCGTTATCAGCGATGTCAGCGTTAGGCACAAGGCGGGTAAAGTGGTCAATATCCTTCCGTCCAATAAAGGCATTCAGTATCCTTTCACGATTGGCTTCCGTGAGCTTGTTTTTGTTACCGCCTCTTTCAAACTCAGCGGAGGCATCAATAAACAGTGTGGAATTGTCCTTCTTGCTCTTTTTAAGCACGATCACACAGGTGGCAATGCTTGTACCAAAGAACAGATCAGGCGGCAACTGGATAACTGCATCCACATAATTGTTATCTAAGAGGTATTTGCGGATCTTCTGTTCTGCTCCCCCACGGTACAACACTCCGGGGAACTCGACTATTGCAGCTGTTCCCGAAGTAGAAAGCCACGAGAGCATATGCATGGTAAAGGCAAGGTCAGCCTTACTTTTGGGAGCCAGCACACCGGCAGGAGAAAACCGGGGGTCATTTATCAAGAGCGGGTTTGCATCACCGTCCCACTTGATGGAATAAGGTGGATTGGAAACGATGCAGTCGAAAGGCTCATCGTCCCAATGTTTGGGGTCTTGTAGGGTATCACCATGGGCAATATCGAACTTCTCGTAGTTGATGTCATGCAAAAACATGTTGATGCGGCACAGGTTGTATGTGGATAGGTTAATCTCCTGACCGTAAAATCCCTGCTGTACGTTTTCCTTACCCAGCACCTTGGCGAATTTGAGCAGGAGCGACCCTGATCCGCAAGCAGGATCATACACCTTATTTACCTGTTTCTTCCCCACCACTGTGATGTTGGCAAGGAGCTCCGAAACTTCCTGCGGTGTAAAAAACTCTCCTCCCGACTTACCGGCATTGCTGGCGTACATGGTCATCAGGAACTCATAGGCATCGCCAAAGGTGTCATTGGTGTTGTCCTGATATTCCCCCAGTCTCAAGCCTCCGATCGACTCCATCACTTTAACCAGAAGATCGTTGCGCTTCTGTACCGTCGCTCCCAGCTTGTTGCTGTTCACATCAATATCATCGAACAAGCCACGCAGATCGTCTTCGCTGTCGGCTCCCTTTGCGGAGTTTTCAATGTTGTTGAAGATACGGCTCAATGTCTCATTGAGGTTGGCATCGCTTTTAGCGGATTTCCGGACATTCTCAAATAGCTCGGATGGCAGGATGTAGAATCCCTTTTCCTTCACTGTGTCGGCTCGCCCGAATTCGGCATTCTCATCAGATAGTCGGGCATAGTCGAAAGAGGTATTGCCGGTTCGCTGTTCTTCCCTGTTTAGGTAATCCGTAAGGTTTTCCGAAATGAACCTGTAAAACAGCATGCCTAACACGTACGATTTAAAATCCCAGCCATCAACGCTTCCTCGTAAGTCGTTCGCTATTTGCCATATGGTGCGGTGCAGTTCTGCCCTTTCCTGTTCTTTGGTCATAAAAAATCAGTTTAGTGAGTTTGTCATAAACAGAGTGCAATGCAAAACGAAATGGATAAACATTCTTGAGTTCAATGGCTACATTTGACACATCTGCTTAATAATAAGCCAATTAATAAAATCGGTTTTGACTGACTAAATTAAACAATAAAATCAATTTTGCTTCCCAGTGAATGTTTCAATATGACGGAAATATGTGAGTACAACACTTAATGAACAAAGGTTTTAGCAGATAGCCTTTCAAATGTTCTTTTTGCCCCCTTTTTCTTACAAGAAAAAGGGTCGATCCCGGTTCAGTTTATTTTGATGTATTTTACAGAAACAGAGTGATTTGCACGTTTTAAGCGTGCATATCACCCTGTTTTCTGTTGATCCATGCCGAGCCTGCCCTATCGGGGCATGAAGAAAAAAAGGCACCTTTTCAGGAAATATGACATTCACCATAGAGCCAGACAGCAGGCGCCACAGTGCAGGACAGGGCGCACCACAGCGCCGGACACGGTGCACTGTGGTGAATCACAGCACAGCAGGCAGTCCTGCAGTTGCTGCCCGATGGGTGCAATGCAGTCCTGAGATTTCACGGGAAGCCTGGACGTAGTCAAGGATTCACGTACCTTTTCGATAATAACTATGGATTAGATAGACAAGAATATTCTTTCTGTGGGGGAACATTGGTTCAACTCGTTCAACTCACCTCCCAATCCAAGGCATTCAGTTTTAACAAGAATATTCTGATAGCATCGACCATTTCCTCATAAGTTGGAGAGTCTCCATAGATCATTTGCTCTTTCATCCTTAAGAAATCCTGCTTCCACAACTCATTTGTCCCGGACGGTGGAAGTGGATTAATGTTTTTGGGATTATGGAGTTTATAATTAACGCCACCCAGGCGGGTGTATTTCTGCCGGTGATGCACGATTTCCGCATAAAGTTCCTTATTTGATAAAGCCTCCAGTGCGAAAGGAGTACCTACAAGCACATAAATATCATACAGGTGTCGGCTCATTCTGTCTACCCGGCTTTTTTCAACTGGCCTTTGGAATTCCTCATGCAAGAGAAATATCTTTTCCAGAAATGTTCTTTCCGGATTCACTGTAGGTATTGACACCGGCAATGCCGCATAGGCAGATTCCGGAAAACTCGCATCAACAAAAGAAGAAATGGATTGAAGAGAAAACGGTTCCCGTAATGACCTGCATCCGATTTCCAATTGAATCTTTTGCTGTATGTAACCAGTTGACTCGGTATGATTCGGATATGAGATCTCAATAACCCGCGGATCCTGATCTGAATCAACCGGTTTTACCAGGTTAAAATTTACATCTACAAAACCATTGTCCCGAAAAGTAGTAACCAAATCCGGGAAGAAAACGGAATTGATGTATTCATTGAACCGGATACGCATTCTTGTTATCTCTTTCTTTGGCAATTTACCTGGAAAACCCAAAAAATTGCGATCCAAGGCCAGGTCAATATCTTCGGAAAATCTGCTGATCAAAGACCAGGCTTTATTCAAAGAAGTTCCTCCCTTGAAAAGTAAATGGTCTTTGATTTCCATGCCGAAAATCAATTCCAAAGCCTTTACGACCCACCAATCCTTCTCTACAGCAAAAGGGGGTAACCCTGTCAATTCACTGACCTGCTCAAATATCTTTACTTTTTCACCCGAAGAAATAGTGGAAAAATCAACCTTCTTCATTTACAATGCCTTTTTCATTATACTTTTTATCCATTCGGGTGCAAGATTCATATCCTGAAACAACAACTTTTGATCTTCCCGCTTTAAGTGGTCAATGATTTCCGCTTCTTCGACGGAAGAGATCTTATCTTTCCCAATCTCACGCAAGGCCTGGATTACCAGACTGCTGATCTTTCCTTTAGCCATCAAATTTTTAGGCGTTGTTTTCTTGAATTTGATACTCCGTTTTCCTACTTTGATTTCTCGTGGAGCGCCATCGGTAAGAAAAACCAGCCGCATAGGCACCTGCGTACTTAAACCCAATGCATTTAACGCATAGGATCCCGTTGGCACAATCCTGATTTTGTCCCTTTTGGCTATACCTTCCGCAACCTTTTCTGCCGTGGGCATTATTTCCCCAATATACTTGCTGACCTTTGGCCGGACGTAAATACCCCTGGTTATCCTTTTTATAACGCCTTTCTTCTCAATACGATGCAAGGCAAGCCGTATCGATCCGGAAGATCCGAAATTCTCAAAATCTTCGGGAAAAAGAAGCGTTCCCCGCGGAACCTTCAATATCTTTTCTTCTATCTGTTTTTCAATGCTTTGCATTTCTTTCACAACTAAATAATTGTAACAAAAATAGACAATAATTGTTACAATGCACTACTCCAACTTTAATCAATGTCAAAGTAGTAAGAGAAAAAAAAACACAGAATATGTTTTGATGTAGCACATTCCTGAAATCCTTTGCCACCGACCAAAAAAAGGGATCCCGACCGATGGTCGGGATCCCTTTCTTGTCAGAACCTGATCTGGCTCTCAACTTCGGTGATCTTCCCCTGAAGCGTGAGCCGGATCTCTTCCAGGATCCGTGCAACCACCGAAGAGTTGGAGGTCTTGAACTCCTTGCCCGAGGCGATGTCCCGAAGCACGATCTGGGTGCTCATCCCGTCGGTCCCGATCTTGAAGGTCTGAAGGTTGCGGTAAGACTCCTGCAGCTTGCGCCAACGGTCGATCAGCATGGTGAGATCCTCCACCATGGTGATCCGCTGCTCGAGCAACAGCTCCGGTTGCGGTGCCGGCTTCTCCACCACGGTCTCTACGGCGGCTTCAGTGGCCGGCTCCTGGTTCTTCACTACCTGCATCGGAGCAGATTCTTCAACGGGTGATTCACTGAGTTTCCTGGCTGTATTGGCCATAAGGTTTCACCGCTGCCCTGCGGATTTGTTTTGGCATCTGGCTCGCCGGTTATTCAATAATTACGGGCTGACTGAATTGAGCTGCCGCGGATGATGTCAAGGGCGGATGTCACTTTCCTGCCAGATTGAGGGCAACCCAAGGAAAGTGAACGCGTGCGAAGCATCCCGGACCAAAGGATGCGATGACCATCGCAGAGGGTCCGGGACCCTTGACAGTTCCGTGGAGCGATAAATAACTTTGCCGCGGAATTAGAGAATAAGCCCCTCTTTGACCCCGGCAAAAAAATAAAGCCGTCCGGCCCTCCGGCCGAACGGCATGTGTGGTTGCAAGGCGCAGTCCTGCAACAACCACAGTTCAGAACCCGAACAGAAGCCTTGCGGTTTCGGGTTTGGAACCGTCGCGTTTCTGAAAGATCAAACTCTGCCGGTCATCAAGTCTGCGGATGACCGGCCGGGCCCTGTAATCCAGGTCGACCCCCCAGGCCCCGTAGAAGGCGTCGCACCGGGCATCGTACCAGGCCACCTCACCGGCCATTTCGTTCATGAAGAGGTTCAGCAGGGTCATGCGCACCATGCTGATATCCTGGTCGGCACCGTAGAACCGCAGCCACCGGTTGTACCGGGCGGCTGCCATCAGACGGCGGCCGCTGCGGCACCGGTAGTCGGCCACGCGCATGTTGGGCATGTCCAGGGCTTGAAGACCCGGCAACATGTCGCAGTATTGCTGCGGAACGGGGATATGAGAGCGGCTGACGTACTCCCCGTAGAAATCACCCAGCACGTCCCTCCTTCCGGAACCATTGGCAATGGATTCCTCCAAAAGCGAATACCAGGTTTCGATGAACAGGTAACGCTGGGGCTTGTCATACGAAAAAACCAGCGAGCGGGTGATGTCTTCAATCCCGGAATTCATGGATATGGCGGCATCCAGGAACTGGGAGAAAGCCAGGCTGACCCCGCTATGCGAGGCCAGCCTGAGCATGTTCCGGGCAAAGGTGCGCGTTCCCATCATGAGGCCAGTTGAGGGTTGATACTGCGGGTTTCGACCTCCCGGGTCCCCCACATGGCACGGATCTCCTCCATCGAGAACTGCTTGCCGTTGCGCTTGCGGTAGTCGCCGCTCTGCCAATACCAGGCCAGCTTGTTGGGGGAGAACTTGAAGGCCCGCTCCTTGAGCTGGGCCTTCACTTCCCGGGTGTTCCCGGTGATCCAGATCCAGCTGCCGATGACCTCGATCGAGATCCCTTCCAGAAAGATCACCTCCAGAAGTTTGTTGCGGATCTCCGTGGATACGAAGTGCTCCCAGGATTTACGTCCCTGGGAGAAGGAGGCGTTGCCGTTGATCAGCCGTTTGCTCAGCAGGTCGTACTCGTTGTTGATCTCCTGCATGTCGGCCGTGGACCCTCCCCTGTCGGGATGATGCAAAAGGGCGAGCCTGCGGTACTCCGACCGCAGCTCATCCAGCGTTGTAATGTTCTGAAACCATTTCATCGTAGTCGTGATTTAAAGGTTACAGCACGCCGTTGTCGGCGAATGAGAAGAAGGACTCGGAGGTCAGGATCAGGTGGTCCAGCAAAAGGATGTCCAGGAGTTTTCCGGCATCCTTGATCTTGCGGGTGATCACATGGTCGGCATCGCTGGGCGTGAGGTTGCCCGAGGGGTGGTTGTGGGCTACGATGATCGAGGTGGCGCAGGCTTTGAGGGCCACCTGGAAGATCACCCTGACATCGATCACCGTCCCGGTGAATCCCCCCTTGGAGGCCAGGTGAGCCCCCAGGATCTGGTTGCTGCGGTTCAGCAGAAGGACATAGAAGTATTCCACATGGTCGTAGCCCGGCCAGAACTGGGTGCAGGCCTTGTAGGCGTCGGTGGAGGTAGTCACGTTGATCCTGCTTTTGGCAGGCACGCGATGGGAATAGGAGACCTCGATCTCGCAGACTGAAAAATCGAATGAATTCATTGGGTATCACCCCTGCCCTGGGGATTTGTATTGGCTTGTGGCACGCCGGTTAAATTTTCGGCGGTCCCGCCATTGAGCTGCCACGGATCAGGGCAATTGAAAAGAATGGAAAAAGCAAAACCGGGGTGAGGGCTCCCGCCTGCGGGAGACGAGCCCGAAGGGCCACGGCCCTTGACCGTTCCGTGGAGCGATCAATAACTTGCAAGAAAATTTAACAGGCCCCCCTTCAGAGAAAAAGAAAGAGAAAAAGAAAGGAACGGAAAAAGAAAAAATGAAACCAACCGGACCAGACAATCCAGGGAAACGGGAAAAGGAAGCGACCATAAAAAAATCCCCCCGCCGAAGGCGAGAGGATTTTTCTTTATAACAGGGCGGCTTCTTCCTTCTTTGCCGTCTTTTTACGTCCCCTGGCTTTGGGAGCTTCCGGTTTCACCGGCTCATCCGCCCTTCTGGAGAAGTAGCAGGTGTGGGTGCGGCCGAACTTGTCGGGTTCCCGGAGCTTGGCCACTTCAAAGGTGACGTACTTCACCCCGTCGCGCTCGTAAGCGATTTTTTCAACTTCTTCCAGCTTCAGCGTAACTTTCGCGATCTGGAGATTCGGAACCTGGGTCCCTTTGCCGATGTAAATTTTTTCGTAAGCCATGATGTTAAATTTTAAAGTGTTAAAAAATTATATGCAAGGTGCAATTCTGATGATCACGGCTGTCAAGGAGGAACTGGAATACCGGAGCGACCGCAGGGAGTGAGGATATGCCGGGAAAATCCTTGACAGAGCGAAGCGCCCGATGGGATCAGCAGAATACCTTAGCAGATGATTTTGACACACTTATTTAACAGCGTGGCCGAAAAAATACCGGCAAAAGGGAGCGGTGAAGAATCAGGTCGCAAAAACCGATTGAAGCTGGCCTGAAGAAAAAATCGATAAGGGGGCAAAGGGGTGGCCCGTTCACCCTGAAAGTGGCCGGCCGGGAGCCCATGCACGGCAGCCTGCCCTGCGGATTTCCATGGGGGCGGGCCACCGACCGGGAGCACAAATGCCACGGACAAAAAGGGCAAAGAAAACACGACCGGCCTGTCAAGGAAAATCCCCCCTTGGGCGGGGTGGAAACCTTGGGGAGCGATCAGAGCGTGGCCTTCCGCGTATTGTATTTGTAATCAATGGGGGAAGCCTCACCCGCTCATGCCGTAGAACCTTTCCAGGCAAAAGCGGTAATACCGTTCGTTGATTGATCCCAGGGAGTTAAAGCGCATCATGTAGCGGATCTGGGGATCCGTGAGATCTTCCAGGTCAAAATAGCGCTCCACCCCCGGGAACCGGGTAAGAAGGGCCCAGACCTGCTCCCTTCGGGGACTCAGCAGGGTGGATTTGCTGGAGCCGATGACAAAGGCTCCCTTCACCTCCGCTCCCCCGGCCCCGATGTATCTTACCAGGGATTGGATCGTGGATCCGGAAGTGTAGACATCATCCACGATGATGTAGCTTCCGGGAGCGACCGGGCCTGAGAATTCAGGTTGATAGTAAAGCCTCTCGATCATGGCCGAGCCATGGGCCAAGGGCCTGAGCCGGATGGCATCGTACAATTGCAGTCCTGAATGATGGCACATGAACTCAGCCAGGGCAAGCGGAATCCGGTTTCCGGAGTTTTTCAGAACAGGACAGACATAACCCGAAAGGTGTGCGAAGCGATCTATATCCGGAATGATATCCGCCACCAGCCGGCGTGCTTCCCCAAGGGAGCCGGCCTTGGCCGCACGGTACAAAGGATGGGAAGTCAGCCGCCTGGCGGATGACAACCGGGTGATGCGACGAAGGTTCATCGCCTGGGGTATCTGATCACCCGAAGATCAAGCCCGTATTCGTTGGCCAGCCGTATCATGTCGGCAGTCCCGCGAGAGTGGCCATCCCAGAAGCAGACGCAGGCATCCGCGTACCGGGCCATCACCACGTTGCGTTTGTACCCCGCGGAGTTGCCGTCCCTTTCCCAGTCGGCCGGGAACTTCCTGAGTGGAATAAGCCTCTCCCCGGCATAGCGGATGGCCAGGGAATCGGCACCCCGGGCGGCGCCTGAAACGATCTCAACATCTGATTTTCGCGAAAGGAGACGGTCAAGGGTGGAGGAAAGAAGCTGGTAGTCGGAGAATTCCCTTCCCCCGGCAACGATCACTTTGAACATGGGATTCACTGCTGCCCTGCAGATTTATTTCAGCATCTGGCACGCCGGTTAATGAAGAATTGAGGATGATTGAAAAGCTGTTACCGGCAATGCTTTGAAACCAACTCCGCCAGCACATCGCCATGGCACGACAAAGGCCTGCACCAGCACCCCAGTGTTTTGCCCTTTAACTCATGCAAGTCCTTCAACAGGTACCTGCCATCGCCCGAAGTGATCCAATCCCGGTAAGCAGCAATTGCCGCCTCCCTGCTCTCCACAACGAAATCTGCCCTGGTGCCAGCCTTGTGAGAAAAAGGATTGCCCCATTTCGAAGGCCGGCCGATGTACACGTCATACTGATCTTTCTTACAATGAACTACCTTACACATATTTTTCACTGCTGCCCTGCAGATTTGTATTGGCCTCTGGCGCGCCGGTTAAATTTTGCAGGGAGCTTCATTGAGACGCAGCGAATAAGGCAAGGGCGGCGAAGCCGTTCATATACCCTTGCCGTTTCGATGGTCGATCAATAACTTTGTAAAATTTAAGCGCACGCCCACTTCAGAATAATGGAACATCAACGGTTCAGAATGTAGGGTGGAGGTAAAACACGAGCAAAAAAAAAGCGCCCCCCGGGCGCTAGTGAGCCATGACCTCACAAAATATCCTGTATTCCCATTCCACGGTTTCCCGTGGCAGCTCGTTCTCGGCTTCGGGCCAGTAGATGGTTGACAGATACTCGCAGAACTCCTGCCACAGGGATTTTTCGGTGATTTTCAGATGCCTTTTCATAGTGAGTAAGTTTTAAGAAATTATATGCGGCACATTCGGAGTCTGATCTGCATAAAAACAAGGAGGAACTGGAATACCGGAGCCAGCGCAGCGCAGCGAGGATATGCCGGGAAAATCCTTGTTTTCGCCGTAGGCGCCCCAGTATGCATATCAGGCTCGTGCTTGGCATGGAATTTCAAAACTTACCATGAAAAGGCATCAGCACCGGAAAAGCCGGCAGGGGTTCCGCATCCGGCAACCATTGGCCCGGGGCCGGCTGCCCGGAAACAACAAGGGAATACGGGCCTCTTTGGTCATGGCCACAGTGCTCAGGGGCGCACACCATTATGGCGAAGTTTTGATGCGGGTGGGTTTTAAAGGCTGACCGACCAAAAAAAAACCTCCGGACCGAAGGCCGGAGGTCAAAAGGATCAAACAAGTTCAATGACCGGGTAATTGTGCTTCCACATTGAAGGTATAAGCGTTACCAGGTTATTGTAAGCTTCGGCCAGATCCTGGATCCAGGGATGATCGGCCAGACTGCCGTCATCCAGGTAGGGACCGATCACCCAGAGCATGGCATCCAGGGACCGCAGAATATCCTCGAAGGGGATTTCCAAGGTATGTACTGCAGGATTCATAGGGCAGGGTCAATAGCGTCCAAACTGACTGTTCAGAAACTCCTCGTCCTGGGCGCTTTCCAGAAAACGGCGGTAGTCCTGCTCACCACACGAGGGACAGTACACTTTTCGGGATGATGGCCAGTAATAGGCGCTTACGCCCTTGCGAAGTTCACAGCCGCAGGTGGAGCACCTGGAGTTGAACCTTACCGTGACCGGATAGGGATCGTTCTTGTATCTTTTCATTTTACCGAAGATTTTGAATTGGAAAATTCTCTGGAAACGACAACCAACCGGTTGCCGCGGGATTCAACACGGACAATCCTGCCACCTGCGCCCTGGATTCTGTCCTGCACCGGGAAGGATTCAAAAGGCGAAAAGCCGGGGGAGGCTTGCTTGCGCCTCCCCTGACTCAGATCATGTGGAAATCTCACCATCCTGCTCATAACATCTTCAGATATTGGTTATAAGCACGGCTGAAAATCCCGGGATCGTACTTGCGCAGTGCGGTGCCGTACTGGCACAGGTTCATTTCAATCATACGGATGCGGCCACCGATGATCCACCGATCCGATCCCTGGGCGGGGCCATGGGCGTTGAGATACAACTCAAAGGCATGCCTGGTGATCTTGGGCTTGTTCATGGCTCAGTCCTCCCAGGGTAACATGAAAAACAGAGCCGGGTTGGGACGGTCAATATCTTCGGCAGTGATGACAGCCTTGATCGTTACAATCAGCGATCCGTCCGGGTTCAGCTTTTCATTGCGCTGGTTGGTCAGCGTCAAAGGCCGGGGAAGCACGAAGTCAAAGCGCAGAAACGAGCTGGCGCATTCCCTGGATTTGGGAACAAAGGCTTCCAGGATCCGGGAGATTTCGGTAGTCTTCCCTGAGCAGTCGGCACGATCGCCGCTTGCGTCAACGTAGTGGTTCCACACGGAATCGTTGAAATAGACCGGAACATTGATCCCCAGTATTCCGGAGATGATCGTGGGGATCGGGATCAGCACGCCGTCGTCAAAGGCCATGCGGGTGGTGTAACTGAAGATGATGTCTTCTTTTTTGAACATGGAATTCACCCCTGCCCTGGGGATTTGTATTGGCATCTGGCCCGCCGGTTAAATTTTCGGCGGACCCCAACATTGAGCTGCCACGGATTAGGGCAACTGCGAAGAAAACAAAAGGAAAACTGGGGCGAAGGCTCCCGCCCGCGGGAGACAAGCCCGCAGGGCCTGCCCTTGACCGTTCCGTGGAGCGATCAATAACTTGCAAGAAAATTTAACAGGAGGGACTCAGAAAAACCTGAACTCAACTGACAGCCTGACAACCAACGGAGAAAATCGGTATTTTTACCCTATACTAAAACCTTCAGATATGTCATTAGAAAATACTTTTACCGTAAACTGCCCCAAATGCGGACATGAACAAGACGTAATTGTATGGTCCTCACTAAACGTCCAGCTTAACCCCGAAGCAAGGGAGGATTTTCAAAGCGGTAAGATAAATCTGTTTACGTGTGACGCCTGCGGAACCCAGGCAGCCATGAATGTGCCTTTCATGTACCATGACATGGAAAGAAAATTCTGCGTACAATTCTATCCCGAAGACTCCATTAACGATGATGTGATTTTCGGTAATTACAAACAGGAGAAGGATTCTAGCAACGTCGTCTTTTCAGATAGCCATATGCCTGAATACGAGAAAAAGAACATGGGCTACCTTTTACGTCAACATATCGTATTCTCCATGCAGGAGGCATACCTTTACGTTAGGTTCATGGAAAAGCTGCATGAGCATAGCAAGAACAAATGATCCTGTTCAGATCCTGGGATTTCCATATGGGGCACTGTATCACCAGAAGGATTACGCGCATCGGTCTGTCTATAAGGCAGTATAACCAAGAGGCCTTTTTCCTGTAGGACCACGTATTTAAAAAAATAGCTGAAGGATTGGCTTAACAATGATCCAATCTTTCAGCTATCAAACTGCATGATTCCGCGTCCCGAATTACGAAATCGTCATTTACCATTTATCAATCAAAGAAAACCAGCATCTGGGATACTTCCGTTTACCCGGGAATAATCTCAAGGTTCCGTAGGCTCATATTCCTCGATGCTGATATAGCACCACCAGAAAGCTTGTTCTACGTTCAAAAATAGATCATAAACTTCCGCATACTTCTTCTGGCAGCCAATGTTCATGAACTTGTCAAGTTCCTTAATGGCACCTTCCATGTCACCATTGTCGGCAGCCTCCATGGCAGCTTCGTAATGTACATAGAGCGCAGGATTCTTCAAGGCAGGAGTTTCATCGATGGCTGCCTGTAATTGTTCGAGAGAACTGGGAAGCCAAACAGCACATGTCTCATCAGTGCAGGTCGTACCCATTCCAATGGCAAGGAATGTGAAAACCGAAAACAACATCAACACTTTTTTTCTCATAATTGAAGTTTTAAGAGATTAAACATCAGAAAAAGTTAATGAAAAAAAACCGAAATATCTGATATATAGATAAATAGAAACAATTAAATGCAAAAAAAAAGAAATCTCTTCTTGAATCCCAATGGTAATGGGCCTTACGGGAAAGATCACATAAAGTACCTTAATTTAAGTACTTAAAAAACAAGCATTTCCAGCAGGGAAAATCAGATTCTCGGATTGACAAACGTGGACTGCCTTACCAGCAAACTCCCATACTTGGTCCACATCCGCTTGTCCGCCGCATCCCCGAAATGCGTCGCCTCCTCCGGCAGGATGGTGTTATTGCGCTCCGAAGCCTTGTTCTTCTCGAACTTACCGTTGCGCTCCACCACCCGGGTGTTGTTCATGCTGATCAGCGTGTACTTGCAACTGCGGGCATTGAAGATCACCCGCGGATAGCGGGTATCCTTACCCTGCAGGATGTTGGCCCAGAGCAGGTATTTGTCATGCTGGGGAGGCTCCTGTCCCCGGTGCACCTTCTGGATCACCGTCCATCCTCGTTTCTCCAGCAGGTCGATGGCCTGCTGGTTGTAGGTGGTGCTATTCGAGGCGTTGGGCTGGCGGCTGTCCCCGTACCGGTCCCGGAAGTACACCAATACCTTTCTTGAATGGTTGCCGTAATAGGCTGCGAACTGCTCCACCAGGTCGTTGATCATCACCCCTGACGAAAGGTCGGGCTTGGTGTAGAATTCGTTGATGAACTTGTCGACCGGCTCCACCATCCGGGTCACGAAGTTGAAGTTCCCCTCCTGCCCCACCGAAAAGAGTGAGATCTTGCTCCCCCAGTCCGGGACGATCTCCAGGGGTTGCCAGGGGTCGCAGTCCAGGTCGAAGCGCGAATCCGGCGTCTCGAGTTGCGCCCCGCTCCAGTTCGAGTTCTCGGCCACCGAGCGGATGTAGCTGTCGTTGGAGGCGTCGTAGTAGTAATGGACCTCTGGCGTGAAATGGTAGTACCCGTCCTCCACCCGATCGGGCATCCAGTTCAGGATCTCTATCAGGAAGGTGAGCATGGATTGTTTCTCATACTCCCTTCGGATATAGGAGAACCCCAGATTCTTGAGGTTGTCGAAGGCGTTGGCCAGGGTGAAGAGCACCCCCGATCGGGACACGAACGGGGTGATCTGCTTTTTGAGCCGGACGGTCTCGTTCCAGATGTCGGAGAATAGCCTGCGGTCCTCCCTGGCTGAAGCCTGCATCATCTGCACCTGCAGGTTCACGATCCGGTTCCAGGTGTCGAACAGCGGGATCCCGGCCTCCTCCTCATAATACTTCCCGAAATCCAGCAGCCACCGCTGGTCGGGATTGAAGGGCATCGAGGAAACATACCGGAAGCCGTGGTGCTGGGGCACCGGACGGCCTGACAATTTCCCGAAGTACTCCTCGTTCCCCCGGTTGGCCGGCGACACCTCCTGGTCATACCGCTCCTTGAGAAGCGTCAGGGCCTCGTCCACGATCTCGCGGTCGATGTTGGGCCCGCGGGCCGACCCTTCCCTCTCCTGGCTCAGCAGAAGGAACCCGGTGCCATTTGAAAACGATATGAAGTTGTCGTAGCGGGTGATCTTTTCGTAGGGCGTAAGCCACCCCTTGGGTGGCCGGCGCCCGATCACGAAATCCCTGTCCTTCTCATACCCGATCTGCTCCAGGAATTTCAATGAGCTGGGAAGGGTCCGGGTATAGATCTGCCCGAAGGTGCGGCCCGTGATGGCCGTCACCGACCGGGGCATCCGGCGCACGAGGTTGTTGATCTCCCAGCCGATGATATAGCTCTTGCCCGTCCCCCGGCCATGGATGTCGACCTGGGAGGGCGCCCCGCTGAGCACCGAGATCAGCTGCGGGGAGTTCAGGTGTACCAGTTCGGTGACCATCCCGTCAACTGTTGATGATTTCGGCGGCTTGGTCCTCGGTGATCTCCCCGCCGGCAAACAGCGCCCGGTTGAGCTCCTGCAGGGTCTCTGCCGGGAGCTTGTGCAGGTTATTCAGGTCCACCTTCAGGGTCTCGTTCCTCACGTTGACCAGGATGTAGAACTGGTGCTTCTCGTTGCGCAGCGGATCCGGCAGGTTCTCGGGTTTTTCACCGATGGCCCGGATCAGGTTGGCGTGTTCCTGGGCGATGGTCTTGCGGTCCTGATGCGTGTCCTTACGGCGGCACTCGGAGATGTTGGCGATGATGTCGTTGATCAGCCACGTCTGCCAGAAGTCGTATTCGAAGGTGTAGAAGGTGTTGAACATGCGTGTGGCGAACCGAAGGTCCTGGTAGGCCTGGGTCCGGGAGATGTCCGGGTATTTGGCCTGGTGGATGGCCACGGCCTGCTTCTGGACGGGGTTCTTGTCCAGGACCTTCGAGAGCGAGACGATGCGGTCCAGCATCTGTTGCTGCTCCTGGTTAAGGGGCGACTCCCCGGGCTGCAGCACATGGGCCCGGATCAGCTCGTATTTTTGTTCCTCCAGGGAGCGTTTCATATTTCAGAGGATTTTAAAAAGGATATCATCATTTGCTGGGCGGGGCTGCTCCCGTTCAGGGCGGCCTGGCGGATGGCAGTGCGAAGCTCGGCCTCGGTCCGGAGCCTTCCCCTCTGGAAGGCCCTGTAGGCCTCCCCTTCCCGGAGTTCGAACATGGCCCTGAGCTCATCCACCTCCCGGATTTCCAGGTTGACGGCGATCTCCTCCACCGAGAAGAACAGCGAGGCCATCATCTCCACCTCCTTAAGTTGTTCCTCGCTCAAATGCATCTTCCAGGACTTTAAGGTCAAAATCAAACACGGCGGGGTCGGTCTGGATGACCCCCCGCTCCATCTTGGGGTTATCAGTGGCATTCTGGCTGGTGATCACCGACAATTTCCACTGCTGGTTCCACAGCAGGGCCACTTTGGCGTGGACCGAGAGGCAGCGGTAGTCAAAGGCGGTGGAGAGCATCTGGAAGGGCTTGGGGCTCATGGATTTGACCCGATGATCAACGATCAGCCGGAAGGAAAGGAGCTGCCGTGTCTCCAGCCGGTTTTGCAGCTGCTCGATACTGCGCAGACTGAAGGAGTACGAGGTCATGAATAGGTGGGCCGGCCCCGTCTTTTTCAGTAGGTGCATCAACAGCCGCACCAGGTTGAAGTTCCCGAAGCTGTAGAAGTGGATGTCCCTTCCCTGCTCCAGCACAGAAAAGGAGTTTTCCAGCAACACGGAAACATCCCCCACCATGGCTTTGGACTGGGGCTGCAGGACCAGGACCGCCGGACCAAAAGAAGGATTGGTCACCTGAGGCGCTACTATCGCACCAACCGCAGCAACAGATTCAACTCCGGAAAGGTTAACCAGCATGTTCCACCAGTTTATAGTCGATCCGCTCGATCTGTTTTAACCTCGCCCTGATGCGCTTTTCAATCCCCAGACGCCGGGGACCCGCAGGCATGGGGTGCTTCTGCGGTTGTACGGTGGCGGACTGGTACAGCAGCAGGTTGTTGTCCTTCACGTTGTAGGTCTGCAGGTTTTTCTTCAGCCTGCGAAGCTCCAACGGATCATCCGGCAAAGGCTGATCCTCCAATGAAGAAATAGAAGAGGAGGTGGAAGAGGAAGAGGAAGAAACTGAATCCTTTCCCGGAGGCCAAAGCGCAGCGGCATCCGGCAGCACCTTGCTGCGGAGATAATTGTCCTTGGCTGTAAACAGCTCATCCATGCGCAGTGACAGGGCCTTTATCCTGGCCAGCAAATCCCGCCTTACGGCCATTGATTCAGATGTGTTGTCCCCGGGCCCGGTACTCATCTGGTAATGCAGCCGGCTACGCTCCCGGTAAGCCTCCCCGTATTCGTGGATCACTCGTCGAACAACCGATGGGTACTGTTCACTGTCATTTAAAGCCGGACATCCATGGTCCGGTGAATCAGAAACAACAATCGAAGGATATGGAGAAGGAGAAGGAGAAGCAAACGAAAAAGAAGAATCAGAATCGGAAACCGGTGCCGGCCGGATCACACCCGGACCCTCTTCAATTTTGGTTCCTGATGGCAACTTTTTCCAGTCTAATCCAACGGACTTACACAACTCATAGCGAAGCTTTGATTGGAATCGGTATTTCCTGCCCGGAAACAAAGCGGCCATATTCCGGTTTTTGCCCACCTGGACATAGAGCGCAGCTCCCTGTTCATAACCGGCCCCAGCCTGTAGCCATTCCAAAACAAGAGATCGGGGATCTTCCATTGCCATCTTTCCAGTTTATAATCTAACCGGAACCAAAGCTACTGGCAGAAAAAAAGGAAGAAAGGACAATTAAACGGATGGTACTATGTGCAACCATTCCAGGTATGCACTTAGTGCGTATTAGTGGTTAGGTGTATAATCCTTTTCAAATATATATTGTATGTGTAAATATGTTTTATGGTTTCCAAAACCGAATTTATAACTTTCTATCAATAAAACCATCAAGAAGTATATTATCTGTTTTTAAAAAGTAATATAATGCGTTTATACAATATTCTATATTTATATACACTAGTTTAGTGTTTAACAAATTCCATGAGTTTTTTTCCAATATATAAGATTCATTATCATTCTCAACATATATTTCACCTGACATACCATTTTCAAATTCAATTATATATTTTTTTGTAATGTTTCCCAAGAGCGATTTATTTTCCGATACTTTAATTTTCTTGTGATTTGGCATTAATTCAAGAATTTTTAATTTTTCGCTTTCAATTGATAAACTATTTAATTTTGTAATATTCTTATCTATATATTTCTTTTTCAGAAAATCAAAAACAGCATATGATGAGTTAAGCTCAACCTCAAATTTTGTTTCATTTACTAGAAATACATATTCATCTTTACTGTCAATTTTTAGTGCAAGAATATTTTCGTCAAAAAATCCATGTTTAAATAAATAACTTTCACTATTACGGTCAATTAAAATCGAATTATTACCTAAATACTCCCATTTTGCTTTCTCTACTTTACCGTTTTGTGAAATTAAAAGTTCATTATTTTGTCTAAAAATATATACATTCTTATTATTGTCAATTTCATCTATTACAACCCAATGTTGATTTGTTAAAAGAGTAAGGTTATCTAATTTTTGAGAGAATTTTTGAATTCTCGGAATTATGTCAGAAATATATGTCCTCACAATTTTTATTTTTCAATATTTACATCTAACGTTTTGGTGCTTGGCGCAATGGTGGATTTCAGAGCACTAAACTATCAATACACCATAAAAGTTGATAAGAGGTAGAATTTTTAATTAACCACATCACCCGTCATTGAGCCAAACGCCTGTTTTGCGTATGTGTTTATTGATAACGTATACGGTCTTCATATAAATCATAAAGACAATCATCTTTATTGTCAAAAAAAGTTTCTCCCTTGTAATTTTTCTGATAACTATATTTACCTTTTTTAGGATAAAAGTAGTAGGAATCACTAAATGAATTTTCAAAATGAATTCTTATAATGAAATATTTCCCACCAAATATTTGCTTTTGTTCTAAAGGTTCGTCTTCACAGTAATTTGGATAACCACGACCTAAGTTGTTATAACTTCTAAATTTTGGTTTTTTTAAACTTGGCCCTGAATTTTTACTTAGATATTTACGTTCAAGGAAAGTGAGTATGTCTTGTATGTTATTTAATTCCCTTTTATATCTTGTTTCATTCACGAAGAAAGCATATGTATCAAAGCTATCAAGTTTCAAAGCGAATATATCTTCATCAAGAAAACCGTGTTTCATTAAGTAATTCTTCTTTTTCGTTTCTAAGAGTAATGATTGATTACCAATGTATTCCCAACTTCCTTTTTCCACTATTCCATTTTCAGAAATTAGAAGCTGGTTGTTGCTCCTAAAAATAAACACTCTTTTTTCTTCTGAAATGTCACCTAATAAAACCCAATGTTGATTAGTTAATTTAGTCAAATCATCAAGTTTTTGACTATATCGCTGTATTCTTGGTATTATGTCAGCTAAAAAAGTTTTCATATTTTTTTTGTTTTTGTACAATTACGCACAATTTGTTTATAACCCAACCTAAAATAGGTATAAAACACAAATGCTGAGTGGATAACATTGCCAAAATAAGTTTTATTTAATACCCTAAATCTACAAAAAAGCCGGCACTCTGTAGCACCGGCTCAATCAATTAATTCCAAAAACTTACACTATGAATGCTTACGAAACCTCTTTCTTCTTCTTAACTCGCTTTTGATCTGTGACTTCCTCAATTCTTTCCTGAATTTCAACCCCATAAAACTCCTTCTGCCCCTCCGGGGTCAGCTCCAGGTAGTAGCACCCCTGCTCCACAATCTGGCGAAGCATCCCCTCGTCCAAGTCATCCCTGCGGAAATCGATCCTCCCGAACCGGGGGTGGATCATCACCCCGGGAACCATTTGGAACCGGAAATACCTCCTCCACATGTTACAGGGCCGGTGTCAGCGGCACGCTACCCGTATACACGTATACATTGGCAGACTTAAACGAGAACTCCATGCTCACCCCGCGACGGCCAGCCGTCTCCTTGCCGGTCCCGGCACCATCGGGGGATCCGGTGAAGATGGCAGGACGCACCTCGTCCCCCAGCAGGTACAGCTGGTCGTCGTTGTCCCGGGCGATGATCACCAGGTTCTCGTTCTTGGCGTAGTTCAGAAAGCCAAGGATCTTGGTCTTCAGGCCGGGGTGGAACAGCGAGACCCTCAGGACATAGCTCTTCCCGTCGGTCTCCCCCACCATCTCGATCTTGAACTCTCCTGTATCGTCCGTCAGATACAGCGGAAACATCTGCCTGGTGCTTTTCATCACCAGCTCCCCGGTCAGCACCCCGTTCTCCTCGATGGTCGTGGGATTCGAAGGCCGGGTGGGCCAGGTGGCCACATCCTCGTACTTGGCGAAGTAAATGTATTGCGCGATGGAGCCCATGTTGGCCCCGTTCTTCAGGTTCTTGTCAACTGCGGTAAATTCCATGTCGTTGTGTTGTTGTGGTTGTCAAAGGATCGCCCGGCCAACGGCCGGGACGATCCATTATCAAGCTGCTATGGGACATCAGGTATGTGACTATCAGGGAGTGACGGTGGGTTGCAGGTTGGTCCAGATGACCTGGTTCAATCCGAACCCCAGCCCTTCCCACCAGTCGGCCATCACGGCCACGCAGCGCTTGGCCTCCTCCAGCCGGAACTGGTTCTTGGTCAGGGTCTCGGTGGTGATGTGCAGAAGGTTCTCCTTCGGAGTGCACCAGATAATGTCGGTGTTCACCATGCAGGCCAGTCCTTTCACCGACAGGGGCGTGAAATCCACGCTGGCGTCGATCTGGGCGTCCGAGGTCCTCTGGTAGAAGGTCTGGGCGCGTTTGTCCTGCAGGTACTTCTTATACCAGTACTTGGACATGTAGATGTTCATAGGGATCCCCTGGTACACCTCGGCGATGGCGTCCGAAAAGGCCTCCACCTGGTCGAAGATGGTTTCGGGTGCCAGGGCGCCGATGTCCACCGAGTTGATCGTGGAGGCGTCCACACCCGCCTGCAAGAGCTTCTTGATCCCGTCCATGCCGGTACCGTCCACTCCAGCTACTCCTACCGATGGGGCGGCGTACACCCCGTTGAAGTACTCCAGGAGTTCCATGTCCCGGTCGATCTGCTTGCGGTAGTACTCCTCGACCATCCACTTGACCAGGGGCCACTCCTCGCGGTTGACGTTGTTCATGGCCAGGAAGCCCAGCCACGATGCCTTGATGTCGTCCGGGTAGAACTCATCGTCGATCTTGTGGTGGAAGACGCGGATCTCATTGGGAACGATGGTGACGCCCCCCTTCTGGGTGAAGGCCTTCTGGAAGGGCTGCACCAGGGTGTTGAACGAGGCGTTGGAGAGACGGAAGATGGTGTCGTCCGTCTTCATGGGGGTGCAATACTGGGTGAATTCGCGGCCCTGGGTCAGCATGCGAAGGATGCGGCTCTTGTTCTGGCCGGCATTCTCGTAATAGGCCCCGAATTCGGCGACAATGCTTGAAATGTTTATGCTCATTATACTACAGTTTTAGGCGTTACAGGTTCTTGTCCAGCGCCCGGTTGTGCGGCAGGCTGTTGATAAGGGCCCAGTCCACCCCGTCGGGCCGGGGGTCGGGATCCCCCTTGTCCATGATGCCGGCCGGAGGCGCCCCCGGCATGCGGGCAAGAAGGGCGCGGATGGCCGAGGTTTTGTCCTGGGCAGTCACAGCCTCGGCCACCGAAGGGTCTATGGCGTCCAAAAGGGCGGTCAGCGCAGAAAGCTCCTCGCGGGAGAGGCGCTCATTTTCCCGGGAGGTTTCTGTTTCGGCCCTGGCCATATCCAGCTCCGAGCGGGAGGCATCCCTTTCTCCTTCGGCCCGGGCAACGGAAGCTGTCAGCCGGGTGATGCGCTCCTGCTGTTCCTGGTTGGCCTCACGGGCCAGGTCGCGTTCCGAAAGGGCCGTGTCAAAGTTGACAAGGGCGTGGGTGGCATCCTCCAGGGTCGATTCCACCATGGAGAGCTGCTCGTCGTTCAGGTAGGTCCCCTCCCCTGAGCTTTCCAGCGAGGGGATTTCCAGGGTGGCGCAGATGCGCGGGTAATGGTTCATATTTTCATGGTGTTGGTGTTGGTGTTGGTTTTGATCTTGGTTTTGCCGCTGCATTTGTTCCAGGTCTGATGGCATGCCATCACCGGCGCCTGCCCCATCCTCGGCATTCCCCGCCCCCTGCTGCGGGAACGGGGGAAGCTCCAGGGAGCTGACCATGGCCACGAAGCGGGCCGAGTGGTAGTTCACCTTCTGGTCGGGCTCAATGATGCGGTCCACAAACCCTTCCTCCAGCGCCTGGGCGGCCGACATCCAGGTGCCCGCCTTCATGCGGCGGATCATCTGTTCGTGGGTGCGGCCCGTGCGTTTTGCGTAGATGTGGGCGATCACCTTGTCGAACTCCCGGTTCTCCGACCTCAGGTTCTTGAGGCTGCGGATCAGCTCGTCCAGTTCGTCCTCGTTGAAAAGGCCGTAGTTGTCCACACCTGCCATGACCTTGTGGACAAGCAAAAAGCAGTTGTCCACGATCGAGATGCGTTTGGCCGCCATGGCCAGAAAGGTGGCCGCCGAGGCCGAAGGACCGGCGAAGACCACCTCCACGTTCCCGTGCGAGGCGATCTGGTTGTACATGTCAAGGGCGTGGAAGACGTCCCCTCCCAGGGAGCTCACGCGAAGCACGGCCCCGTCTTTTTGGGTGCCGTCAAGGTCGTAGCGGAGAAGTTCCTTGGAGTAACCCCACCGTCCGATATAACTGTCAATGTGGATGATTTTCGCGGCCATGCACCACCCCTGAATTTAATTTCAGGGCAATGGTATGGCCCGGGGCGCCCCCTTAAAAGGACAGAAGGCCCCGGATGGCCGGCAAAACCAGGCTTTTAGCCCGGGCGAATCACACCACGAAGGGGTCCTGGATCTGCTGAAGGGGCATGGTGCACTGCCGCTCGAACTTCACCTCGTAACCGTTGCGGTCGGTCACGGCGCTGCCCGTTCGGGCCGAGAAGGAAAACCGAAGGGGCTCTGAAGGGCTTCCGGCCAGCTGGTACTGCCCGTTGCCGTCACGAAGGACCACCACGTAGCTGCGGCCGGCCATCCTTTCGAACAGCCGCTGGGCCTCCTCCCGGATCCGCGGGGTGAAGCCCCCCACCGAGAGCTCGTAATAATGGCCCGCGGCGGATCGCCTGAGCTCACAGTCCGCGTGCGAGGACTCGGGGGTGATGTACAGCCAGATGACATCACCCTGGCCGGAGAACGAAAGGACCCCGCTTGAAAGGGAAGCCACGGCGGAGGGTTCTAAGACCCACATCCTGAGAAGACCGCCCAGGTTCTCCGTGGGTTTTGGCAAAGTGATCATGATGCGCAAGATTTGAAGGTTTAAAACGGCGTTGGAAAGGGTCGTCGCCCGTTGGCAGGCGTTGCCCGCTGTCGGGGTCAGAGGGATTTCAGGCGACGATCTGATATCCTTTTAACACTTTTTAACATTTTATTCTTCGATACGAACCTCCGCTGCCTCTCCTCCTGCAAATACCGGGAGTATTCCCTCTCGACCCGGTCGGAATACTGAAGCGGGATCTCCAGCTCCTCCAGGAGGAAGAAGATCACCTCCTTCTTCTCCATGCCCAGCCTGCGGGCCTGGGCGATGATGTCGTGGGAGATCAGCTTCCAGTAGCGCATCACCCGGCCGCAGAACATCACGTTCCGCTCGGGGGAGATCCACCGGTAGGTCTGGGGGTTCTTGTGCTCCATCCAGGGAATCTCGATCACAAAGGCGTTCTCCCCGTGATCGGGCTCCGGGTGATCGGGCGGCAGGGGCCGCAGCATGGCCTGGAAAAAGAGGCTCAGGTCATGGCCCTTGGAAAAGCGGAAGGGCTCCCCGGGCGGTTGTTCGAACCGGGCGCGAAGGAAGGCCTGGTAGAAGGGGTCGAGTCGGACGGTACAGAAAATTCCTGAAGGCATGTCGTATGGTTTAAATGGTTACAAGTTAACGGAGTCGTTATGGTTTTACAAAGGCGCAAACCGGCAGGGGAAAGGCCCCTCCCCCCCCAACTTTTTACGGAGGCACCCCCTTGTGAAAACCGTAAAAAAAATCGTGCGTTTGTGCTTTCGTGCACAAATGCCCCTAATCGCCTCTCTGGCAGTGCATTAATGAAAATAGTGCTGCACAGAGTGCGTTTTGTGCAAAAAAGTGCAAAAAAAGTGCGCTGTAACTCGCTGTACCACAGCGAATAAAAAAAGTGCGCACAATTGCACAAAAATTTTCCCTTTTTTATAATGGTCACCTTATTGAAAATGAAAAAAAATAAAAGAAAGAATATATATACCTGTTTCACAGACAATTGATCATGGTTTCCGGAGCGTTGACCCCCCATTGAACCCCTTTGGGACCCCTTGAAAAACATCAGAAAAGCCTTCCCTGGGTCTGTCCCCCCCTTACCCTTTCAAAGAGCACCAGCACGAAATCGGCCTGGTTGACATCCGGCACCCTTTCCCTGTACATGTGGTAGAGCATCTCCTTGGTCCGGTCCACGTCCATGCCGGCATCCAGGTAGGAGATGTAGGGGGTGATCTGGTGCAGCCGAAGGGGTTTGGCCTCCACCACCCGGACCTGTCCCAGGGTGCGGTAGATGCCCCTCTCCCACAGCAGAAGCTTCAGGGTGTTGCCCCGGCGGTATTTCTCCCCCCGAAGGCGGATCGAGGTGAAGTAATCGCCCGTGAGCTTGTTGTTCCAGTTTTTCAGGAACCGCACCACCGGGGTGGGTTCCCCCTGGGCGGGGTTTTGGGTCGCATTCATCATGTATATGGTATTATCGGTTTTTCGCGGTTAACTATTATTGAAGGATCAGATGATCCCTGTCCATTTGTCGGTGGCGATGGTCCAGTATTCCTTCCCCCCGGTCTTGTCGGTCTCCCCCTCGAAAAGCTCCCCGGGGTGAAGCTTTCTCCAGGAGAAGAAGTCCATCCCCTCCTCGCTGGGTTTGGCCGGGTTGAAGTGGAATCCCCGGAAGCGGCAGTAATGGCGCATCCGTTTGCCGAAGCTGGTGCTGGTGACATATTTGCGGGCGTGGGGGTATTGGTCCATGAACTCGTCGAAAAGCTCCTTGCGCACGCACTGGTAGTTGAGCTTGGACCCCGGGGTGGGCTGACCCTCGCTTGTGCAGGTGAAGGCGGCGTCGGCCCACTGCAGGAAGTCCTCCCCGATCATCTGGCGCAGGTGGCGCCGGGTGATGCTCTCCATCGGGGGATCCACGATCCCGGCGTTGTTCCCCGCCCATCCTTCCCGGATCGAGCGAAAGTAAAGCTCCAGGCAGGTGGCCACCAGGTTGTAGAAAAGGTTCCACTGGTCGTTGTCCCATTCCGAGAAGAAGTTGATCCCGAAGTCGTCCACCGGCTTGTGGAATTCGTTGTAATAGTCCGAGAAGGCCATGAAGGCCTGACGGTCCTTGAACGAGGCCCCCTCGCCATTGATGGCGTGGTTGGTGGTGATGTACAGCTTGGGTGTGTCACCCTGCTCCAGGGTGAAGGGCTGCGCCCCCTTGGGGTTGACCTTGAGCTTGCCGGTGATCAGCGGGAAGAAGAACTCGAAGTCGATGTTGGCCCGGGTGTCGTCCAGAAAGATGTTCTTGTGCTTCTCGGTCACCTCCCCGAACAGGAAGTTGTCCTCGGTGATCTTCTTGCTCTTGGCCGGGATGTAGACCTGCGGGATGACATATTCAAGGGCCTTGCCCACCAGGGATTTGCCGGTGCGGCCGTTGCTGATCCCCACTTCGGAGAGCTTGCCGTCCATCCCGATCACGGCCTTGAGTTCCGAGTCGTTCTTATAGTCGTGCAAAAGATAGCCGATGGCCGTGAGCTTGTTTATGAGGTGGCGCGAATCGTGCATCCATTCGTCGGTGGTGATGCGGTCATCCTCCCGGATGTCCTGGCCGGCATCCATGGCATCGCGCAGGCGGCGCTGCTTGCGCCACTTGAAGTTGCTGGCGTTCTCCAGGAACTGCAGGAAGTGGCATTTGCGACCCTGATCGGTGATGTCGTAGAAGAACTCCCCGTCGGGCACCTCCCGGAAATCGGGATCCTTCACCAATTTGCGGAACTCCCGGTCCATCACCCGCACCCGGACCAGGGGTTCCACCTTCTCCACCTTGGCCCCGATGATCTTCTCCTGCCACACGTGGTTCTTGAACTCCGGGTAGGTGACCTGTTCGATGCCGTCGGCGGAGATGCGCCAGATGATGTCGCGGAAGAAGAGGCACTGGCTGTCGCGGGTGGCCTTTTCTATGGTGAGCTGCACGAAGTCCAGGTTGGAGAGCTTCTCGTGGCCCAGGTACTGGGGGCCGCCGCGGTAGAGCATGTTCAGCACATCCTTGCGCTTGATCTCCTTGGTGTATTCGGTGACGTAGTCCTTGATGTCGTAGTTGTCCACCTTGGTCACCACCCGATTCTCGATGCGCACGAAGTCCCAGGTGCCCGATTTCATGCGATAGCGCCCGAACCCGTGGTTCTTGAGGAAGTTGAAGCAGTTGGCGTAGTCGAACTGCAGCTCGGTGCGCAGGTCCCCCCCCTGGGTGGTGCGGTGGATCTCGATCCAGTACTGCTCGGAGGGGAGAAGGGGCTGGGCCATCTCCAGCCTTCCGCTCTCGTCGAAGCGGCGCTTGAGCTTGCCGATCTTGAATTCCGCCAGGGTGGAAAGCCTCTCCCTGTGACGGCGGGCGAAGGCCTCGGCATCGTTCAGAAGCCACAGGTCGGCGATCTGGTTGTCGGCCATCATGGTGATCTTGTGCATCTGCACCCAGTGGCCCGCACCGTCCTTGTGGTGCATGGCCTCCAGGATATCGCCCTTTAGCTCCCCTTCCCTCCCCGTCAGCTCCATGACCAGAAGGTCGTCGATGCCCTTTGCCCCGGAGGCGGTTTTACGCACGTACCCGAACCATATCTCCACCGAGATCCCCAGGTTTACCAGCGTGCGCATGTACTCCTTGAAGTTCTTCACCGCGTAGAAGAAGGATTTTGGCCGCTGGTCCACCTGGTCCCCGGGGCGAAGGGTGGCCGAGAGGTCATCCCAGTCCGAATCCAGCATGAAGACCACCTGGCGCACCTCGCATTTCTGGACCACCAGCTGCAGGTCCTGCGGAAGGGTGTGGGCGCGGCTCCCCACGTTCTGGATCCCCATGATCCCCACGCTTACCAGGCCGTGCTTGGTGGCCTTTTCCGCCTTCTTCTCCCCCTCCTGCAGGAAAAGGATCTCGGTGGGCGTACCGGCACGGTAGATCTGACGCAGCCTTTCCGGGATGTAGACGTGCGATCCGCTGCCGTAGGGGGATTCGTACTTGATGGGCTTTCCCTCCTTGTCCAGGTGAAGGTCCGGGTTTTGCCACCGGATCCGGATCAGGGGCCTGATGCGGTTCCCCTTCTCCTGCCGGTAGGTGACCTGGCGCCCCTGCAGGTCGTAATAATAAATGAGCAGGTCATCCCCCGCCCCTGTCTGGATGGTCCCATACTGGTCCCTGGTTCCGCTGCGAAAGGCAGGCACGTGCTTCTGCACTCCGGCATCGTCCAGGGTGACGGCGATAATGTCCTCCTCGGTCAGTCCGGAACCCGTCAGTTGCCGGTCCCGGAAGGTCTCCCGCTTCTTTTCAATAAGCCGGCGCTCATGTTCCAGGCGCTCTGACCGGTTATCCGGACTTTCGATGTCGATGGCGTGGATAGCGGCCAGCTGCTCCAGGGCTGCGGGATAGGTCAGCCCTGAAGCCTCCATCAGGTAGCCCACGGCGTTGTTCACCCCGAACCCGCAGGAGAAGCACTTGGCGATCTGCCGCACAGGGTTGAGCATGAGCCCCTTCTTCTTCTTCTCGTCCAGCTGTCCGCATTTAGGGCAACGGGCGTAAAGGCTGCGGCCAGCCTTCTGAAGGCCGGGGATCACGTCTTCAAGGCGTGACACGGATTTGATCCTTTCGGCTGTCTCCTGAGGAATAATCATAAAAGGGGCGGGGAATTAAGCTGTGAAACCGCTGTAGGCGGCCATGGCCACCGCCAGCACGGCGAAGGCGATCAGGGTGTAGTAGCAGAGCCGCACCACCCGGTCGGCGGGTTCCTGACCGGGGGCAGGGAGGGATTTGTGGCTTCGTTTCACCGGTAAGGTTTGAATCGGTTTCATGATGGGACTATTTAATGATGCTGAAGTTTTCAGGCCACACGGTGCAAATGCATTGCTCCTCATTGCGCCAGATGTAGAACTGGACTGCACGGGTGCTGGTCTTTTGGGCCGGGAAGGCGTCGAAGGTCTGACCCGGTTTGACGCCCATATCGCGAAGTTCGCGGGGCAGGGCCCCCACAAGTTTTATTTTCATTTCAGGGCAATCTGGCGGTTATTCATATCAAGGGAAGTGACATTGAAGATTCGGGTGGCTATCTCCCTTGCTTCATCGAAGGCTTTCAAAACAGAGATGCGGGTGGCATCCTTTTCGAAGCCCAGGACCAGCTGACCGGGATCGCAGCACATGGCCCTGACATCTTCCGAAAGGGTTTTGTGAAAACGTTGGAGGTAGCGGATGGACTCTTCCACGTCCCCCATCAGGTTCGCCTTTTCGGAGAGGTAAGCCACCCCGGAGTTCACCTTTAAATAAAATTCCCGGCGCTGGTTCATCATATCGATCATAAGCCTGGCAAACACCTTGGCCATAGGCTTTTGCGCCGTCAAAAGGAACAATTGGAACCCAGTCCTGGAAAGTTTAAATATTTCGGCCTCGGGATCATTTGGGCTGTTTTCAACGCTTTTCGCCTCTTTCAGGAGGACGACGTAATCCTTACCTTCCTCGCAGTTCTTTAGCAATGAACGCTTTGCGTTATTGTACTGCTCGAACTCCATGAGCTGCCAGATTTTATTTAAAGGCACGGGAAATGGATCCGGGCTTTCAAAATAGGATTGGATCTCGCTTTTACTCTGTACGATTTTCGGATAAAGCTGATAGTATCGCTCCAGCCGGACCGCCAGATCCGGAGTGGGTTCGGATGGGTGACTCCAGCGAATGGTTCCATCCTTTTCAAAAATGCCCATGTTCTTCATGATGGTGGAAAGCATGGTGGAGAAACCGTGTTTCTCCAGGATGGGGTTGACGCTGCGGACCTCGCCACTTGTCACTGCGGCATGAAGGTCTTTAAGCATATCCAAGATTTTATCCTGACGCAGGGAAAGGCTGCCGGAAAGTTCAGGGTCGTGGATCTGAATTTCATTTGCACTCATAGTTTTATTTATTGGGTTAATAGGGATTTTCATAGTTGGAAGGGATTAAACAAAGGCATGACCGGAAAAGGCCCAATAACAAGGAGATTCTTCCACTATATTGAGACCTCTAAGGTTCATTTTTCCTCTTCAATGGAGCTATTAAAAGTGTAAAGCTCATTGATGCTTTTCAACCTGTCCAAATCATTCAGGTCATAGTAGATTTTCCCACCATTTTTTATGGGCACGATTTTACCTTCCTTCCTCCATCGCATGATTCTGGTTTCACCGAAACGGCTGAACGCCTGTCTTTGGGAAATATGCCCTTTCTTCAGCCCAACTTCGGTAAGAACCTGGCTTGCCCCTGCTTTACATGCTGCCTTAAGCAGAGACTCAAGTTTGTACTCACTTATCTCGTAAATCATACGGCCTGGTTTTCACGGTTTTCACTGCAGAGCGCAAGGTTAAATGCTTCCCTGTTCCTATCTTCAATCGATGCCAGAATCTCAGCATCCTCAATAATGCGGGGATCTCCTTTTGAATGGCCGGCCACCACCTTACCAATCCACACAAGGCTGTATCCGTACTTGGTGGCCAACGCCTTTATTGCACCGCGTGGAAGCCTTTTTTTAAGTTCCTGGCTGCCTGAAGGAATCATTTTCTCTTTTTTCATGGTAATTAACAGATTTAACTATTCCTGTTTTGTTTAGTAAATATAAAGTGTTACCTTTGCGTTTTTTGTGATTCATTTCACATACCGCAAACATAGAGAGAAGAAAATGAAAAGGCAACAGCCCGTTGTCAAATACCTGCTGCTGTCACGTTCTTTGAGTCGCAACATCTTGTTAAGCAAAGGAAAAGATTTATAAACACCGGCCTTGTTAAAAAAATTTACCGATTGTTTATATAATTCAATATACTTATAGTTAAACGGGTTTGAAATAACTAAGGATCAATGAGTGGCATAAACGAAAGGATAGCGCAGCTGGTGCCCCTGCTCAGCCGCAGCAAATTCGATTTCGCAAAAGCGATGGGGTACAGTTACAATTCGGTTGTCGAAAACATCGTTGGGAAACGGCAGACCAAACCGGGCTTTGAGGTGCTCAATACCATCCTGAAGACCTTTCCCCAGGTGAATGCCACCTGGCTGATGACCGGCGAAGGGGAGATGATGGTCGACCCCGTCAAATCAAACGTGCTGGTTGCCGAAAAGAATGAACAGATCACCAGTGCCCCCTTGGTCAGCCAGTTCGCCTACGCGGGTTACCTCAGGGGATTCGGCGACCATGAATACCTGGAATCCCAGCCGGTTTATTTTTCCACCCGCAAATACGAGAATGGCAATTACGTGGCTTTTGAGATCCGGGGCGACAGCATGCGCGACGGTACGGAAATGAGCATATGCGACGGGGATATCGTCCTGTGCAGGGAGTTGCACCGGGATTACTGGAAGGAAGGACTTTACACACCCAAGGTTTTCATCATCCTCCATAAAAACGAAGGGATCACATGCAAGGAGGTCACAAAACATGACCGGGAAACCGGTGAGATCACCTGCCACAGCTGGAACAACGGACCGGAATATGCGGACTTCAAAGTCAATCTCAAGGATGTGATGCAGCTTTTCTACCTCAAGGAGATATCACGGAAAAGCAGGTACTGATCACGCAGATGCCTTCTTCCTTCCACGTTTTTTCTTCTCCTCAATAAAGGGTTTTTTCTCAATCAGTGTATCCAGCACTTTCCGGTTCGATTCGTCTATAATGCTGTAATCGTACTGGATGTATACATCGGTCACTTTATTATCAGAATCTTCATGTCCAAGGCAAAGGGCGACATCATCCTTGTTTATGCGGCAATCGTTGCGGGCGATGGTGGCCCAGGTGTGCCTTGCCCAGTTGGTGGAGATGTTCTGGGGAAACGAAGCCTCGGGATCTTCTTTCCGAAGCTCTACTAAGATCGATTGTCCTATTTTCTTCAATTCAATATTGACATATTTTTGCCAGTCCAGGTAGTTGGTATAACGTGCCGACATATTGATCAATCTTCCCTCACCTTCATACCTGCTTATAATCTCAATGGCTTCTGGTTCCAATTTTATGGAATAATCCCTCCCTGTTTTTGCGCGGGTGTAATTAACCCTACCACCCTTATCAGGCTTTCCAAGATTGTACAAATCCACACTGTTTATCCCGATCAGGTAAATACTGAGCATGAACATGTCTTTAGCCATTTGCTCCCTTTCCCGCTCACATTTATAATTATTTATAAGCTTGACCTGATCGATGGTCAACCTGTTTTCAAAGGTCGTGCGCTTAATTTTTTCAAACTTGAATTTCCGGAAAGGATAATGGGGAATCCTGATGATCCCCCGGTCTTCATCATTGTATTTTTCAATCCCGGCCTTAAAAAGAAGCCTGAACTCCCGCATATAATTATCAACCGCATTCTTTACACCATTCGCTTTCAAGAAATCAACAAATTCATTCAAAAAATGGGTGTCAATATCGCTGAACTTAATGCTGGTCCTGAATCTCTTCAAGTTGGCAATAACACCGGTAAGCCCTCTGGCAGATCCGGTCTTTCCCTGCTTCTTTAACGACTCTACATATTTATCTGCAAAATCAATAAAGTCAATTGTGAAATCTTCCGCATCAGATATTACCCGCTCCTTGATTTCATTCACGGTGAGTTTATCGGCAAGGCTCCCTATTTTCCAATAGCGGAGTGTATATTTATTAATTTCATCCCTGATGCGGCTATTCAGGAAATTGGCGTTGTCATTCCCGCCGACTTGCCCGTCCTTAAACTTTTTCGGGTTTACGTATAGGTCGGTGGAGATATAGGCTGGTTTGCTTTTATGGACAATCCTTATCTTGACATTAGTTGTGTTGTCTTGCCGAATGTGGATATCCCCTGTAAGTATTACTGCTTTAAAAGTAGCCATTTCTTTATAAGCTATTTATAAGTATATGGCTTCAAATATAGGTAAAATCGCCCGAAAATGCAAAATAAAAAAGGGGCCTCATTTCTGAAACCCCTTGATAATCAGCTTTCTTTTTGGCTCCCCAGGTAGGACTTGAACCTACGACCTACGGATTAACAGTCCGCCGCTCTAACCGACTGAGCTACTAGGGAATTTTTCGCTTCAGTTTTCTCTTAAAGCGGTGCAAAAATAAGAGGTTTTTC
>ERZ1026792.149-NODE-149-length-74318-cov-3.705234_pt1 | contig 74318 bp, 77 predicted proteins | sample MGYA00520884_ERZ1026792 | MGnify/ENA primary metagenome ERZ1026792 (study PRJEB33270, sample SAMEA104284473) | anaerobic digester metagenome | biome: Anaerobic digester microbiome; feature: mesophilic sludge digester; material: Anaerobic digester biomass | place...
GGGTTGGAAGTCGCCCAGTTCGACCAGCGTGAGCTCGGTGGCGATGCCGGTCAGCTGGGCAGGGCCCTCGGCAAGGCCGGAGCCGGCGAGCAGTGCACGCCCGGCGCATTCGGCCACGGCCTCCGCCCCGCCTGCCGGCAGCTGCCCGGCGCCCACCACCACCACTGCGATCATCGGCTGCAGAATAGGGCGTCGTCGCTCGATGCGCCCCATGGGCCGCTGCCGGCGGTCACCCCACGGAAGCAGACGGATGCCCACAGCATCGGCCAACTCCCTTGCCCGGCAGATGCCGACCGGCTAGACCGATCCCCATGACTGTCATCGACGAAGCCGGCCGCACTGCTCGGTCGGTCGTGCACACGGCGTGCACGCTCGACTGCCCCGACGCCTGCTCGCTGGCCGTCACCGTCACCATGACGAGCGAGGGTCGCCGCATCACCGACATCGATGCCTCGCCCGACAGCACGTTCACCGACGGGTGGATCTGCGCCAAGGTCAAGCGCCATGCGCAGCGCGTGTACGCCCCCGAGCGAGTGCTCTCCCCACTGATCCGCACCGGGGCGAAGGGTGCCGGCGAGTTCCGTGAGGCCACGTGGGAGGAAGCGCTCGGGCTGGTCGCCCACCGAATGCGCGGTGCGATCGCACGCAGCGGCCCGGATGCCGTGGTCGCGTTCACCTACAACTCGTCGGCAGCGGTGCTCGAGCGGGCCAGCTTCACCGAGGCGTTCTTCGCCGCCGTTGGCGCCACCATCGCCGAGCACACGATCTGCGCGGCCACGATGGGGGCCGCGTGGGACAGCGTGTTCGGCGAAATGGCCTCCGCCGATCCGCGCGAGGTGGTGCACAGCAAGTTGGTGGTCATCTGGGGCGCCAACCCGACGGTGAGCAACACTCACTTCCCGCCGCTCGTGCAGCAGGCGGCCAAGGCCGGTGCCAGGGTGGTGGTGATCGATCCGCGGGCGACGGCCATGGCCAAGCGCGCCGATCTCCACCTCGCCATCCGGCCGGGCACCGACGCAGTGCTCGCGTTGGCGGTCGCCAACCACTGGGCGGCCACCGGTCGTCTCGCTCACGAGTTCATCGCCGCGCACGCCGATGGTGCGGAGGCGTTGTTGGCGGCAGCCGCCGAGTGGTCGATCGATCGTGCCGCGGAGGTCACCGGGTTGGCCGCCGCCGACATCACGACGCTTGCCGAGTGGTGGGGCACCACTCGGCCCACGATGCTGCGCATCGGGTGGGGGCAGGAGCGCAACAGCAACGGTGGTGCGGCCTGCCGCGCCATCCTTGCCCTGCCGGTTCTGGGCGGCCACTTCGTGCAGCGGGGCAGCGGTGTCATCGGCTCCACCTCGGCCGGCGCAGCCAAGCCGCGCGCCCGCTGGCCGCAGGAAGCGTTCTCCGGCCCGCCGCGCCGCTCGCTGCCGCTGCACCAGGTTGGCCAGTGGATGGCGCCGGGCTCGGCCGACCCGTGCGAGGTGCTGTTCGTGCAGGGCGCCAACCCGTTGGTGATGTGCCCGCACCAACAGGCGGTGGTGGCCGCGTTCAGCCGCGACGACGTGTTCACCGTGGTGCACGAGCAGGTGCTCACCGACACAACCCGCTACGCCGACGTGGTGCTGCCGGCCACCACCAGCTTCGAGATCGACGACGTGAGCTCCGGCTACGGCTCGCTGGCCGTGCTGCCCGTCGTCGCCGTCATCGACCGAGTGGGTGAGAGCCGCTCCAACGACGAGACCGGCCTGGCTCTGGCGCGGGCGTTCGGGTACGACTGGGCCGACCCCGGCCAGCGCGTGGCGGTGGCCGACTTCGGCCCGCGCGAGTCGGCCGCGCCGTCTCATCAGTTCGTCGACACTGTGCCAGCGGGCGGTCGCGCGCAGTTGGTCGACGCAGTGCAGGGCGTGCCGCGTTTCGTGCCGCTGGCGGCGGCCGAGGGTTCGCTGACGCTGATCTCACCGGCCACCTCGAAGCTGGTGAACTCGATGTTCGGCGAGTTCCAGAGCCCCTCGCCGGCCATCCTGTTGCACCCCGCGGATGCGGCCGATCGTGGGCTGGTGGCCGGCCAGGCGGTGCACGTGGCCAGCGCGGTGGGCAGCATCACGGTGCCCCTCGCCGTCGGTGCCGACACCCGGCCGGGGGTGGCAGTGATGGCAAAGGGCGTTTGGCTGCGCAACCACTCCGATGGATGGGGCGTCAACGCGCTCACTCCTGCCACCGGCGACGCGCTGATCAACGGTGCCTGCTTCAACGACACGCGCGTCACCGTCTCCGCTGCGCGCTGAGGCGAAAGGTGGCCCCGGTCAATCGCCGCGCCGCAAGGAGACGGCGATGCCGCCATCGGGGCGCAACAGCGTGAGCCGGCTGCCCTCCAGGCGGAAGCCCACCGTGTCGGCCAGCGCCGCCAGCAGCGCCTGCTCCTGTGCCATCGCTTCGTCACCGCACCACTTCCGGGTTGTCATCAGCGGGCCGAAGCCGAGGGTGCTGCCATCGACGGTGCACGTGCCGCGGAGCGTGTTGCACCCTGTGCTGCCCACGACGCGATCGCCATCGAACTCGAGGGTCGGCTCGCTCTCCGCGAGCACGGAGATGATCGCCTGGCGCGCCGGGTGGTGAACCGATGTCACCAGCCAGCGGCCGGCCAGATCGTCCGAGCCCTGTGCGGTGTAGGCGAGCAACAGCACCCCGTCGGCATCGTGCATCGACAGCGAGCCGCCATCGTCGGTCACCGTGATGGCGACCACCCGACCGAGGCGCTGCAACACGTCGTGCTCCATTGCCATCACTGCCGGAGAACCGGCCATCATCGTGCCTGCGAGGGGCCCGACGGTGAATTCGCCCTCGCCGTGCCGGTACGGCCCATGGAACCGATTGCAGCCGGAGCAACCGCTCACCGAGTCGTGGCCGAACTCGATGGTCACGTCGACGCCGTCGGGCAGCTGCAGCGGACCGGAGAGCAGCCAGCTGCTGCCGTTGAGGTCGATGCTCATGCCCGCAGTGTTGCAGGCGCTAGGCCACTTCGGCGGCGGCTCCGGTGAACTGAGCGTTGTAGAGCGTGAAGTACGCGCCTTGGCGCACGAGCAGGTCGTGATGCGAGCCTTGCTCGACGATGCGGCCGGCGTCCATCACCAGGATCGTGTCGGCGTCGCGGATGGTGGACAGGCGGTGCGCGATGACGAAGCTGGTGCGCCCGCCGCGCAGCTTGGCCATGGCCCGCTGGATGAGCACCTCCGTGCGTGTGTCGACCGAACTGGTGGCTTCGTCGAGGATGAGGATGGTGGGGTTCGACAGGAACGCGCGGGCGATGGTGAGCAGTTGCTTCTCGCCTGCGCTCACCGAGCTGCCCTCGTCGTCGAGCACGGTGTCGTAGCCCAGCGGCAGCGAGTGCACGAACCGATCGACGTAGCAGGCCTTGGCCGCAGCCATGATCTCTGCCTCGGTGGCCTCCGTGTTGCCGTAGGCGATGTTGTCGCGGATGGTGCCCCCGAACAACCACGTGTCCTGCAGCACCATGCCCAGTTCGCCGCGCAGTTCGGCGCGTGGCATCTGCGAGATGTCGCGGCCGTCGAGCAGGATGGCGCCGCCGTTGAGCTCGTAGAAGCGCATGATCAGGTTCACCAGGGTGGTCTTGCCGGCGCCCGTGGGGCCCACGATGGCCACGGTCTGGCCCGGTTCGGCCACCAGCGACAGGTGCTCGATGAGCGGCGTGTCGTCGCGGTAGCGGAACGAGACGTCGCGGAACTCCACCCGACCCTGCGCCGGCTGCGGGTTCGGTGTCGCGGCAGCGTCAGCGCTCTGCTCGGGCGCGTCGAGCAGCTCGAACACGCGCTCGGCGGAGGCGATGCCCGACTGCAGCACGTTGACCATGGACGCGGTCTGCGTGAGCGGCTGCGAGAACTGGCGCGAGTACTGGATGAACGCCTGCACGTCGCCGAGACCCAGCGAGCCGTTGGCCACCTTCAGGCCACCGAACACGGCGATGGCCACGTAGTTGAGGTTGCCGACCATCACCATCGCCGGCTGCACGCAGCCGCTGATGAACTGAGCGGCGAAGCCGGCCTCGTACAGCTTGTCGTTGGTGGCATCGAAGCGAGCCTGGGCCTCGCGCTGGCGGCCGAACGCCTTGACGATCGGGTGGCCGGTGAACGTCTCCTCCACCTGCGCGTTGAGTGCACCGGTGTGCTTCCACTGCGCGATGAAGCGACTCTTCGATTGACCGGCGATCTTCTTCATCAGCAGCAGCGAGAGCGGCACGGTGACGACTGCGACGATGGCCAGCTGCCATGAGATCCAGAGCATCATGCCGATGGTGCCGGCGATGGTGAGCACGCCCTGCAACAGCTGGCTGAGCGACTGCTGCATGCTCTGGGCCACGTTGTCGATGTCGTTGGTGACCCGGCTCAGCAGATCTCCACGCGCCTGACGATCGAGGTACGACAGTGGCATCGCGTGCAACTTGGTCTCCACGTCGGCGCGCAGGCGGTACATGGTTCGCTGCACCACACCGGCCAGCACGAACGCCTGCAGGTAGGCCAGCAGGTAGCCCAGCAGGTAGAGGCCGACGGCGAACCACAACGTGGTGTGCAGCGCAGCGAAGTCGATGCCGGTACCGCCGCGCGACTGGCGCACCAGGCCCTCGAAGATCAGGTTGGTGGCGTGGCCGAGGATCTTGGGGCCCGACACGACCAGGGCCACGCTGGCGACAGCGAGCGCGAGCACCATGTAGGCCTTCGGGCGCTCTGGCCCGAGGCGGCGGAACAGGCGCTTGCTGGAGCCGGCGAAGTCCTTCGACTTCTCGGTGGGCACGCCCACCGTGTTCATCCGCCCGCCGCGCATCTCGGAGGTGCTGGTGGGTGGTGCCGGCGGCTGGCGTACGTCGTCTGCGTCGTCGTGTCCGCCGGTCATGCCGCCGCCTCCTCGGCGGTGAGCTGCGACTGCACGATCTCGACGTAGGTGGGACAGTTCGCCAGCAGTTGGTCGTGGCTGCCCAGGCCCACCGGCTCGCCGTCCTCCAGCACCAGGATCTGGTCGGCGTGCTTGATGCTGGTGACGCGTTGGGCGACCATCAGCACCACGGCGTCTCGTGTGTAGGGCGTGAGTGCGGCCCGCAGCCTGGCGTCGGTGGCCATGTCGAGTGCCGACAGCGAGTCGTCGAACAGGTACACCTCCGGCTTGCGCACCAGCGCGCGGGCGATGGCGAGGCGCTGCCGCTGGCCACCCGACACGTTGGTGCCGCCTTGGGCGATCGATGACGCGAGCCCGTCGGGCATCGCGCGGACGAAGTCGTCGGCCTGCGCCACCGTGAGCGCCTCCCAGAGCTCGTCGTCGGTGGCGTCGGGCTTGCCGTAGCGAAGGTTGCTGGCCACGGTGCCGCTGAACAGGTACGGCCGCTGCGGCACCAGGCCGATGCGTTGCCACAGCGCGTCGGTGGCCAGATCGCGCACGTCGACCCCGTTCACCAGCACCGAACCCTGGGTGACGTCGAACAGGCGGGCTACCAAGCTGATCAACGTGGTCTTGCCGGAGCCGGTGCTGCCGATCACGGCGATGGTCTGCCCGGCGCGACAGGTGAAGGTGACGTCGGAGAGCACGGCGTGCTCGGCGCCCGGATATCGGAAGCCGGCGTCGCGGAACTCGACCGATGCGTGAGGTGGCAGCGCGAGCACCGGATGCTCGGCGGCGGCGACGCTGGACGGCGTGTCGAGCACTTCCTGGATGCGCTCGGCGCTGACCGCGGCGCGCGGAACCAGCGCAGCCATGTAGGTGGCCAGCATCACGGCCATCAGGATCTGCGTGAGGTAGGTGAGGAAGGCGATCAACGCGCCGATCTTCAGGTCGCCGGCGTTCACCCTGTTTGCGCCGAACCACACGACAGCGACACTGGAGACGTTGACGATCATGACCACGGTGGGGAACATCAGGCCCATCAGCCGGCCGCCGCGCAGCGCGGTTCGCGTGAGCTGGTCGTTGCCGGCCTCGAATCGATCCGTCTCGTAGGGCTCACGCACGAATGCACGCACCACGCGGATGCCGGTGATCTGCTCGCGCAGCACTCGGTTGATCTCGTCGGTTCGCTCCTGCATGCGCCGGAAGGTGGGCACCATGTTGTAGATGACCGTGCCGATGGAGAGCACCAGCACGGGGATCGCGACTGCCAGGATCCACGTCAGCTGCACGTCTTCACGCAGCGCCATCACCAGGCCACCGGCAGCCGTGAGCGGTGCGGCGATGAGCAGGGTGCACGTCATCTGTACGAGCGTCTGCACCTGTTGCGCGTCGTTGGTGACGCGGGTGATCAACGTCGGCGGCCCGAACTGGGTGACTTCGCGGGCGGAGAACTCGGTGACCTGATGGAACAGCGCGCCGCGAACGTCGCGCCCGAAGCCGGTGGCCACCTTCGACCCGTAGTAGATGGCGGCGATGGAGAACGCGATCTGCACCAGGCTGACCAGCAGCATCAGCCCACCGTGGCGCCAGATGTAGCCGGTGTCGCCGGTGGCAACGCCCTTGTCGATGATGTCGGCGTTGAGCGTGGGAAGCGTCAGTGCCGCCGCGGTCTGCGCCGCCTGCAGCAGCACCACCGCGATCAGCAACGAGCGGTAGCGCCGAAGGTGCGTGCGCAGGAGTCGTAGCAACATGTAGCGGCCATTGTGGCGGGGAACGAGGAGATCGCACGAGCCGGGTGGATGTGACGCGTGCCGTCGCATCCCGGCCTCGCCGCACGGGTAGGTTCGGCGGCGCATGGCCATCACTCGCGAACTGCCCGAGCACCTCGATGTCGTCGTCGTCGGCGCCGGCCTTGCCGGGTTGGCCGCCGCTCGCGCGCTGCAGGAGGCCGGTCGTGCGGTGACGGTGCTCGAGGCCGGCGATGGGGTCGGGGGTCGGGTACGCACCGATGTCGTCGAGGGCTTCCGGCTCGATCGTGGCTTCCAGGTGTTGCTCACCGCCTACCCGGAGGTGCGCCGTCAGGTCGATCTGGCCGCGCTTCGGCCGTGTGCGTTCGACCCGGGCTCGATGGTGTGGTTGGGCAAGCGGATGTACTCGCTCGGCGATCCCACTCGCCGGCCGGCGATGCTGCTCTCCAGCGCGCTCGCCCCGGTCGGCAGCCTCACCGACAAGGTGCGCTTGGCGGGCCTGCTGCATCGGCTGCGCAAGGCCGACCCGGTGGCGCTGTTGCGCGGCGACGACGTCAGCACCCTCACGGCGCTGCGCGACATCGGGTTCAGCACGCGCATGATCGATCGCTTCTTCCGGCCGCTGCTGGGTGGCATCCAGCTCGACGTGCACCTCACCGCCAGCCGCCGAATGGCCGACGTCATCCTGCGCTGCCTCGCCGTCGGCGACTCGGTGGTGCCGGCGCTGGGCATGCAAGCGCTGCCCGATCAGCTGGCTGCTCGGCTTGCGCCGGGCACGGTGCAGTTGGGCTCCCCGGTGGCGGCCGTTGCCCCCGGTGCGGTGCACCTGGCCGACGGCCGCGTGGCACGGGCGCCTTGCGTGGTCGTCGCGACGGAGGGCCCGGCCGCCGCGCAGCTGCTGCGCGAGCACCATGTCGCTGCGCCGGCATCGCGGAAGGTGTCGTGCGTGTGGTTCGCGGCGGCGGCCCCGCCGGTGTCGCAGAAGCTGATCGTGCTCGACGGCACGCTCGTCGGCCCGGCGCTGAACGTTGCCGTGATGAGCAACGTGTCACCTCACTACGCGCCGACGGGCCAGGCGCTCATCGCCGCCGCCTGCCCTGCCGCCGATGGCGATCCGGCACAGCTACCCGATGCGGTGCGTGCGCAGCTGCGCACCTGGTGGGGCGCGCAGGTCGATCAGTGGCGAGTGCTGCGCACCGACTCGATCGAGCACGGCCAGCCCGACTCGCAACCTCCGTTCGCGCCCAAGCGTCGAGTGTCGCTGGGCGATGGCCTGTTCGTGTGCGGCGACCACCGCGACACGCCGTCCATCCAGGGTGCTTTGTTCAGTGGGCGACGCACCGCCGAAGCAGTGCTCGCCAGTCTCGCCGCCATGCCGGCCTAGCCGAGGCCTGGCCGTACGACGAGCGCAGGCGACAAGTTGACACCAATCATGTCAATTGTTTGAATGAGTCGATGTCGACAACCGAACCCTCCCGCCGTGTAGCGCTCGTCGCCGATGCGGGCTTCTACGTCGGGCCGCCCATCGCCCGGCTGCTGGCAGCGCGTGGGCACGATCTGGTCATCGGCAACCCTGCCGCCGGGCTGGTCGAGGAACTGCGCGCGGCGGGTGCCACGGTCGAGGTGGTCGACGGCGTGCGCAATCTGGCCGACCCTGCTGCGGCCGCGGCGTTGGTGCACGCTGCGCTGCAGCGGTTCGGGCGCATCGATGCCGCGGTGGCCTTCAGTGGCCGCATCGTCACCGGCTCGTTCCTCGACTCGTCGCTCGACGACCTGCGTACGGCAGTCGCCGGTTGCCTGGAAGCGCCGTTCCACTTCCTGCGCGCTGTCGTGCCCGTGATGGTGGGCCAGGGTCACGGGCAGGTGCTGGTGTTCACCAGCGCGGCCGGCGCGCGACCCACCCCGAATGCGCCGCTGTACTCGGCGGCCCGGGCCGGCGCCACGATGTTGGTGAAGAACGTCGCCGCCGAAGTCGCCCGCCACGGCGTGCAGGTGAATGCGATCGGCACCAACTTCATGGACTTCCCCGAGTTCCGGCGCGCGGCCGGCGCCGACGACCCCGCCGTGCGCGCTCGCATCGAGGCCGCCGTGCCGATGCGCCGCCTGGGCACGGTCGACGAGTGCGCGGCGTTCTGCATGCCCTACATCGATGGCACCAGCGGGTTCACCACTGGGCAGTTCGTGGCGTATGCAGGTGGCTGGGCCTGAGCCTCGGTCGCGCGAACTTGGTCGTGTTCGCGCAGGCCCCCGATAGCATTGCGAGCCGTGCACTCGGCCGTTTTCGGTCGTTGCGCGCCCCAAGAATCGCAGCACGACGAACGACAAGACGACGAGAGTAGAGAGACACAGAGATGGCCAAGCGCGAATTCCCCCTGGAGCGCACACGCAACATCGGCATCATGGCCCACATCGACGCCGGCAAGACCACCACCACCGAGCGCATCCTCTACTACACGGGCAAGAGCTACAAGATCGGTGAAGTGCACGACGGCGCCGCCACCATGGACCACATGGCGCAGGAGCAGGAGCGTGGCATCACCATCACGTCGGCTGCCACCACGTGCATCTGGGACAACCACCGCATCAACATCATCGACACGCCCGGGCACGTCGACTTCACCATCGAGGTCGAGCGGTCGCTGCGCGTGCTCGACGGTGCTGTCACCGTGTTCGACTCGGTGGCCGGCGTCGAGCCGCAGACCGAGACCGTGTGGCGCCAGGCCAACAAGTACAAAGTGCCGCGCATGTGCTTCGTCAACAAGATGGATCGCATCGGCGCCGACTTCTACCGCACCGTCGACATGGTCAAGACCCGCCTGTCTGCCGTGCCGGCCGTGCTGCACCTGCCGGTGGGCGCCGGTGGCCCGGAGAGCAACAAGCCGTTCGCCGGCCTCATCGACCTGGTGAAGATGAAGGCGCTCATCTGGCACGACGAAGAGCTGGGCGCCAACTGGGACGAGATCGACATTCCGGCCGACATGGCCGAGCAGGCTGCCGAGTACCGCGAGGCCTTGCTCGAGACCATCGCCACCAGCGATGACGAAGTGATGGAGAAGTACCTCGCCGGTGAGGAGCTCACCGAGGCCGAGGTCAAGCGGGCCATTCGCAAGGGCACGCTGGCGTTCGACTTCGTGCCCATCCTGTGCGGCTCGGCGTTCAAGAACAAGGGCGTGCAGCCGATGCTCGACGCGGTCATCGACTTCCTGCCCAGCCCGCTCGACATCCCGCCCACCCAGGGCACCAAGCCCAACCACGAAGACGAGATCCTCTACCGCAAGGCATCCGAGAGCGAGCCGTTCGCCGCGTTGGCCTTCAAGATCGTCGCCGACCCGTTCGGCAAGCTCACCTACTTCCGTGTCTACTCGGGCCAGATCAACAAGGGTGAAGAGGTCTACAACTCCACCAAGGAGCGCCGTGAGCGCCTTGGCCGCATCCTGCTGATGCATGCGAACCAGCGCGAAGACCTCGACGTCGCCATGGCCGGCGACATCGTGGCGGGCCTTGGTTTCAAGGACACCACCACTGGCGACACGCTCTGCGATCGCAACAACCCCATCATCCTCGAGCGGATGATCTTCCCCGAGCCCGTCATCCACGTGGCCATCGAGCCCAAGACCAAGGACGACAGCGACAAGCTGGGCAAGGCCCTGAAGAGCCTGTCCGACGAAGACCCGACGTTCCGTGTGCGCACCGACGAAGAGACCGGCCAGACCGTCATCTCCGGCATGGGCGAGCTGCACCTCGAGATCCTCGTCGATCGCATGATGCGCGAGTTCGGCGTGGTCGCCACCGTCGGCAAGCCGCAGGTGGCCTACCGCGAGACCATCACCAAGACCGTCGAGTCGGTCGAGTATCGCCACATCAAGCAGTCGGGCGGTTCCGGCCAGTTCGCCGTCGTCAAGATCACGCTCGAGCCGAACCCGGGCAAGGGCTACGAGTTCGTCGACAAGATCAGCGGTGGTCGCATCCCGCGTGAGTACATCAACCCCACCAACCAGGGCATGCAGCAGGCCCTGGATTCGGGCGTGCTCGCCGGCTATCCCACGGTCGACGTGAAGGCCAGCCTCGTCGACGGTCAGTACCACGACGTCGACTCCTCGGAGATGGCGTTCAAGATCGCCGGTCAGATGGCGTTCAAGAAGGCTGCCGAGATGGCCAAGCCGGTCATCCTCGAGCCCATCATGTCGGTCGAGGTGGTCACCCCCGAGGACTACATGGGCGACGTCATGGGCGACCTCAGCAGCCGTCGTGGCCGCATCGAAGGCATGGAGGCCCAGGGCAACGCGCAGGTCATCCGAGCGCAGATCCCGTTGAGCGAGATGTTCGGCTACTCCACCGACCTGCGTTCGCGCACGCAGGGTCGCGCCACCTACACGATGCAGTTCGCGCTGTACATGGAAGTGCCGCCCAACATCGCCAGCGACATCATCAAGCGCGTCCGCGGCGAGTAGTCGCAACCGCAGTTGTTGCAGCGACCCGGTCCCCTCGTGGGGCCGGGTCGTTGCCGTTTTGCACGCTTCCGATTGGCATGAATGGTAGAATGGCATCCATGGTGGTATCGATTGATCGCGCTGGCCGGGTTGTCATCCCGAAGGACATTCGCGACCGACTCTCCCTGGGCGCTGATGCCGAGGTCGAGGTCGAAGTTGACGGTGATGCGATTCGACTGGTTCCTGTTCGCTCCCGGGGTCGACGGGTGGCCGAAGTCGACGGGTGGCCGGTGATCGAGCGCGGCGACGGCCCAGCCATCACCGATGCGGATGTGCAACGGTGGCGCGATGCCGACCAGCGCTAGGCGGTACGCCGTCGACACCAGCGTCGCCATCGCGGCGCTCGATGCGGCGCATGCCGCGCATGAAATCTGTCGTCGAGCAGTCCAAGCTCGTCGGCCGGGTTTGGCTGGCCACGCAGCCTTTGAGACCATGTCGGTCCTCACCAGAATGCCTGGCCAGCTGAGTATCGAGGCGACGATCGCTGGCGAACTGATCGGCCGAGTGTTCCCAACCGTGTATTGGCTCGATGACACGTCGTCGGCTGGTTTGCTGCGTCGCCTCGGCACAGTCGGCATCGCCGGTGGCGCCATCTACGACGCGTTGGTGGGCGAGGCAGCGCGCATCAACGAGTGCGTACTGCTGACACGCGATATGCGCGCCAAACGCACCTACGACCTGCTCGGAGTGAGCTACGAACTCATCGGTCTCGACTGACGGCGAGTCCGGCCGAAGCCCGCTTACCGATACTCGCGCGCCAGGTCGCCTTCGTAGAGGGCTGCTACTTGGGCGCCGTCGAACTCCATGACTGCGGCACGCACGCCTGGGTCGTGGAGGTCGAGCACGCGCAGAGTGTCGCCCACTTTCACGATCGATTCGATGCGTACGTACTTGCTGTGGCGGTAGGCGTCTTCGTTGTCGACGGAGTTGTTGTCGTACTTCCAGTCCTTGGCGCCGGTGTTGTACGGCGGGTCGATGTAGATGCAGTCGACCGTGCCGGCATGGGTGAACTGCAGCATCTCCAGCGCGTGGTGGTTCTCGGTGTTGATCACCAGGTGAGCCGGCTTGTCGCCGCCGCGGTCGATGCTGCCCAGGCGGGTGAGGCCGGGGTACACCGGCTCACCGAACTCGGCCACCACGACCAAGTCGTCCAACGGAATCGACTCGCTGCCACCCTCGGGCAGTTCGACGGTGGCCTGGTTGCGGCGCACGGCGGTGACCTTCATCGTGTCGCCGTGCTTGTCGGCGCGGCGGACCACCTTGGTGCCGCGGCGCACCGGGTGTTCGGGCAGTCGTACCCGCTCGGGCAGGTGCGACTCGAACACCAACCCGAACGTGCGCTTGGCGCGCACCTTGTCGATCTCGCCGCGCAGCTGGGCGCGCAACGATGCATCGCCGACCTTGTCCAGCAACACATCCAACTCGTCAGCCATCAAGCCCCCGCGCCATCACGCCGAGCATCGTAGGTGCTGGCGGTGACCAGCAAGATTTCTCGGCAATGAGGTTGTGAGTCGAACGTATGTTCGATACAGTGTCCAGATGGAAGGGTCGGCTGCGTTCTCTGGTGCCTCTGTGGCTGCCGAGGTGGGGTCGTTGCCCTATGCCGACCAGGTGGCGCGCTTGCGCGAACTCGAGGCCGCACATCGTCGTCTGGAAGCCGAGCTGTCGTTGACCGTCGTTGCGTTGGCGGAATCGGCCGGGTTCAAGGCCGACGGTCACGCCTCCGTACGTGCGTTGTTGCGCGCCGAGCTGCGCTGGTCCGAGGGCGACGTCACCCACCGGTTGCGCACCGGTCGGCTGCTGGCCGACCTGCCCGACGTGGTCGATGCGTTGGGCAACGGCGAGGTCGGCGTTGCCCAAGTGCACGATCTTGCTCGCGCGCGAGCGAACCCACGCTGCGGCAGCGACCTCGTGGAACATGCCGACCTGCTGTTGGGCTTCGCCCGCCAATTGCAGTACTCCGACTTTCACCGCTGCGTGCGCCGCTGGGAGTTGTTGGCCGACACCGACGGCGCGCATCGCGACGCTGAGGCGGTGCACGAGTCGCGTCACGCATCGTTGCGCGAACGCGACGGGGTCGGTTATCTCACCGGTCAAGGTGGCGCGCTCGACACAGCCGAGATGCAGGAGATCTGGGATGCCTTCGCCCAGGCCGAGTTCATGAGCGATGCCGACCAAGCAACGGCACTCGTCGAGGCTGGCGCGCCGTCTGCCCCGCTGCCGCGTACCGAGAGCCAGCGCCGTTGGGATGCGTTGATGGCAATCTTCCGTACAGCAGCCGGTCAGCCGGTGGATGCGAAGTTGCCCGAACCGACGCTGAACATCGTCATGGACATCACCACGTTCGAGGCTGCGCTGGCCGAGCTCGACTTGGCCCCGCGGCTCGGCGAGATGCCGACGCCGTTCGAGCATCGGCGCAGTGAGACCGTGTCGGGTGTGCTGGTCGACCCGTTGCAGGCGGTGCAGGCCGCGTTGCTTGGCCATGTTCGCCGGGTCGTGGTGGACAGTGCCGGCAATGTGATCGATCTTGGTCGCCGACGGCGGCTCTTCACCGGAGCAGCACGCGCGGCGGTGATGTTGCACTCGCCCCGATGTATCTGGCCGGGGTGTGCCACCCCGGCCGGGCGCTGCGACGCCGACCACACTCACGACTGGCAACACGGAGGCGTCACCGCGCCGACGAACGGCGGCCCAATGTGCCCACGGCACGATCGACACAAGAACGGCGGCTACCGAGTGCGCCGCGACGTCACCGGCATCTGGCACACATACCGCCCCGACGGCAGCGAGATCGGCGAAGCCTCCGCTGCATGACGCCCGCGGCCTACTCGCGGATGAGGCGGCCCATCGTCTCGTGGTAGTGGGCGAGCTTGCACACGCGCTCGGAGAGGATGTGCTGGGTGTAGCCGCTGGAGCGCTTGGTGCGGGCCAGTTGTTCGTACACAGAGATGTCCTCGGCGACCACGGCCTGCAGCGCGATCCAGTGCGCCTGGTTGCAGGCCGCGACGTGACCGAGTTGGTGTCGTCGAGGTGTACGCCCGTGTCGACACGTTCTGGGTGGAGGCCTGCCGCACGACCGAGGAGTACGACTTCGAGCTCACCGCCGTCGATCTCTACATCGGCGACTACGCCGGCATCGGGCATCCGGCTGTCTTCATCGGCTACCGCATCGATGGCACGGGCAGCTTTCTCGACTTCGACATCGTGCAGTCCGAGGGAGGTGGCGCGCTCGATGTCCGTGGCATCCGCGGGATCGATCATGGCAACGTCGGCCTGCCCGCCGACGAGCCGGGCGTGGTGATCAGCGCCGTGTACAGCGGCGACGACCCGAACTGCTGGGACGCTGCATCCCACTGCCGACGCACCGGCTTGGGCGTTCGCCTTCTGATTGCTCCGGTTGGGGTGGTAACTGACCGGCCCGGGCCGCTAGGCTCGTCACGTTCTTTGACAACCCTATGAATCCCCGACAACGGAGACTGCGATGAGCAAGGCAAAATTCGAGCGCACCAAGCCACACGTCAACATTGGCACGATGGGTCATATTGACCATGGTAAGACCACGTTGACGGCGGCGATCTCCAAGACGTTGGCGGATAAGGGGTTGGCGAAGTACACGCCGTTCGATCAGATCGACAAGGCGCCGGAGGAGAAGGCTCGTGGTATCACGATCTCCATCGCGCACATCGAGTACGAGACGATGAATCGTCACTATGCGCATGTTGATATGCCGGGTCATGCTGACTACATCAAGAACATGATCACTGGTGCTGCGCAGGTTGATGGTGCGATTTTGGTGGTGGCGGCGACTGATGGTCCGATGCCTCAGACGCGTGAGCATGTGTTGTTGGCTCGTCAGGTGGGTGTGCCCTACATCGTGGTCGCGTTGAACAAGGCCGACATGGTGGAAGACGAGGAGTTGTTGGAGTTGGTTGAGCTCGAGGTTCGCGAGTTGCTCAGCGAGTACGAGTTCCCTGGTGATGATGCGCCGGTGGTGCGGGTGTCGGCGTTGAAGGCGCTCGAGGGTGATGAGGCGTGGCAGGCCAAGATCATGGAGTTGATGGATGCGTGTGACGCGAGCATTCCTGAGCCGGTGCGTGAGTTGGACAAGCCGTTCTTGATGCCGATCGAGGATGTGTTCACGATCACGGGTCGTGGCACGGTGGTGACTGGCAAGGTGGAGCAGGGCATCGTGCATACCGGTGATGATCTGGAGATCGTTGGGTTGAAGACGACGCAGAAGACGGTGTGTACGGGTGTGGAGATGTTCCGTAAGTTGCTCGATGAGGGTCGTGCGGGTGACAACATCGGTGCGCTGCTTCGTGGCACGAAGAAGGAAGATGTGGAGCGTGGGCAGGTGTTGTGCAAGCCCGGTTCGATCACGCCGCACACCAACTTCGAGGGTCAGGTGTATGTGTTGTCGAAGTCTGAGGGTGGGCGGCACAAGCCGTTCTTCAACAACTACCGGCCGCAGTTCTTCTTCCGTACGACTGACGTGACCGGCACGATCCAGTTGCCCGAGGGCACCGAGATGGTCATGCCTGGTGACAACGTGGCAATCACCGTCGAGCTCGGCAAGCCGATCGCGATGGACGAGGGCTTGCGTTTCGCCATCCGTGAAGGTGGCCGTACCGTGGGCGCCGGCCGCGTCACCAAGATCACCAAGTGATCGATCCGGCGAGCTGAGAGAGACCCAACATGGCACAGAGCATCCGCATCCGTCTCAAGGCGTTCGACCACGAGATCATCGACCAGTCGACGCGCAAGATCGTCGAGACGGTCACCCGTACCAATGCAACGGTGCGCGGCCCCATTCCGCTGCCCACCGACAAGCACCGCTACACGGTCATCCGTGGCCCGCACATCGACAAGGACTCTCGCGAGCACTTCGAGATGCGCGTGCACAAGCGCCTCATCGACATCGTCGATCCGAACGCGAAGACCATCGACAGCCTGCAGCGCATCGAGCTGCCCGCCGGTGTCGACATCGAGATCAAGATCCAGAACAGCTGAGCCGTCGGTGCACGGCCTGCCGTGCACGGGTATCGCACGCAGAGGGTCCCGTCGGCTTCGGCCGGCGGGGCCTTCTTGCGTGCGGCGACCGGTCGGGCAGCCGATAGACACTGCTGATGCACCTCGACACCACCGAGCTGGTCGGCTACCTCGCCTCGGCGTTGGTGGTCGTGTCGTTGGCGATGACCTCGGTGGTGCGCCTGCGGGCGATCTCACTCGTCGGCTCCCTCGCCTTCGTCGCATACGGGGTGCTCATCGAGTCGATCCCCATCGTCGTCACCAACGCTGCCATCGCCGTGCTCAACGTGTGGTTCCTGCGGTCCGAGCTGGGCGGCAGGCGCGCGCTCGCCGCCGTCGTCGTACCCGTCGACTCGCCCTACCTCGTCGACTTCCTTCGGTACCACTTGCCCGACATCCACCGCTTCCAGCCCGGCTTCGAGCTCGGCCCCGAGCCGAGCTCGCTGGCGATGCTGCTGATGCGCGACGGCCTGCCGGCAGGCGCGCTCATCGGCCGCCAGGAAGGTGCCGAGCTGCGCGTGCAACTCGACTACGTCACCAAGCCCTACCGCGACTCGCGCATCTCCACCTGGCTGTACGGCAAGGGCTCCGGTGTGTTCCGTCGATTGGGCATCGATCGCATCTCCACCGAGCCCGGCACCGAGCCGCACAGCGCGTATCTCGTCCGCAACGGGTTCACTCGGGCCGGATCTCGCTTCGAGCGCGTGCTCGGCCGCTGAGCGCCGTGGTGGGAGACAAGACCTGAACGAGTTCGGCATGGCAACGGTGCTGCACGTGCGATAGACCCGTTTCATCGACAACGAACGACCGCAGCCAACCACCGACACCGCCGTGCTCGACGCAGACGACGCCGCTCCAGCCGCTCTTGACCAAGCGGTTGGCGACGCGCCCCGAGTGACTGACGATGGCGCCGACGACAGTGCCGGCGACAGTGCCGGCGACGGTGCCGGCGACGACGGTCTCGCCGGCGAACGAGCTGTCGAGCGCAGGGTCGTGGAGCGCAGGGTCGTCGATCGCAAGGTGTACGGCCGTCGGATTCGTCGGGGCTTCCTGATGGGGCTGCTGGTGGTGGTGGTCGCGTGGGCCGCAGGCTTGGTGGGCGCCTGGATGGGTGTGCGGCTGGCGGAGGGCAATCGCTCTCCGGCGCGAGTGGCCTCCACACTCGGGCTGGTGAGGGTCGAGCCACGAACGGAACCGCTACCGGCGCTCGACGTGTTCGCCGTTGCGTCCACCATTGCGCCCAGCGTCGTCAACGTCTCGGCCATCACCCAACGGGGTGAGCTCGTCGGCCAGTCCACCGGCAGCGGTGTGGTGCTGACGGCGGATGGCGAGATCGTCACCAACGCGCACGTCGTTGCCGGCGCGGCCACGGTGACGGTGCGGGTGCCGGGCGAGACCGAGCCCCGCGACGCGGTCGTGCTCGTCATCGACTCCGGTCGCGACCTGGCGTTGCTGCGCATCGAGGCCGACGGGCTGGTGCCCGCGCAGTTCGCTGCGCCGGGCGACGTCCGTGTCGGCGACGCCGTGGTGGCTGTCGGCTACGCGCTCGACCTCGATGGCGACCCGTCTGTCACGGTCGGCATCGTCTCGGCGCTGGATCGCACCAGTGTCGACATGACGAAGGCGTTGAAAGGGCTCGTCCAGACCGATGCCCCCATCTCCTCGGGCAACTCCGGTGGCGCGTTGGTCAACGCGTTGGGACAGGTCATCGGCCTCACCACCTTCGTGGCGATTCCCGATGAGGGCTCATCGGCCAACAGCGTCGGCTTTGCGATCTCCAACCAGGAGCTGCTGCCCACGATCGACCGCCTGCGCGACGCGACCAACGGGAGCGCGCCGACGGCCGGCTACCTGGGCGTCGGCCTCGCCGACCGGTTCGACGGCGGCAGCGGCGCTCTGGTCGCGGAGGTCGAGCCGGGCTCGCCGGCCGCCGCCGCCGGTGTCGACGTGGGCGACGCGATCGTCTCGATCGACGGCACGGCCATCACCGGCCCCGCCGGGCTGATGGCAACCATCCGCGACGGCCGACCCGGCGACGAGGTGCTGATCGGGCTGCGCCGCAGCGGCAGGCTGGTGTCGCTCTCGGCGACCCTGGCGCGGCAACCAGCCGGCTGATTGCCGCCACTAGCGTGCGTCGCATGCAGGAACTCGATGCGCACGTCGGTGGTCGCCGGCCGTTCGGTCTCAACTACTGGCCGCTGGCGCAGGACGATCCCGGTGTGGAGATCCCGCGCGAGTCCATTCGGTTGGTCTCGCCCGACGGCGCGCTGGTGCGCGGTGTGCTCTGGACCCCGCCCAATGGCAAGCCGTGGAAGACAGCGGTCATCCTCAGCCACCCCCGCGGCGACTTCAGCGTGCACTACGCGTGCCCGCTGCTGGCCGCCGCCGGCTATGCCGTGCTCGGCTTCGGCACCCGCTACCAGAACAACGACACCGACTGCCTGCACGAGAGCTGCATCGTCGATGTGCAGACGGCCCACGACGAGATGCGCCGTCGTGGCGCCGAGGCGGTGGTGCTGCTGGGCAACTCGGGCGGCGGCAGCCTGATGGCCATGGCCCAGGCGCAACTGGGCATCGGTGACGGGTGGGTCGGCATGGCTGCGCACCCGGGCGAGGGCGTGTTCATGCTGCAGGTGATCGACCCCAGCGTGGCCGACGAGACCGACCCGTTCAGCACCGTGCCGGAACTCGACATGTACCACCCCGACAACGGCTGGCGCCCCTGGCCCGAGCCGTGCGTGTACGACAAGGACTGGCTGATCGGCTACCGCGCCGCGCAAGTGGCTCGAGTGGCCCGCATCGATGCAGTGGCCAAGGCCGGCATCGCCGAGTCCGTCGATGCCGGCATCCGCCTGCGAGGCGTGGAGAAGGAAGCCGACGCCGTGGCCTGGCGTGAGCTGCGCCGTCGAGCCGTGTTCACCAGGTACCTCACGACCTACCGCACGCTCGCCGACCCTGCCTACCTCGACTTGTCGATCGACCCCGACGAGCGGCCGATGGGAAGCCTGTTCGCGTTCCCCGACCCGTTCGATGCCAACTACGGCCGTGGTGGCCTGGCGCGCACGATGACGGCTCGCGGCTGGCTGAGCACGTGGTCGGGCCTCAGCAGCCACGCGAAGTTGGCCGACACCATGCCGCAGGTGACGGTGCCCACGCTGCTGGTGCACCCCACTGCCGACACCGAGATCCGTGTCTGGCAGGCCAAGGAGATCGTCGCTGCTGCGGGGGCGGCCGACACCACCTACGTGGAGATGAAAGGCGCCCCGCACTACCTCGAGGGCCATCGGCAGGAGGCGCTCGGCATCGTCGCCGAGTGGTTGGCTGCTCGCTTCCCATAACCGCCGATCCTTCGCCACGGTGTCCTATCTGCCGTCAAGAGCCCCTAACATCCGCCGATGCGTTTCGATCTGGCCCCGTTCAGCACGCGATCCGGTTCGCGCGATCAGTTCGTAGATCTCGATGTGCCCGCATGGGCCTGGCTGGCGCTGGCCGCCACCATCGGTGTGATGCTGGGCATCGACCTCTACCGCCACCGCGACGACCACGAGCCGTCGCAGAAGGAAGCACTCATCGAGTCGGCCATCTGGGTGAGCTTCGGCCTTGCCTTCGGCGGCGTGATCGCCTTGGCCTTCGGCGGCCAGGCAACCACCGAGTACCTGTCGGGCTACGTCATCGAGAAGTCGCTCAGCGTCGACAACGTGTTCGTGTGGGCGATGCTGTTCGCCACGTTCAAGATCCCCTTGAAGTACCAGCACCGGGTGCTGTTCTGGGGCATCTTCGGTGCGCTGCTCCTGCGTGGCATCTTCATCTGGGCCGGTACCGCGCTCATCGCCAAGTTCTGGTGGGTGCTGCTGGTGTTCGGTGCGCTGCTCATCGTCACCGGCCTCAAGATCCTGCGCCACCGCAACGACGAAGGCGAGAAGGAGCACACGGCCGGCATCCGACTGCTCAAGAAGGTGATGCCGGTCAGCGATGAGCTCGACGGTCACAAGTTCTTCACCAAGGTGAACGCCAAGCGTGCGGCCACCCCACTCTTCGCAGCGCTGGTGGTGGTGGAGCTCACCGATGTGATCTTCGCGGTCGACTCCGTGCCGGCCATCCTGGCGGTGTCCAACGAGCCGTTCCTGGTCTTCGCCAGCAACGCATTCGCCATCATGGGCCTGCGTGCGATGTACTTCCTGCTGGCCAATGCCAAGGAGAAGTTCCACTTCCTCAGTCACGCGCTCGGCATCATCTTGATCTACGTGGGCGTGAAGATGTCGATCAGCCACTGGTACCACATCGACACGCTGGTCTCGCTGGGCGTCATCGTCGGGCTGCTCTCGCTTTCGATCTGGGCGAGCCTGAAGTTCCCGAAGGCGTTCGGGGGCGACGACGTCGACGCGCACGCGCTGCACGACCACTGATCTGCGGCCTCGACACGCGCGAAGGTTCCCGCGAGGGGTTGGTGTGCGTGCCGGGCCGCCGATAGAGTTCGGTCCTCGTGTGCACCAGCCGGTGTACGGCAATCGATGTCCGAGCAGGTCTCATTCGTGAGAAACCGCCCGGCGACAACCGAATCCGGTGCTCCGCCGGCCATTTGGCCAGCGGAGCATTTGCGTGTAATCCAGATGCCCGGTTCTTCCGGGTCCGACCGAAAAGGCTGCCGAGATGGCACTCAAAGCGATTGTTGGCGAAAAAGTCGCCATGAGCCAGGTGTGGGTGAACGACAAAGTCGTTCCCGTCACCGTGCTCCGCGTCGAGCCTGCGCGCATCGTCCAGGTGAAGACCACCGAACGCGACGGTTACACGGCGCTGCAGGTCACCTACGGACACCGCGACGCGAAGAAGCTCAACAAGCCCGACGCGGGCCACTTTGCCAAGGCAGGTGTCGAGCCGGGCCGCAAGGTCGTCGAGCTGCGCCTCGACTCGGTCGACGGCTTCGAAGTCGGCCAGGAGATCAAGGTCGACACCTTGATCCAGGGCGAGCTCGTCGATGTCACCGCCGTCAGCCGTGGCAAGGGCTTCGCCGGCACCATGAAGCGTCACAACTTCTCCGGTCAAGGTGCCAGCCACGGTAACCACAAGCACCACCGTGCGCCTGGTTCCATCGGGCAGGCCAGCTTCCCCGGTCGCGTGTTCAAGGGCGTGAAGATGTCCGGCCACATGGGCCACGAGCAGGTCACCACGCTCAACCTGGAAGTCGTCGAGGCCGATCCCGAGCGCAACCTGCTGCTGGTGAAGGGCTCCGTGCCCGGTCCCAACGGCGGCGTCGTCATCGTTCGCAACGCAGTGAAGGGGAAGTGACGGCCATGTCGACCGTTTCCTTGAAGACCGCCGCCGGCAAGGACGCCGGCTCCGTCGAGCTCGACACCGATGTGTTCGGCATCCAGCCCAACGTGCCCGTCATGCACCAGGTGGTCACTGCTCAGCTGGCGGCTCGCCGGTCGGGCACGCAGAGCACCAAGACCCGTGCCGAGGTACGTGGTGGCGGCAAGAAGCCGTTCAAGCAGAAGGGCACCGGCAACGCTCGCCAGGGCTCCATCCGCGCACCGCACTTCAGTGGTGGTGGCGTGGCGCTGGGCCCCAAGCCGCGCAAGTACGACCAGAAGACCCCCAAGAAGATGATCAAGCTCGCCTTGCGTTCGGCGCTCAGCGACCGCGCTGCAGAGGGCAAGGTCGTGGTCATCGACGAGTGGGGCTTCACCACGCCCAAGACCAAGGACGCCAAGGCCGCGCTCAGCGCACTTGGCATCTCCGGCAAGGCGCTCGTGGTGGTCGATCTCGAGAACGACACCAACGTCGTGCGCAGCTTCCTCAACCTGCCGGAAGTGCAGCTCATCGAAGTCAACGAGCTCAACGCCTACGACATCTTGTGCAACGACTACGTCATCTTCAGCCAGGCAACCTTGCCCGGCACGTCGGTGACCGCCGCCGTGCCGGCCCCGAAGAAGGCCGCCGCCAAGAAGGCTGCCGCTCCCAAGGCCGCTGCCCCGAAGACTGCCGGCCTCGTCGATGCAGCAGTCGCCGACACAACCGTCGCCGACACGGCTTCCGCCACGGCCGACCTTCCTCCCCGTGCCGCAGCGGCAACCGCCGACGGTTCCGCTCCCGAGGGTTTCGAGATCAAGGGCAACGCCGACTCGGGTCTGTACCACGTGCCCGGGTCTGCGTTCTACAACCGCACGGTGGCCGAGTTCTGGTTCGCCACCGCCGAAGATGCCGAGGCCGCTGGTTTCCAGTTGCCCCCCAGCCAGCGCACCGCCGCTGACTCGGCAGATGGAGACAAGGACTGATGAAGGATCCCCGCGACATCATCCTGGCACCAGTGGTGTCAGAGAAGAGCTACGGCCTCATCGAGCAGGGTGTGTACACCTTCAAGGTGCACCCCAGCGCGAGCAAGCCAGAGATCAGCGACGCCGTCGAGAGCATCTGGGGCGTCACCGTGTTGAAGGTCAACACCCTCAACCGCAAGGGCAAGGTCACGCGCGCACGCCGCGCTGGCAAGGCCGGTTCCAAGCCCGATACCAAACGGGCCATCGTCACCCTTGCAGCGGGCGATGAAATCCCGCTGTTCGAGCACTGAGGCGCATCACCATGGCCATTCGTTCACGTAAGCCCACCAGCGCCGGTCGCCGTTTCCAGACCAGCTCCGACTTCGCGGAAGTCACCAAGACGACGCCTGAGCGCACGCTGCTCGCGCCGCTCACCAAGAGCGGCGGGCGCAACGTCTATGGTCGCAAGACCAGCAGGCACCGCGGTGGTGGCCACAAGCGCCAGTACCGCATCGTCGACTTCACCCGTACCAAGGACGGCGTCACCGCCAAGGTCGCCGCCATCGAGTACGACCCCAACCGCACCTGCCGCATCGCGCTGCTGCACTACGCAGACGGCGAGAAGGCCTACATCCTGGCGCCCAAGGGCCTCAACGTGGGCGACCACGTGTCCAACGGTGCCGGCTCCGACATCAAGCCGGGCAACGCGTTGCCGCTGCGCTACATCCCCGTCGGCACCACGGTGCACAACGTCGAGCTGCGCCCCGGTGGCGGCGGCAAGATGGCTCGCTCCGCCGGTACCGCCGTGCAGCTGGTCGCCAAGGAAGGCGAGTTCGCCACCTTGCGCCTGCCCAGCACCGAGATGCGTCGCGTGCTCATCGACTGCCGAGCCACCATCGGTGAGGTCGGCAACAGCGAGCACGAGCTGCTCACCATCGGCAAGGCCGGTCGCAACCGCTGGAAGGGCGTCCGCCCGCAGACCCGTGGTGTGGCCATGAACCCGGTCGATCACCCGCTCGGTGGTGGCGAAGGCCGCACCAGCGGTGGCCGCCCACCCGTGTCGCCGTGGGGCAAGCCCGAAGGCGTCCGTACTCGCAACACCAACAAGCCGACGCAGCAGCTCATCGTGCGCCGTCGCCGCACGTCGAAGGGCCGGAGGTAGTCCACCATGTCACGCAGCCTGAAGAAGGGCCCGTTCGTCGACGACCACCTGTTGAAGAAGGTCGACACGCAGAACGCAGCCGGCGAGCGCAAGGTCATCAAGACCTGGAGCCGGCGCAGCACCATCATCCCCGACATGGTCGGGCACACCATCGCCGTCCACGACGGCCGCAAGCACGTGCCGGTGTACGTCACCGAGAGCATGGTCGGTCACAAGCTGGGCGAGTTCAGCCCCACTCGTACCTTCAAGTACCACGCCGGCCAAGAGAAGAACACGAAGGGTCGCCGCTGATGACCGGTCCGAAGCTCAACGAGAAGTCGTTCGTCGCCGGCGAACGCAGCGGTACCAAGGCCAGCGCGCTGTACATCCGCTCGTCCGCCTGGAAGGCACGCGTGGTCCTCGACCTCATCCGCGACCTGCCGGTGCGCAACGCCGACGAAGTGCTGCAGTTCTGCGATCGAGATGCCGCCACCGTGGTGCGCAAGGTGTTGGCCTCGGCCGTCGCCAACGCACAGCACAACGACGAGCAGGATCCCGAGGAGCTGTACGTCAAGGCGTGCTTCGCCGACGAAGGCCCCACCATGAAGCGGTTCACCCCCCGTGCCCGTGGCCGCGCCGGCGCCATCAAGAAGCGTTCCTGCCACATCACCATCGTGGTTGCTCGTCTCGACGACCGCCGCCTGGAAGTGGTGCAGGCCCGCGAGGCCAAGCGCACCGCCGCCGGTCGCCGTGGCGCAGCCGTTGGTGGCACCGCCGCCAGCCGCAAGGCACGCGTCGACCGCAGCCGCCAGCGTGCACAAGGCCTCAAGGCCGGCGACGCTGGCCACGATCACGATCACGACCATGCCGGTCACGACCACGACCACGACGCAGCCGAAGTGGCCGTGCAGTCGTTCGTGGGCGCAGTGCCTGCCGACACCGACCAGGCGCCCGAGGGCTACGAGATCAAGGGCAACGCGCAGTCGATGCTCTATCACGAGCCGGGCAGCCGCTACTACGGCCAGACCAAGGCCGAGTACTGGTTCGACACCGTCGAGAACGCCGAAGCCGCCGGCTTCAGCGCCCCCGGAAGCCAGAAGAACGACGCAGACGAGAGCAGCGATGAGGACGACAGCGTGACCGCAGGTGCCGAGGGAAGCGCCAGCGACGAGGCACAGTCCGACGCAGGCGAAAGCGCAGCGGACGCCAAGGAGGACAACTAAAATGGGTCAGAAGATCAACCCCTACGGTTTCCGTCTTGGCGTGACCACCGAGTGGAAGAGCCGCTGGTTCAGCGAGCGCGACTACAAGGAGTACCTCACCGAGGACTGGAAGATCCGCAAGGCCCTGATGGCCAAGCTGGAGTCCGCCGCTGTCAGCCGCATCGAGATCGAGCGCACCCGTGACAAGGTGCGCGTCGACATCCACACTGCCCGCCCCGGCATCGTCATCGGCCGTCGTGGCGCCCAGGCCGACGAGCTGCGGGCACTGCTCACGCAGATCACCGGCAACCCGAAGGTGCAGCTCAACATCGTCGAGATCAAGAGCCCCGAGCTCGACGCAGCACTCATCGCCCAAGGCGTTGCCGACCAGTTGGTCAACCGCATCGCCTTTCGTCGGGCGATGAAGCGTGCCGTGCAGAACGCACAGAAGGCCGGTGCCCTCGGCATCCGGGTGCAGTGCTCGGGTCGCCTCGGCGGCGCCGAGATGAGCCGCACCGAGTGGTATCGCGAAGGTCGTGTGCCGCTGCACACGTTGCGCGCCGACATCGACTACGGCATGCGTGAGGCTCGTACCTCCAGTGGCCGCGTCGGCGTGAAGGTGTGGATCTACAAGGGCGACATCGTGCCCTACAAGGCCGCCACCGACGAGAAGATCGCCCGCGAAGCCGCGCTTGCGGTCGGCGATGCCACCGGCCTCGGCGCTCCGCGCAAGGTGGTCTCGTCCACCGGCCGACGCAAGGCCGACGAGCCCGAGACCGAAGCTGCACCGCTCGTCAAGGAAGCCGATCCAGAACTGGAGAAGCTGCTCGACGAGGAAGAAGAAATCGCTCGCCGCACTCATGGCGGCGCCGCAGAAGCCCCGCACTTCCGTGGGGAGGATTGATCGCTCATGTTGATGCCCCGTAAAGTCGCACATCGCAAGCACCACCGTGGTCGCACGTTTGGCCTGTCCAAGGGTGGCAACGAGCTCGCCTTCGGCGAGTACGGCATTCAGGCGCTCGAGCCGTGCTGGCTCACCGCCCGCCAGATCGAAGCTGCTCGTATCGCCATGACCCGTGCCATCAAGCGTGGTGGCAAGGTCTGGATCAACGTCTTCCCCGACAAGCCCGTCACCAAGAAGCCGGCCGAGACCCGCATGGGTTCCGGCAAGGGCAACCCCGAGTTCTGGGTCGCCGTGGTGAAGCCGGGCCGGGTGCTGTTCGAGCTGTCGTTCCCCAATGAAGAGATCGCCAAGGCTGCCATGGCCAAGGCGATCCAGAAGCTGCCGATCAAGGCACGCATCATCACCCGCGAGGAGGTGTACTGAGATGGCACGTTCCAACACCGAATTGAAGGAACTGGATCTCGCCGCCCTCGTCGAGGAGCTGCGGGCCACCAAGCAAGAGGCACTCAACCTGCGTTTCCGCAACGCCACCGGCCAGCTCGACAACAACGCCGAGATCGGCAAGGTGCGTCGACAGATCGCCCGAATCAACACCCAGATCCGTGCGCAGGAAATCGCCCTGGCAGAGGGGACCAAGTGATGTCCGAAGTAACGCAAGCCGCTGCAACTGCCGAGCGCAACAACCGCAAGACCCGCGAGGGCCTGGTCGTGTCCAACAAGATGGACAAGACCGCGGTCGTTGCAGTCGTCGAGCGCGTGCGCCACCCGAAGTACGGCAAGTTCATGATGCGTACCAAGAAGCTGTACGCCCACGACGAGGCCAACGACGCCAACATCGGCGACAAGGTGCGCGTGATGGAGACCCGCCCGCTCAGCAAGAACAAGCGCTGGCGCGTCATCGAGATCCTGGAGCGTGCCAAGTGATCCAGCAGGAATCCCGCCTCCGCGTTGCCGACAACAGCGGCGCCAAGGAAGTGCTCTGCATCAAGGTGCTGGGCGGTACTCGCCGGCGCTATGCAGGCATCGGCGACATCTTCGTGGCCACCGTCAAGGACGCCATCCCCGGCGCCGCGGTGAAGAAGGGTGACGTCGTGAAGTGCGTCGTCGTTCGCACCAAGAAGGAACGTCGCCGCCCCGACGGCAGCTACATCCGTTTCGACGAGAACGCTGCCGTCATCATCAAGGACGATCTCACGCCGCGTGGCACCCGCATCTTCGGGCCAGTCGGTCGTGAACTGCGTGACAAGAAGTTCATGCGCATCGTGTCGCTGGCCCCGGAGGTGCTGTGACCATGAAGCTCAAGAAGGGCGACACCGTCGTGGTGATCTCCGGTAAGGACAAGGGCCAGGAAGGCGAAGTGGTGCAGGTCATGCCCACCGTCAACAAGGTCATCGTCAACGGTGTCAACACGGCCAAGAAGCACAGCAAGGCCCGCAAGACCAATCAGCAGGGCGGCATCATCGATCGCGACATGCCCGTCGATGCCAGCAACGTGATGCTGGTGCACAAGGGCAAGCCCACGCGGGTCGGTTACCAGATCCAGCCCGACGGCACCAAGGTGCGCGTCGCCAAGCGCACCGGTGAGGTGATCTCATGACCGACACCGCGATCGCAACCGCAACGGCCCCTCGGCTGAAGCAGAAGTATCACGACGACATCCGCGCCGCTCTCCAAGAGCAGCTCGGCCTCGCCAACCCGATGCAGATCCCCAAGCTGGAGAAGATCGTCATCAACATGGGTGTCGGTCGTGCCACCCAGCAGCCGTCGCTGCTGGAAGGCGCTGTCGCCGATCTCACCAAGATCAGCGGTCAGAAGCCCATCATCACCAAGGCCAAGGACTCCATCGCCGCCTTCAAGCTGCGCGAGGGTCAGTCGATCGGCTGCAAGGTCACCTTGCGTGGCGACCGGATGTGGGAGTTCCTCGATCGTTTGATCGCGGTGGCCATTCCCCGCATCCGCGACTTCCGTGGTCTGCCGGCACACAGCTGGGATGGTCGTGGTAACTACACGTTCGGTCTCTCCGACCAGACCGTGTTCCCCGAGATCGACTACGACAAGATCGACTCCAACCGTGGCATGGACATCACCATCGTCACTTCCGCCGCCACCAACGAGCAGGGCAAGGCGCTGCTCGATGCTTTCGGGTTCCCGTTCAAGCGGGGCGACGAAGCCGGTGCGGCTCCCACGAAGCAGAAGCGTCGCGGCCCTGTGCGCGGCGGCAAGGGCGCAGGCAAGCCTGCGAAGAAGAAGTAGAGGGCCCGGATATGGCAAAGAAATCGCTGATCAACAAAGCCAACGCCACACCCAAGTTCAAGGTGCGGGGTTACACGCGCTGCCGCCGCTGCGGTCGTGCCCGTTCGGTGTACCGCAAGTTCGGCCTCTGCCGTGTGTGCCTCCGCGAGATGGCCCATGCGGGCGAGATCCCGGGCGTCACCAAGGCGAGCTGGTGAGGAGAGAAGATGCTCACTGATCCCATCGCTGACATGCTCACCCGCATCCGCAACGCCAACACGGCGATGCACGATGAGGTTCGCATGCCGGCTTCCAAGCAGAAGGTGGCCTTGGCCACCATCCTCCAGAAGGAGGGTTACATCACCGGCTTCGCCGTGGCAGCGTCCACGACCGGCCCCGGTGAGGTGCTCACCATCTCGATGAAGTACTCGCACGATCGTCGGCGCACCATTTCGGGCCTTCGTCGTATCTCCACCCCCGGCCTGCGGATCTACCGCAAGAGCGACGCGGTTCCGCGTGTGCTCGGTGGCCTCGGGGTGGCCGTCCTGTCCACCAGCCAGGGACTCTTGACCGACCGCGAAGCGCGCAAGCGCAAGGTGGGCGGCGAGGTTCTCTGCTACGTGTGGTGAGAAAGAGGATTCGTCATGTCTCGCATTGGTAAGACTCCCATCGCCGTACCCGGCACCGTCGACGTCACCATCGATGGTGCGTTCGTCACCGTCAAGGGGCCCAAGGGCAGCCTGTCGCGTACCGTTCCGGGCGCCATCTCGGTGCGCCGTGACGAGGGCACCCTGCTGGTCGAGCGCCCCAACGACGAGCGGCAGAACCGTTCGTTGCACGGCCTCACTCGCACGTTGGTGAGCAACATGGTCGTCGGTGTCACCGACGGCTTCTCCAAGGAGCTGGAGATCATCGGCGTGGGCTACCGCGCCGAAGCCCTCACCCCCACTCAGCTGCGTCTGGCCCTCGGGTTCAGCCACCCGGTGCTCATGGAAGCGCCGGAAGGTGTCACCTTCGAGGTGCCCACCCAGACCCGCATCATCGTCCGTGGTATCGACAAGGAAGTGGTCGGCCAAGTCGCCGCCAACATCCGTGCCGTGCGCAAGCCCGAGCCCTACAAGGGCAAGGGTGTGCGCTACCTCGGCGAGAAGGTCCTGCGTAAGGCCGGCAAGACCGGCAAGAAGTGACGAGCCAGGAAGAGCCACTCGTATGAGCAACACCGCACAAAAGCGCCGCAACGGCCGCATCATCCGCCACCGGCGGGTGCGCAAGAAGATCCATGGCACCGCCGCGCGTCCGCGCCTGGCCGTGTTCCGCTCCAACAAGCACCTCACGCTGCAGGTCATCGACGATGTTGCCGGTCGCACCATCGTCGCAGCCAGCACCACCGAGGCAGGCGTGAAGAGCGAAGGCAGCGGCGCCACCGTCGACGCAGCCACTCGTTTGGGCCAACTGGTCGCTGAGCGCGCGAAGGCCGCCGGCATCACTCAGGTCGTGTTCGATCGTGGTGGCTTCGCCTACCACGGCCGTATTGCCGCAGTCGCTACTGCGGCCCGTGCAGCAGGTTTGGAGTTCTGATGGCCGCCCCCTCGAATTACGGCAACAATCGCAATGAGGAGCGCGCCCCAGATCCCAGCGGGCTGCGTGAATCGCGTGTCATTTCCATCAACCGCGTCGCCAAGGTGGTCAAGGGTGGCCGTCGCTTCTCCTTCACCGCGCTCGTCGTGGTCGGCGATGGCAATGGTCGCGTCGGCCTCGGCTACGGCAAGGCCAAGGAAGTGCCGCTGGCCATCCAGAAGGGCACCGAAGAAGCCAAGAAGAACCTGTTCGACGTGGCCCTGGCCGGCAGCACCATCACTCACCCGATCATCGGCATCAACTCCGCCGGTCGCGTGATGATGAAGCCGGCCGCTCCCGGTACCGGCGTCATCGCCGGTGGCGCTGCTCGTGTCATCCTGGAAGAAGCCGGCATCCACGATGTGCTGTGCAAGTCGCTCGGCTCCTCGAACTCGATCAACGTGGCACGCGCCACGATCAACGGCCTGATGTCGTTGCAGCGCCCCGATGAGGTGGCGGCCCGCCGCGGCCTCGCTGCCGAAGACTTCGTCCCCAAGGGCGTGCTCAAGGCCTACAACGAGCGCAAGAAGCAGATGACCGCAGGGGAGACCCACTGATGCGCACCGACAAGAACTACGACGGCCCCACCATCACCGTGCGCCAGGTGCGCTCGGCGATCGGCAACAAGCCCAAGAACCGCGGCACCTTGCGTGCGCTCGGCCTGCGCAAGATCGGCGACACCAACGTGCTGCCTGATCGTCCGGAGATCCGGGGCATGCTGCTTCGCGTCCCGCACCTCATCGAGGTCACGGAGAACGCCGCCACCACCTCAGACAACGGAACTGTGAACTGACATGCGCGTCGACGAACTCTCACCTGCCCCCGGCAGCACCAAGGCCAAGAAGCGCGTCGGTCGCGGTATCGGCGGCAAGGGCGGCAAGACCGCCGGTGCCGGTACCAAGGGCCAGAAGTCGCGTGGTCGCGGCAAGGTCGCCCGCGGCTTCGAAGGCGGCCAGATGCCGCTCAAGCAGCGAGTGCCGAAGTTGAAGGGCTTCAACAACCCGTTCCGGGTGGAGTACAGCCCGGTCAACCTCGATCAGCTCACCAACCTGAACGAAGCAGTGGTCACCCCCGAGGTCTTGGTGGCCGCCGGCCTGGTGCGCAAGGGCACGCTCGTGAAGGTGCTCGCTCGTGGCGAGATCACCATCGCCGTGCAGCTCACCGCCCATGCAGTCTCGCAGGCTGCCGACGCCGCCATCACGGCCGCAGGCGGTAGCGTCACGCTGCTGCCGTCGCCGTACAAGCAGGGTCGCCCGCCGGTCAAGGGCAACCAGTTCACCAACCGCTGATGCACTTCGCCGTCTCGGCGTCGCATCGAAACCTCCTGGGAGCCAGCCCGTGTTCTCCAACTTGAAGAATGTCTTCAAGGTGCCCGACCTGCGCAACAAGATCCTCTTCATGATGGCGATGGTGGCGCTCTACCGCGTCGGCGTCGCCATCCGCGTTCCGGGTATCGACGCCGATGCCGTGCGCCAGTTCAAGGCAGCAGCCAACACGCAGGGTGCGCTCGGCTTCTTCAACCTGTTCAGCGGTGGCGCGTTCGCCAGCTTCAGCATCTTCGCGCTGGGCATCATGCCGTACATCACGGCCAGCATCATCATGCAGGTCTTGGGTGTGGTCATTCCCAAGCTGGAGAAGCTGCAGCAGGAAGGCGCGGTCGGTCAGCGCAAGATCACCCAGTACACGCGCTACCTCGCCATCGGCATCTCCACGTTGCAGGCGACAGCGCTCACGTTCATCTTCGGCAACGGCAACGGCAACGCCTTCTTCGGTGCGGCCCAGAACTTCCCGCAGAACTTGCGACTGCTGCCCGACGGCATGTGGCCACGCGGCTACCTGGTCATCGCCACTCTGGTCGGCGGTACCGCTGTGCTGATGTGGCTGGGCGAGCTCATCAGCCAGCGCGGCATCGGCAACGGCATGAGCATGGTGATCTTCGCGTCGGTGGTCAGCAGCCTGCCGTCAGGCTTCTACAACGTCTATCTCGGCAAGGGTTGGTTCGTCTTCACCTTGCTGTTGCTGCTGTGCCTGGGCATCGTGGTGGCGGTGGTGAAGGTCGAGCTTGCGCAACGGCGCATTCCCGTGCAATTCGCCAAGCGAGTGGTCGGCCGTCGCATGTATGGCGGCCAGAGCACGTACATTCCGCTGAAGGTGAACCAGAGCGGCGTGGTGCCCATCATCTTCGCCAGCTCCGTGCTGCTGCTGCCGGTGCTGCTCACCAACCTGCTCGGCAGCGCCGAAGAGGGCTCGTGGCGCTTCGCGGTGCAGGACTGGGTGGACGAGAACCTGGTCAACAGCCAGAACCTCATCTACATCGTGCTGTTCTCGTTGATGATCATCGCGTTCGCCTACTTCTACAACTCCATCGCCTTCGACCCCATTCGTCAGGCCGACCAGATCCGTCGCCAGGGTGGCTTCATCCCCGGTGTGCGGCCGGGGCCGCAGACCGAGCGCTACCTGGGCAAGGCCGTCAACCGCATCACGTTGCCCGGCGCCGTCTTCGTTGCGCTCATCGCCATCACGCCCTACCTGCTGTTGTGGGCCTTCGACGTGCAGAACTTCCCCTTCGCCGGTACCACCGTGCTCATCGCCGTGGGTGTTGCCCTCGAGCTGATGCGCCAGATCGACAGCCAGCTGATGCTGCGCAACTACGAGGGTTTCCTGAAGTGATCCCGGGCGCCCGGCTGATCTTGCTCGGGCGCCAAGGCGCTGGTAAGGGCACACAGTGCGTGCGCTTGTCGCGTCACTTCGTCGTTCCTCACATCAGCACCGGCGACATGTTGCGTGCCGCCGTGCGTGAAGGCACCGAGTTGGGTGTGATGGCCAAGCGCGTGATGGACGAAGGTGGCCTGGTGACCGACGACATCATGGTCGGGTTGGTTCGCGAGCGCCTCAGCCAGCCCGATGCGGTGAGCCGTGGCTACATCCTCGATGGCTTCCCGCGCACGGTCGGTCAGGCACAGGCGCTCGACGAGATCACGGCGGTTCGCCCGATCGACGTGGTGCTCGACCTCGACGTGCCCCGCGACCTGGTGCTGCACCGGCTCACCTCGCGGCGGGTGTGTCGCGACTGCGGCACCAACTACGTGGCCGACGGCGTGGAGAAGCTGCCCTGGATCTGTGAAGTGTGCGGTGGCGACGTGATGCACCGCGACGACGACACGCCCGAGGCCATTGCGCACCGCCTCGACCTGTACGAGGAGCAGACCTCGCCGCTCATCCAGTACTACCAGCGCAATGGCCGGCTCGCCATCGTCGACGGCGTCGCATCGCCCGACGAGGTCTTCCGCCGTCTCACCGATGCGGTCGAGGCTGCGCGCAGGCCGAGCTGACCAGCATGATGTCGGCACGCGGTCGCTTCGGCAAAGGCGGCATTCCTGAGCGGTCGGCGAATGAGCTGCGCGAGATGCGCGCCGCCGGCCGCGTCGTGGCAGAGATGCACGCGGCCATTCGCTCGGCAGCGCGCCCGGGGGTCACCACGGCCGCGCTCGACAGAGTTGGTCGCGATGTGCTCGAACGGCGAGGCGCCGACTCCAACTTCTTCGGCTACCACGGCTTCCCGGGCGTGATCTGTGCGTCGGTGAACGACGAGGTGATCCACGGCATCCCCGGCTCGCGAGTGCTCGCCGACGGCGACCTGCTCTCCATCGACTGTGGGGCCATCGTCAACGGCTGGCACGGCGATGCCGCCTTCACGATGGGCATCGGCAGCATCTCGCCGGAGGCGCAGCGCCTGATCGACACGGCCGACGCTGCCCTCGCCGCCGCCATCCGCGAGATGCGGCCGCGCCGCCACCTCGGCGACGTCGGCGCAGCGGTGGAGGCCGTCGTGGCGGCAGCGGGGTACGGCAACCCGCGCCACTACTGCGGTCACGGCATCGGCCGGGCCATGCACGAAGACCCCGACGTCGAGAACCGAGGGAAGCCGGGCCGCGGCCACGAACTGTTGGCGGGCATGGTGCTGGCCATCGAACCGATGTTGCTCGGCGGCGGCAGCGACGATGTGTTCGAGCTCGACGACGGCTGGACCATCGCCACCGCCGACGGCTCGTTGGCAGCCCACGTGGAGCACACCGTGCTGGTCGGCCCCAACGGTCCGGAGATACTCACTCAGCTGTAGCCGGCGCTGCGCCCGGCGGCCGCCTAGCGCTGGGCGGCGCTGTCGATGACGACCGGGTTGCCCTCGAAGATGGTGTGGCGCACCTTGCCCTGCACGGTGCGGCCGGCGTACGGCGTGTTGCGGCTCTTGCTCGCCAGCTGCGCCGGCACCACAGCCCACTGCTGGGTGGGGTGGAAGACGGTGAGGTTGGCCGGCTCGCCGACCGCGATGGGCCGGCCGTGGCGATCGGCGACACCGGCGATGGCGGCAGGCTGCCAGCTGAGCGCGGCCACGATGTCGGCCAGCGGCATGTCGAGCTCGGTGATCGCCAGCGCGAGCGCAGTCTCCAGGCCCACCATGCCCGGAGGCGCCTGGTCGAGCGGTACCTCCTTGGTGTGCGCAGCGTGTGGTGCATGGTCGGTGGCGATGGCGTCGATGGTGCCGTCGGCCAAACCTGCCTTGATGGCGTCGATGTCGGCGCGGGTGCGCAACGGCGGGTTCACCTTGAACACGGGGTCGTAGCCACCCAGCTGCTCGTCGGTGAGCGTGAAGTGATGAGGTGTCGCCTCGGCCGTGATGGGGAGCCCCTCGGCCTTCGCTTGGCGAACCAGCTGCACGCTGCGGGCGGTGGAGAGGTGCAGGAAGTGCATCGGCACGCCGGTGAGGCGCACCAGCTCGATGTCGCGGAACACCATCAGCTCTTCTGCGAGTGCCGGCCAGCCGGGCAAACCGAGCCGGCTGCAGCACGAGCCCTCGTGCATCACGGCACCCTTGGTGAGCGCAGTCACTTCGCAGTGCTGAGCGAGCACGATGCCCAACGGCTTCGCGTACTCCAGCGCTCGACGCATCAGCTGCGGGTCTTGTACGCCGTTGCCGTCGTCGGTGAACAGGTGCACGCCGGCCGCCGCCAGCTCGCCGTAGGGGGCGAGTTGCTCGCCGGCACGGCCGATGGTGATGCAGCCCGACGGCAGCACCTCGCACAGCCCGGCCTTGCGGCCCTGGGCGCGAACGAAGTCGACCACGGCCACGCAGTCCTGTGCGGGGTCGGTGTTGGGCATCGCGACGACGGCGGTGAACCCTCCGAGGGCCGCTGCTCGGCTTCCGGTCTCGATGGTCTCCGCCTCTTCCTTGCCCGGCTCGCGGAGGTGCACGTGCAGGTCGACGAAGCCGGGGGCGACGATGCACTCCGAGGCATCGAGCACGGTGTCGCCGATGAGCCGCGCCCCGGCGCCGTCGCGCACTGCGACGATGTGCCCGTCCTCGATGGCGAGGTCGCCGGCACGCTCGCCGTGTTGGTCCAGCAGCGTGCCGCCGGTGATGACGAGGCGGGTCATGACGCATCTCCCTTCAGGTCGGAGCTCTTCAGATCGGCGCCGGAACCGAGCAGCCAGAACAGCACGGCCATGCGGACGGCGACACCGTTGGTGACCTGGTTGAGGATCACCGAGCCGGGCAGCTCGCCGGGATCGGCGACCATCTCCACGCCGCGGTTCATCGGCCCTGGGTGCATCACCAGTGCATGTGGTGCCATGCGTGCCGCTCGTGCGGGTGTGAGGCCGTACATCGCCGAGTACTCGTCGAGCGAGGGCAGCAACGCGTCGTCCATCCGCTCGCGCTGCACGCGCAGCAGGTAGAGCACGTCGAGGTGGGGCAGCAGCGCATCGAGGTCGTGGCTCACCTCGACGGGCCAGCCGTCCAGTGACGGCGGGAGCAGCGTCGGTGGGGCCACCAGCGTGACACGGGCGCCGAGCGCGGAGAACGCCTGCACATCGCTGCGCGCGACGCGGCTGTGCTTGATGTCGCCGACGATCGCGATGTGCAGCCCGTCGAAGCTGTCGCGCCGGTTGAGGCTGGTACGGATGGTGAAGCAGTCGAGCAGCGCCTGCGTGGGGTGCTGGTGCCATCCGTCGCCGGCGTTGATGATGCTGGCGTTGGTCCAGCGGGTGACCATCTGCGGGGCACCGCTGCTCTTGTGGCGCACGACGAACGCATCGACGCCCATCGCGCTGATCGTCTCGATGGTGTCGCGCAGGCTCTCGCCCTTGTTGACGCTGCTGCTCGAGATGGCGAAGTTCATCGTGTCGGCGCTGAGTCGCTTGGCAGCGGTGTCGAAGCTCGTGCGGGTGCGTGTGGAGTCCTCGAAGAACAAGCTGACGACGTTCTTGCCGCGCAGCGCCGGCACCTTCGGGATCGGCCGGCTGCTCACCTCCACCATGTGGTCGGTGAGCTCGAGCAGATGATGGATCTGCGCTGCGGACAGGTCTTCGATGGAGAGCAGGTGCTTCATCGGATGGTCACCCCCGCCGCAGTCGCCGATACCTGTTCGTCTCGGCTGGTGGGCAGGTTCTTGCCGACGAAGTCGGGTCGGATGGGCAGCTCGCGATGGCCGCGGTCGACCATCACGGCCAGTTGCACGGCTCGTGGCCTGCCGTAGTCGTTCAACGCCTCCAACGCTGCGCGCACGGTGCGGCCGGTGAACAGCACGTCGTCGGTGAGCACCACCGTACGGCCGTCGAGCGGCACCGGGATGTCGGTGACGCTGCCGGGCACGATGGGCCGCAGGCCCACATCGTCGCGGTGGAAGCTGACATCGAGCGTGCCGACGGGAACCGTGTGTGCGGCGTCGATGGTGGACAAGATGGCGGCGAGCTCTCGCGCCATCCACACACCCCCGCGCTGCAACCCGACGAGGACAAGGCCCTCGACACCATGGTTGCGTTCGACGATCTCGTGAGCGATGCGTGTGATCGCTCGCCGCACATCGTCGGCGCTGAGGACGGTGCTGGCCTCGATGCTCATTGACGTTCCTCTCACGTATGAGCCTCACAGGACCCATTTCACGTTCGACCGAGATCGTAGCCGCCGACGCTGAGGTCGCCGACAGTGATGTGCGGTCGCTCCGTTCGCAGGTGTCGCCGTGAGCAGGGGTCCGCTACTCTGTGCGCGTGAACGGGCCAGCCGCGTCGACCTGCATCGTCGGCCTTGCCGGCACCTTCGATGTTGCCAGCTACGGCGACCAGCTGCTGCCTCGGCTCGCCGAGCGCGAGCTCGGTGCGCGTCTGCCGCTGGCCGAGTTCCGTCGCTTCGCCCCCTTCGGGTGGGAGCACCCCACCGTCATGGATGGCGGCATGATGGCCGAACCGCTGGGGCGGCCGACGGCGCAACGGCGCGCGGAACTGGCCGACCAGCTCGACGCACTCGTCATCGGCGGCGGCGAACTGATCCATGACCGAGACGACCTCTTGGCTGCCAAGTACCGCGCCGACGCGGAGGAGACGATCGAGCGCGCTCCAACTCGCTGGTTCATCGAAGGGGTCGGGCCCGAGCTCGAGCCGCGCTGCCCCACGCTGTGGCACGGCGTGGGCGTTCCCGGCGACCTCTCCGGCGAGACCGCCGCTCGCGTCTGTCGCTCGCTGGCCGGCCGCGCGTACGTCAGCGTGCGCGACGAACGGTCGCTGGCGCGGCTGGTGGCCGCCGGCGCCGAGGGTGCGATCTCGATCGTGCCCGACTCCGGGTTCCTGGTGCCCCGGTTGTTCCCGCTGCCGGTGCTGCAACGGCGGCGAGCGCTGCATCACATGATGGGTTGGTTGCCGGTGGGTGACTACGTCGTCGTGCAGGGCAATCGCTCGATCCTCAACCAGGTCGGTCAGCTGTGCAGCGCGCTGCACACCGTGCTCGATCGGCACCCCGGGCTCTCGCTGGTCACGCTCGAGACCGGCCCCGGCGACGGCGAGGCGGCGTTCAGCACCGCCGTGCGCGCTGCCATGGTGGGGGTGTGCTCCATGCCGGAGGCACTCGTTCCCGAAGACGTCGCGTCGGTGATCGAAGGTGCGCGGGGGGTGGTGTCGATCTCGATGCAGGCCAGCATCACGGCGATGGCGTTCCAGCGACCGACGGTCATCGCCAACCTGGGTGGTCGCTCGAACCTCACCGCCCTTGCCGAGCTGGTGTCGCCGATGGCAACCTGCATCACCGACATCACCGAGCTGCCCGCCGCGCTGCACAAAGCGTTGGGCGTACCGTGCGACGGCCGGCTGGTGCGCGAGTTGCAGGCCGACATCGATCGCCACTTCGACCGGATGGCCGAGGTGATCGAACAGTCGAGCTCGACGGGCGGCGACGTGCAACGCGCGCAGCGGCGTTCGTCGGTGGTTGCGGCGGAACTGGGCGCGTTGCGCCGGGCGCACGCCGTCCGAGGTCGTCAGCTGAGCGCCGAGCGCATGGGGCGGGCGATCACGCTCGACGCCGAACGAGCGGCTCTCGACGCGCTGAGGTCAGGCTTGGCAGCAGCTGACGAGCGGCTGGTCGAGTTCCACGAGAACCATGCCGAGTTCGCAGCTGCGGCACAGAACCAACTGGCCGACGTGAGCGCCCGCCTCGTCGAAGCCGAGCACCGTCAGCAACTGCTGCAGCAGACCATCGGCGACCTCGAGCAGCAACTGCTGCTCACGGAAGCGGCGCTCGACGCGGTGCACCGCACCAAACTGTTCCGTCTGGCGCGGTGGCCGCGAAAGGTGTTCGGGTGGTTCGCGAGGTAGCCGAGGCCCGCCTGGTGGTGCCGGCCAACACCCGGCCCCGGGTCTCGGTGATCATCGTCCTCTACGGCCGGGCCGACATGGCGATACCGGCGATTGCCGCGCTGATCGCCAACTCGCCGCCCTGCTTCGAGCTCATCATCGTCGACAACGCATCGCCCGACGATGCGCTCGAGCTGGTGAGCAGCCGAGTCGTCGGGGCCACGATCGTGCGCAACTCGTTGAACGTCGGCTTCAGCGCGGGGGTCGATGTCGGCGCTCTGCATGCTCGCGGTGAGTTCCTGTTGTTGCTCAACAGCGATGTGTTCGTGGAACCCGGATGGCTGCCGCCGCTGCTCGCCGCGCTCGACCGGTCCCCATCGCTGGCCGGTGTCAGCCCGGTGCTGTTGAACATCGATGGCTCGGTGCAGGAGGCCGGCTCGTTGCTGTTCGCCGGCGGGGTCACCCGCGCGGTCACGTCGGCCGACCGCTGGGCGCTCGACTTCTCGCGCACGGTGCCCTACGTCTCGGCCGCGTGCCTCCTGCTGCGCCGATCCGTCTTCACCAAGTTGGGTGGTCTCGACTGCGTGTACGGGTTGGGCTACTACGAGGACGTCGAGCTGGCCATGGAGCTCGACCACTTGGGCCTGTCCCTCGGGTATGTGGCGGGCTCGTCCGCTCGGCACGTGCACGGGGCGTCTTCGAGCCGCGAGCGTGCGATGCGCCGCACGGTGCACAACCGTGCGATCTTCGCCCGCCGCTGGCAGAGTCGGCTCGACGAGCTCCCTCCTGCGACCGATCACCTGACGGCGAGCGCCGAAGTGCGTGCTCGTGACGCGTTCGCAGTCGATCGCGTCCTGATCATCGACGATCGGGTGCCGCAGACCGACCGCGGTAGCGGCGATCCTCGCATGGCCACCATTGCGACGCGGTTGGCGGCGCTGTGGCCTGCCGCACGGGTCACGTTGCTCGGGGCAAGCCTCGACGGCGCCGACCGCTATGCGCCGGCGCTGTTGGCTGCCGGGGTGGAAGTGGCCGCGTGTTCGTTCGATGGTGCGCAACGCTGGCTCGAGCAGCGGGCCGGCCACTACAGCGCCATCATCATCAGCCGCACCGACAACCTGCTTCGCTTTCGCGAGATGGTGGAACGTACCCAACCGCTGGCGCTCATCGTGGCCGACGTGGAGGCCATCTACTCGCGGCGCACAGCCATGCGTGCCACGGTGATGGCGGCAAGCGACCCCGCCCTCGCTGCTTCGTGCGCGGAGGAAGCGGTTCGGCAACGGGAGGTGGAGCTCGAGGGCTGGAACTGGGCCCAGGTGGCGGTGTGCGTGTCGCGCGAGGAAGCGGCCGAGGTGCGCGCGGTAGCTCCCGGCACGACGGTGCACGTCCTGCCGCCAGTTGCCAGAGCCCCGGAGCGGCTGGTTCCGTACGCCGAGCGCAGCGGCGTGGTGTTCTTCGGCGGTTTCATGGGTGGTGAGGCCTCACCGAACGCGGATTCGGTGCGTCACCTCGTCGACGACATCATGCCGTTGCTGTGGAGCCGGCGACCCCAGCTGGCGCTCACCGTGGCCGGCTCGGACCCAACGCCGTCGATCCTCTCCCGTGCCGGCGAACGGGTGGCGGTGATCGGTCGCGTCGACGACCCGTTCCACACGCTCGGTGCGCGGCTGGTGCATGTGGTGCCGGAGCGATTCGGCGCCGGCGTGAAGACGAAGCTGATCGAGTCGATGGCCTGTGGCACGCCGTTCGTCACCTCGCCGATCGGCGCCCAAGGCCTGCACCTCGGTGAGCTGGCGCGCCACCTGGTTGCCGACCACCCTGCTCAGTTCGCCGAGATGACGCTGGCGCTGCTCGACGATCCCGATCTGTGGCGCTTCGTGCAACGCGGGCTGGCGGGTCTCGCCGAGCAGCACTTCTCGCCGCTGGTCCTCGATCGCACGCTCGTCGAGCTGATGGCCGACCTGGGTGCTGCTCCGCCGCTCGGGCCGTAGACGCGCCCGGTGCACGTGGGTGGCCAGCGGTGCGGATCAGATGGCACGTGCGTCGATCGTCAGCGCGCCTGCTGCGAGGCGCAGCACCTGGTCGGCGCGCTCGAGCGCGACCGCGCGATGCGACACGGCGAGCACCGTCATGCCGGCGGCCGCCAGGTTGGCCCACAGCTCGAGCTCGGTCTCCACGTCGAGCGCGCTGGAGAGGTCGTCGAGTACCACCAGCTCGGGCGAACGAACCACAGCGCGGGCAGTGGCCACGCGCTGGCGCTGCCCGCCGGAGAGCCGAAGCCCTCGAGGGCCGATCAGCGTGGCGCTGCCGTCGGGCATCTCGTCGATGTCGGCTCGAACGGCGGCAAGGTCGAGCGCGCGCACCAGAGCGCTCGCTGGGATGTCGCCGAGCGTGATGTTGTCGGCCACGGAGTCGCTGATCAGCTGTGGCACCTGCGGCAGGTAGGCGGCGTTGGGCGGCACGAAGAAGGCGGCCCGATCGGCCACCTCGTTGCCGTTCCACACCACCTGGCCATGCACCGCTGCGTCGTGGGTGAGGCCCAGCAGTGCGCGCAGCAGCGTGCTCTTGCCCGATCCGATCGGCCCGGTGAGCACGGTGAAGCTGCCGCGGGGAATGGTGAACGACACGTTGCGGACGCCACCGCCGGTGGGGTACTCGGCCGTGAGCGCGACCACTTCGAGCAGCTGCAGCGTTGCCCGCTCCGGCCGCACGGCAATGATGCGGGGGCGATGCTCGCGCCGGCCGACCGGTAGCTCGCGAGGTTGCACGGTGTTGCGTACGTCGCCGTCGGCGACCAGGCCGCGCATTCGGTCGAACGCGACGCCGGCTTGCTTGCGCCGAGCCATGACTCGGCCGACCATGCGGGGCAGGAAGCTCAGCCAACCGAGGTAGGCGGTGAACACCGCCAGCTTGCCGACGTCGAACGTGCCTGCCGCCATCGCCCCGGCGGTCATCAGCAACACGAACCCGAGCCCGACATCCGCAGCGCCTTGCGCAAATGCCTGCACGCCATCGTCGAGCACTCGATCGCGCACAGCGGTTCGGCGGCGGGCATCGACGAGCACGCGCAGGCGTGCCAGCGCGGCAGTGCTCGCGCCGTTCACCTTCACCGTCGTCGCTGCCGACATCACATCGCCGAGGAACCCGCTGACGGCCGCGGCAGCGGCACGATCGGTGGCCCGGTAGCGCTTGATGCGGTTGTCGAGCGTGCGGGTGGCAACGGCGACGCCTGCCAGGGGCACCAGCAGGATGGCCGCCGCGCCGGGATCGATGCTGCCCAGCACGAAGGCCGCCAACACGGTGAAGACGAGGCCGCCGCTGACATCGATGAGGCCGTCGATGAACATCGTCGCGTCCTCGACGTCGTCGCGGAAGTGTGTGATCGCTTCGCCGGCGGAGCCCACCGGTTGGCCGGCCTCGGGCCCACCGCTCGCGAGCTGGGCGGTGAGCATGTTGGCGCGCAAGAAGGTCTGCATGTGCACCCACGCGCTGGTCCACACCAGCGCTCCCGCGTGGATGGTGATCATTCGCAGCACGTCGGTGAGCAGCGCCGCGGCCGCGAACCAGTACACCCCGGCATGGTCGCCGGCCTCCAACGCATGGAAGCCGCGGCCGAGCAGCCAGCCACCCAGCACCGGGAAGGTGAAGAACATCACGAAGAGCAGCCACCCCAGCCAGAACGTGCGCGGTCGATGCTGGGTCACGCGCCATGCGAGGCGCCACACTCCTGGTTGCGGGCTCATGCCGTGTCCTCCAGCGCCAGTGCGAGCAACTGGTGGAAGCGGCCGCTCGTGTCGGCCGCCAGCGCTTCACGCGTGCCGTGCTCCACCACGATGCCGTGGTCGAGCACGACGATCTCGTCGACATGTCGCAGGGTGCTCAGCCGGTGAGCGATGACGATCGTGGTGCGGCCGCGCATCAGTTCGGCGATCGCCGTCTCCAGCTGCACTTCGGTGGCGGGGTCGATGCGAGCGGTGGCCTCGTCGAGCACCACCAGATCCGGCTCGCGCAGCCACACGCGAGCCAGCGCGAGCAGTTGTGCCTCACCTGCCGACAGGCCTGCGCCGCCGGCACCGAGCTCGCGGTGGATGCCGCCGGTGACCAGCGCGCTCAGACCGACTCGGTGCAGCGCGCCGGCCACCTGCTGATCGGTGGGGTCGGGGTCGAACAGCGTCACGTTGTCGCGGACGGTGCCGCTGAACAGCTCCACCTCCTGCGGGATGAGTGCCACGCGGCGGCGGAGCTCGACCATCGGGATGTCGGCGATGGCGACGCCACCCAGCCGCACCTGGCCATGCGTGGCCTCCACCAGGCGCACGACCAACCGCGAGAGCGTGGTCTTGCCGCTGCCGGTACGACCGACGATGCCAACCGATCGGCCGGCGCCGATGGACAATGAGATCTGGTGCAGCACCCGGTCGCCGTCGCTCGTGCCGGTGTCGGCCGGCGAGTGGTGGAGCGACGAGTGACCGATCGACGCGTAGCCGAACGACACGGCGTCGAAGTCGATGGCCAGCGGGCCGGCGGCGGGGCAGGTGGTACCGGCGTCGATGATCGTGGGTCGCTCGGCCAGCAGGTCGATCACGCGCACCATCGCACCGTTCGCCTTCTGCACGGTCTCCAGTTGTTGCACCACGTCCTCCAACGGGCGCTCGAGCAGGAGCACGTACTGGAACATGAGAAAGGCGGTGCCGAGGCTGATCGATCCATTGCTGACGAGGAGCGCGCCCGCCACCAGCGACACCGACGACCCGACGGCCACCGAGCCCTGCACCGCCCACCACAATCGCAGGAAGGCCGACTCGCGACGGACCGAGCTGTGCATTGCGCCGGCGCTCTCCTCGATGAAGCGCCACATCGCGTGTGAGCCGGCACCGTTGGCGCGGAGATCTTCGGCGGCGGTGAGCCGCTCTTCGATGCCGCCGTACAGCTGTGCGTAGGCACCCATCTCGTCGCTGGCCTCGCCGACGGCGCGGTGCCTGCCGCGCACGATCAGGCCGGCCGAGAGCACCACGTAGGCCAGGGCGCCGATGGCCAGCCGCCAGTCGACGACGGCCAGCACGGCCACCATGCCCACGACCATGGCGGCCGCACCCACGACACGGGGCACGACGCGGCCGAGGAAGTCGCTGACCGAGGTGACGTCGCCATCCACTCGTTGGATCAGCTCACCGGGCGTGTGGCGCCGATGGAACTCGTGGTCGAGGCCCAGCACGTGGCCGGCGAGCTGCAGCCGGATCTGGTTGGTGGTGTGCCAGGCGGTGACGGTGGCGAACCACGACACCACCACGGTGATCAGTTGAGTGGCGATGGCCAGCGCGAGGTAGAGCAGGGCGAGCGACGTGAGCTGCTCCGCTGCCGCACCGTCGGCTGCCATGTCGATGATGCGCCGCACCACGAGCGGCCCCGCCAGCGACAGGCCGGACGCGAGCGCGACCGACAAGCCCAGGCCCACCCACCGGCGGGAGTCTGGGCGCAGCAGCGCGGCGAGGGCGCGCCAGCGAGAAGTCGCAGTCGCCATCGCATCAGTCTCGTCCACGGGTGCGTCGGTGCAGCGCCGATTTTCGGCGCGCAACGACCGCGACGGTCACCCCTGGGCGAACAGTGCGCTGCCGATGAAGTCGCCAGTGGTCACGCCCGGCGGCACCGCGAACACGGCGGAGCCGGTGTGCTGGATGTACTCGTTGAGCGCGTCGTTGCGCGCGAGGTTGGTCTGCAACGGCACGAAGTGCTGCAGCGGGTCGCGTGTGTACGCGATGAAGAACAAGCCGGCATCGAGGTTGCCCAACCCGTTCGACCCGTCGGTGAAGTTGTAGCCGCGTCGAAGTATGTGGGTGCCGTTGTTCTGTGCCGGGTGAGCAACTCGGAGATGGGCGTCGCCCGCGATGAGGGGAGCATTCCCGGCACCGGGCAGCTGGAAGTCGGGAGTGGTGAACTCCTTGCCTCCCGACAGCGGCGCACCTTCCTTCTTGTCGCGACCGATGATCGCCTCTTGCTCCTGCAGCGACGTGCGATCCCACGTCTCGATGCGCATGCTGACCCTGCGGGCCACCAAGTAGCTGCCACCGGTGAGCCAACCAGCGGCTGGGTCGTCGTCGTCGCCCACCCACACGAACCGATCGAGCAGGTCGTCGTGCTCGGCCTTCACGTTGCTGGTGCCGTCCTTGAAACCGAACAGGTTGCGCGGCGTGGCCTGCGCGTCGGAGGTGGACGACGTGCGGCCGAAGCCGAGTTGCGACCAACGCACCGCGGTGGTGCCGAAGCCGATGCGGGCAAGGTTGCGGATGGCGTGCACGGCCACCTGCGGGTCGTCGGAGCACGCCTGCACGCAGAGGTCGCCACCCGAGCGCGTCGGGTCGAGGTTGTCGCCGGCGAAGTGGGGGAGCGTCGCCAGCACTGCCGGCCGCCGCGCGGCGAGGCCGAAGCGATCGTTGCCGTCCTGGTCCTCGAACAGGCCGGGCCCGAAGCCGAAGGTGATGGTCAGTCGCGCCGGCCGCAACCCGTACGCCTCACCGGTGTCTTCCGGTGGTGCGATGTACGGGCCGTCCATGGCACCGAACTCGCCCACATCGCGACCGCTGGTCATCTTGGCAGCAGCGTCGGTCCACTCCTGCAGCAGTCGGATGAGGTCGTCGCGCGACTCGGTGATCACATCGAAGGCGGCAAAGTGCAGCCGATCCTGCGCGGGTGTCACGATGCCGGCCTGGTGGGTGCCGTAGTAGTCGACGACATCGACGGCGGCGGCCGCTTCACCGTTGCGGCCGCAGCCCGCCAGCGAGCCACTGACCGTGGCAGCAGCGGCGCCGGCCGTACCGACACCTGCGAGGTGCAGGAAGCGCCGGCGCGAGAGGCTCACAGCACCACCGCCGCGGTCAGCTCGGCGAGAGGTTCGCTGAGCGCGTTGACAGCATCGGCAAGTGCCTTGATCTCCGCGGTGGAGAGCTCGGTGTAGAGCTGGAAGCCCTCGCCGTCTCTGTGCCGATCGAGCAGCTGCTGCAGGGCGGTGAACCGCTCGGTGAGCGTGGTGGCGAGGTCGGGGTCCTTCGTCTCCAACGCCGGCTGCAGGTTCTCGAACGCGATGCGGGCGCCATCCACGTTGGCCTGGAAGTCCCACAGGTCGGTGTGCGACCAGATCTCCTCCTCGCCCGTCACCTTTCCGGTCGCCACCTCGTCCAGCAGTTCCTTGGCGCCGTTGCCCAACTGCGTCGCGTCGTAGGTGAGCTCCTGCACCCGAGCGGACAGGTCGGTGGTGTCGACCACCAGGAGGTCGGCCAGTGCGGTGCGCTCGTCGGCGGTGAACGGGGTGTAGTCGCTGGCGGGTGGCCACAGGTCCTTCTCGATCGCGTGCCACCCGGTCCAGGCCTGGCCGGCCTCCAGGTCTGCCTCGCGCAGGTCGAGCTTGGGGTCGAGATCGCCGAACGATTCGGCGACGGGCTCGATGCGCTCCCAATGGGTGCGCGCGTCGGCGTAGAGCGCACGGGCTTCGTCGTCGCTGCCCGCGGTGTACAGGTCGGCGAACTGCTGGGTCTTGGCAACGAGCTGGCCCACCTGGTCGCGCACGTACAGGCGGTACTGCTCGGTACCGGTGGCGATCAGGTCGGCCACGTCGCCCGTGGCCACCTCCTGGCCAGAGTCCGAGACGGTGAAGGCGGAACGAATGCCATCGCCCACCATGCCTGGCTTGCAGGCGGTGAAGTAGCCGCCGGGAGCAGCCTGCACGACCAGGTTGCGGCTGATGCCGGGGCCGATGTTCTCGACCTCGCCGATGATGCGCAGGCCGTCATCGGCCAACAGGTAGAACTCGGTCACTTCCGAACCGTCGTTGGTGACCTCGAACACCACGTTGCCGCTGGGCGCCGCTGCAGCGCTCACCTCACAGGCATCGTCGGTGCTGCGCACCTTGACGTTGCCGCTTGCTGAATCCGTGTCGTTCTTCGTGCAGGCTGCTCCGACGAGGAGGAGTCCGGCGAGCGCGACGATGGGGGTGGGTGAACGCATGGTTGCCTTTCAGCGTGCGGCGTGAGCCGGCATGGATGGGGGAGTGCTGGCGACGGGGTATGGCCGCCGGACGGACAGGATGAAGAGCGTGAGCACCGGTACGAGGTACGCCACCCACACGATCAGCTCGAGCCACGTGGTGCTCGGGGAGAAGTTGAACGTGCCCTTCAGCAGGGTGCCGTACCACGAGCTGGGCGGGATGGTGTCGGAGACGTCGAACGCAAGGTTGTTGAGGCCGGGCAGGATGCCCGCCTCCTGCAGGTCGTGAACGCCGTAGGCCAGGACGCCGGCTGCGACGACCACGAGGAAGGCACCCGTCCAGCGGAAGAACTTGCCGAGGTCGAGCCTGAGGGCACCCCGGTAGATGAGGACACCGAGCACGATCGCGGTGGCGATGCCGAGCGCACCCCCGAGGAGCGGCTGCGTCGAGTTCCCGGTGGCCTGTGCTGCGGCCCACAAGAACAGCGCGGTCTCCAGGCCCTCGCGGCCGACGGCCAACGTGGCCAGGATGGTGAGGCTGGCGCCGCCGGCGATGATGGCCGTGTTCATCCGGCCTTCGAGCTCACCCTTCAGCTGGCGCGACGTGCGTGCCATCCAGAAGATCATCCAGGTGACGAAGCCGACCGCGACGATGGACAGGACGCCGCCGATGGCCTCCTGCGCTTCGAAGCTGAGGCCACGCGGGCCGTAGGTGAGCGCTGCTCCCGCGGCCAGTGAGACGACCACGGCGATGCCGACGCCCGCCCACACTCGCGGCAGCAGGTCGCGATGGCCCGACTTGACCAGGTAGGCGACGAGGATGCCGACGACCAGTGCTGCCTCCAGCCCTTCGCGCAGCCCGATCAAGAAGTTCGCAAACACATCCATCGCCTCCCATCTCCAGTTGTTAGGTGACCCTAACAGATGGTAGGTGAGCCACACAACCGGCGAGGTGTCAAAGGCGTCGAGGTGTCACCCGCGTCAAGGTGTCACGGCCGGCGACGTCGCGCCAGCTACTGTGGGCGCAGACGAGTATTCGCGATTCGCGCCGCGCGGGCTTGGCGTTGTGTGCGCGGGGCGGTAGCATTGCACCTCGGCCCTTGCGAGCCTTGTCGTGCTTCGTCACGTCCACAGCTCGCCGGGGTGTTCTGATCCCACCGATCGAGGAGGCTGTTCTGCCCAAGCCGAAAGACGACGCCATTGTGCTGGAAGGCACGATCAACGAGTCACTCCCGAACGCAATGTTCCGGGTGGAGCTCGAAAATGGCCACAAGGTCCTGGCGCACATCTCCGGGAAGATGCGAATGCACTACATCCGCATCCTGCCTGGCGACAAAGTGCAGGTAGAGCTCACCCCCTACGACCTCACTCGAGGTCGCATCACGTATCGCTACAAGTAGTTCCCAGTAGTTCCGTTTCTCCAAGTCGTCCGTTGTCCAACGAGCAGCACGAAAGCACGCACCCATGAAGGTTCGACCGAGCGTCAAGAAAATCTGTGAGAAGTGCAAGGTCATCCGTCGCCATGGCAGCGTGCGTGTGATCTGTGAGAACCCCCGACACAAGCAGCGCCAGGGCTGAAAGAGAAGATCGCACGATGGCACGTATTTCCGGCGTCGACATTCCCCGCGAGAAGCGGTTGGAAATTTCGCTCACCTACATCTTCGGTATCGGCAAGCCCACGGCGCAGCGCATCTGCTCCGATACGGGCCTCGACCCCAACCAGCGGGTTCGCAACCTCACCGAAGATGAGATCAACAAGATCCGCGTCTGGGTCGATGCCAACATCACGGTCGAAGGCGACTTGCGCCGCGACGTGGCGCAAGACATCAAGCGCAAGATCGAGATCCAGTGCTATCAGGGCATTCGGCACCGCAAGGGCCTGCCCGTGCGTGGTCAGCGCACGCACACCAACGCTCGCACCCGTAAGGGCCCGAAGAAGACCGTCGCCAACAAGAAGAAGGCTGTGAGGAAGTAATGGCGAAGCCGAAGCCGGGCGGTCGCCGCCCTCGTAAGCGCGAGCGCAAGAACGTCACCAATGGTGTCGTTCACATCAAGAGCTCGTTCAACAACACCATCGTCTCCATCACCGATACCGAAGGCAACGTCATCTCATGGGCGTCCTCCGGCGGTGTTGGCTTCAAGGGGTCGCGCAAGAGCACCCCGTTCGCCGCTCAGATGGCCGCCGAGAAGGCTGCCCGAGCTGCGATGGAGCACGGTCTGCGGCGCGTCGAAGTGCAGGTGAAGGGCCCGGGTTCGGGTCGCGACACTGCAGTTCGCAGCATCCAGAACACCGGTATCGAGGTCACCTCGATCAAGGACGTCACCCCCGTACCCCACAACGGCTGCCGTCAGCCGAAGCGCCGCAGGACCTGATCACATGGCTCGTTACACCGGCCCCAAGGTGCGCATCTCGCGTCGCCTGGGCATCAACATCTACGAGAACGAGAAGGGCCGCAAGGCGCTCGAGCGTCGTCCGTTCCCCCCGGGTGCGCACGGTCGCACGCGTCGTCGCGGCAACCCCAGCGAGTACCTGGCCCAGCTGCAGGAGAAGCAGAAGGCGAAGTACATCTACTGCGTCCTCGAGCGCCAGTTCCGCAACACCTACGAGGAAGCCGTGCGTTTGCAGGGCCCCACCGGCGAGAACCTGCTGCGTCTGCTCGAGCAGCGCCTCGACAACGTCGTGTACCGCGCCGGCTGGGCAAGCACTCGCCCGCAGGCAGGTCAGTTCGTCAGCCATGGCCTCATCCAGGTCAACGGCAAGCGCCTCGACATCCGTAGCTATCGCGTGAAGAAGGGCGATGTGCTCACGCTGTCGCCCAAGGCCCGCGAGATGATCATCGTGCAGCACAACCTCGACGTGCTCGACCGCAACGTGGTCGGCTGGCTCGAGCAGGGCGACGGTGGCAAGCAGGTCACGGTTCGCGACCTGCCCCAACGCGAGCACATCGATGTTCCCGTCCGCGAGTCGCTCATCGTCGAGCTGTACTCCAAGTAATCCCGGCCACCTTCCCCGCACCAGAGGCAATCGTCATGCTCGTCATTCAGCGCCCCACCGTCGAAGCTCTCGGCGACGACCACCCCGCGCGGCAGCGTTTTGCCGTCGGGCCGCTCGAGCCGGGCTTCGGCCACACCATCGGCAACTCACTGCGCCGGTGCCTGCTCTCCAGCATCCCTGGTGCAGCCATCACCGCAGTGCGCTTCGATGATGCGTTGCACGAGTTCGACATCATCCAGGGTGTGAGCGAGGACGTCACCGACATCATCCTCAACATCAAGGACGTCGTGGTCACCTCCAGCGCCGACGAGGAAGTCACGCTGCGTCTCGACGTGCGTGGCCCCGCCGTCATCACTGCCGGCGACATCAAGTGCCCCAGCGAGATCGAGATCCTCAACAAGGATCTGCACATCGCAACGCTCAACTCCAAGGCCCGCCTGGCGGTCGACCTCACCGTCGGTCTCGGCCGTGGCTACCTGTCGAGCGATCGCGATTCGCAGAACCGCACCATCGGTGTGGTGCCGGTCGATGCCATCTTCTCGCCGGTGCGCCGCGTGATGTTCGAGATCGAGCCCACCCGCGTGGAGCAGAGCACGAACTACGAGCGCCTGGTCATCGACATCGAGACCGACGGCAGCATCACGCCGCGCGAAGCCTTGGCCTCGGCCGGCGCCACCCTGCGTTCGCTGGTCGACCTGATCGCCAACCTCAGCGACGAGCCGCAGGGCCTCGAGCTGGGCGAAGTGGCCAGCACCGCCAGCACCTCCCCCGACCTCGATCTTCCGATCGAAGACCTCGATCTGTCCGAGCGCCCGCGCAACTGCCTCAAGCGGGCACAGATCAACACCGTGGGCGAGCTGCTCACCAAGAACGAAGACGACCTGCTGAACATCACCAACTTCGGGCAGAAGAGCCTTGACGAAGTGAAGCAGAAGCTCGACGAGCGCGGCCTGACGCTGCGCGGCTGAGCACAAGAAGCCGTTAGAGGAGAAGTAGACCCATGCCCGCAACACCGCGCCGAGCCCGTAACTTTGGCGGTAGCTCGCAACACCAGAGACTGATGATGGCCAACTTGGCCGCGTCGTTGATCGCTGCCGAGGCAATCGTCACCACCGAGGCCAAGGCCAAGGCGTTGCGACCGATTGCCGAGAAGCTGATCACCAAGGCCAAGAAGGCGCAGGACGAAGGCCCGATGCGCGTGCACCGCATTCGCCAGATCCAGGGCTACTTGGGCGACAAGGAGATGACCCACAAATTGGTCAACGATGTCGCCACTCGCTACACCGAGCGCAACGGTGGCTACCTGCGCATCTTGAAGCTGGGCCCGCGCCACGGCGACAACGCACAGATGGCTCGCATCGAGCTCGTCTAGTTCGCATCTTTGCATCACAGGCGTCGCCTTCGGGCGGCGCCTGTGTGCGTTTTCGGCAGTGGTAGCCGCGGAGCACACTCAGTCCTGCATGGCCCGGTCCCACGCGCGCAGGCGACGCAGCAGGCTCCGCTTCTTGTGCTGGTGCGACTGCATCCGAATGAGGATGGAGTCGAGCACGCCGATGGCGTCGGTGATGTGCGGGCCTTTGTTCAACATCACGCACTCGGCACGGACTGCCATGGCGGCATCGGTGACTTCGGCGCGCGAGGGCTGCCCGGTACGAGCCAGCGAGTCGAGCACCTGCGTTGCCCAGATGACCGGCACGTGAGCCGCCTCGCAGGCCCACATGATCTCCTCCTGCACCTCGGCGAGACGTTCGAACCCGACCTCCACGGCCAGGTCGCCGCGGGCGATCATGACCCCTGCGACTTCACTGCGCATCGCTGCGAGCAGCAACGTCGGCAGGTTCTCGAACGCAGTCACGTTCTCGATCTTCAACACGATGCCCAGTTGGGGCGCTCCGCGTTGTTCCAGTTCCTGCTGCAGCGCTCGAACGTCGTCGGCACTGCGCACGAAGGAGAAGTTGACGATGTCGGCGTGGCGAGTCACGAACGACAAGTCGTCGATGTCCTTGGCCGTGAGGGCAGACAGCGGGAGGTCGCTGTCGGGCAGGTTGATCCCCTTGCCCGCCTTGAGGTTCGCCCCGCCAGGGCGAACGTCGGTGACGGTGGCCCAGATCTGGTCGGCGTCGACCCTGTCGACGAACCCGCCGATCTTGCCGTCGTCGAACCAGACTCGTTGGCCGGGCAGCACGGCGCCGAAGGCCTCGGCCAGCGTGCAACCGATGAAGTGCGTCTCGCCCAGGCCTGTCGACAGTGCCGGTGCGAGCGAGCGGGTGAGCACCACTGTGTCGCCACGCCCGACGCGGTGAGCGAGCTCGACGCGAGGCAGCTCGCCGACGGTGGTTGCTTCGTCGACCTTGGTGCTGCGGCAGGTGACCTTCAGGCCGGACTGCACGTAGGTGGTTGCGCGAACGGCGGCGAGGCAACCATCGGCGTGCACGGCGATCACCTTCCAACTTCGCTTCGCGCCGCGGCTGTCCTCCAGTTCCAGACGGTCGTCGACCCGCCGGCGGGCGATCCAGTCGGGATCATCGATCGGCACCACGATGGCGCTGCCCAGTTCCGCTGGTGGGTCGACGCCAGGTGACGCGGTCAGCCACGCTCGTCCGGTCTCGGTGACCGCCCCCAGCCTGTCGCGGAGCGGGCCGATGCGCACCACCCGCGGCCCCGGCTCGATCGGCCCGGTGCGCAGCTTGGGCCCGGCCAGATCCATGGCAACTCGGCAGGCGCGGCCGTCGGGTGTGGTGACCGCGCGCACCTGGCACACCATGCGCGCCCAGGCAGCTTCGTCGTCGTGGGCGCAGTTCACGCGGGCGATGTCCATACCGTTGCTCGCCAGCCGAGTGACGAGGTCGGGCCGGTCGGCAGCTTCGCTCGGCAGCGTGACCATGATGCGTGTGGATCGGGAAGCCGGAGGGGCACCGAGCAGGCGTTCGGTGTTGCGATCCAGCAGGTCCTGTCCCTCGCTGAAGCTGACAGCCACGTGGTGCGTGCACTGCTGCTCGCCCGACAAACGACCGAGCACGCTGAGCACGGACTCGATGGTGGCCAGCACGTGCGGCTCGGATCGTCCCAGCGACGAGATGCCGAGCACGGCGAGCCGGCCCTGGAGCTCGCGGACATCGTGGTTGCGCAGCTCGACGTAGTGCACCAGGTTCGCCGCCGAGGCCCGGTGCGCGGGGTGCGCGGCCTCGATCTCGGTGTGCCACTGAGCTTCGGCGGCCACCAGAGCGGCGTGCAGATCGCGCACCTCCGCACCAAGGGAGATCAATTCGGCGTGGTCGGCCGCTCTCTGCATCACTCTGCAGGGTACGAGCCGCTCGGTGAACGCAAGATGACCGCCGATGGAACGTTTGTCACGTCACCTTGGTCGTATCGTCGTATCCCATGATCACCGCCGCCCGCGGCCCCTTGCTGGCGCTCTCCTGTGCAGCCCTGGTGCCCGCCGCCGCGCTGGCCGGGCTGGCGCTGTACGCACGTGACAAGGCCCAGCCGGCGAAGGTCGCAGTTGCTCCGGCGACGGTGCCGCAGCAGTTGCCGGCGCCGCTGGCGTCACCGTTGCTGTCGGTGCGACGAGCGCCCGCGGCCCTGGCGGCCGACCGCCGCGCCGATCTGTTGGCCTCGTCGGTGGCGCCACTGGCGGCCTCGATCGACGGGTCCTCGTGTCTGGTGGTGGGTTTCGACGATCGTTCGCTGGTGGTGCGCAACCCGGATCTCGCAGTCATCCCCGCCAGCAACCTGAAGATCATCACCGCCGCGGTGGCGATCGATGTGCTCGGTCCCGGCTTCACCTACACCACCACCGTGGTCGGGCCGGCACCGGTGAACGGGGTGATCGACGGCGATGTCTTCCTGATCGGCGGCGGCGACCCGGTGCTCAGCGAGCAGTGGTACACGCAGCAGTCGACCAGCCGCAAGCGACCGCCCACTCATGCCACGAGCGTGGAGGCGCTCGCCGATGCCGTGGTGGCCGCGGGTGTCACCCAGATCACCGGCAGGGTGCTGGGCGACGGCAGCCGCTACGACGACGAGCGCTACCCGCCGGGTTGGGCCGACGACATTCGAGTGTCGTTCGACGGCGGCGCAATCGGGGCGTTGGTGATCAACGATTCGCGTTCACCGTCCGACGCGCAGAGCAGCAACCCGTCGTCCAGCGCGGCGGCCGCCTTCCTCGGCCTGCTCGACCAACGTGGCATCGCCGTCGCGGGTGGGTCCGGCGACGGCGCCGCGCCGGCGGGGGCGGGTGTGCTCGCCGGGGTGCAATCGGCGCCGCTCTCCGAGATCGTCAACGAACTGCTGGCCACCAGCGACAACCTGACCGCCGAGATGATGGTGAAGGAGATCGGTCTCGCCGTGGCGCAGCGCGGCTCGCGGCCCGACGGCCTGCAGGCGATGCTCGACCGTCTCGTGTCGTGGGGCGTCCCCACCGCCGGTGTGCGGCTCACCGATGGCTCCGGCCTCAGCTACGACAATCAGCTCACCTGCGCAGCGTTGGCAGGGGTGCTGCAGCGAGGCAGTGCTACCGACGCCGTCGGTGCCGGGCTGGCCCGTGCCGGGCAGGATGGTTCGACGCTGGCCGACTCGTTCGAGCAGCAGGGTTTGGCAGGTGTGTTGCAGGGCAAGACGGGCACTCTGCACAACCCCTACGAGGTGAAGTCACTCGGCGGCTACTACGTCGTGGCCGGCAGCGAGGTGGGGTTCGTCCTCATCCTCAACGGCCCAGCGGCGCTTGGCTATGCATCGGCGTGGGAGCAACTGGGCGCAGCGCTGCTGGCTGCGGGCGCGGGGCCTTCCGCCGAGGCGCTTGCTCCACTGTCGTCCGTAAGCTGACGCTGTGCTCCGTCGTGCGCGCTTCACCGTGTCGTACGACGGCACCGACCTCTCCGGCTTTGCCGAGCAGGTTGGTGTGCGCACGGTGATGAGCGAGCTACGAGCCGCGATCGAGCGCGTGGTGCGTCAGCCCGCCAACCTCGTCGGCGCTGGGCGCACCGATGCAGGCGTTCATGCCTGGGGCCAAGTGGTGAGCTGCGACCTGCCCGATCACACCGACCTCGGCGGTCTGCAGCGCCGGGTGAACCGCATGTGTGGGCCCGAGATCGCCGTTCGTGACTGGGAGTGGGCCGCCGACCCCGAGTTTCACGCTCGCTACAGCGCCGGCTCGCGGCTGTACCGGTACCACGTGCTCAATGCGCGTGAGCACAACCCGTTCGTGGCGCGCACGGCCTGGCACGTCACCGAGCCGTTGCAGCTGTGGGCCATGAACCTGGCGTGCGACCCTCTCATCGGCGAGCACGACTTCTCCACCTTCTGCCGTCGCCCGAAGGTGGATCACGGCGAACGCATTCGATCGATGCGGCGCCTCGTGTTCCATGCCGATTGGAAAGTGGTTGCGGGCGACGTGCCGGGCCTGCTGCGCTTCGAGATCTCGGCCAACGCCTTTTGTCACCAGATGGTCCGCTCGATCGTCGGCACGCTGGTGGAAGTGGGCATGGGCAAGCTCCACGCCGGCGACATGCGCGGCATCCTGGAGCAACGCAACCGCCAGTTCGCCGGTCAAGTGGCGCCGTCGCACGGCCTGGTGCTGTGGGAAGTGGCCTATCCGGTCGGCACTCCCACCGCGCGACCGCATTGATTTCGCGTGCATTCGCGCCCACCATTGCCGCTTTGGCCGCGATGCCCGTATCATTTCACGGTTCCCTGGCAGCCGCGACAGCACCATCTTCGGTGGTGCGAGCGGTGATCGAGGGCGTACTCGTGTGAAGGACCGTATTGATGAAGGACACGGCGTGATGACTACCTACAGCCCGAAGGCCAGCGAGATCACGCGTGCATGGCACGTGATCGACGCCGAAGATCTGGTGCTCGGCCGTCTGTGCACCGAGACAGCTCGGTTGCTCCGCGGCAAGCACAAGCCCACGTTCGCCCCGCACATCGACAGTGGCGACCACGTGGTCATCGTCAATGCCGCCAAGGTGGTGCTCACCAAGAACAAGGCCGCCAACAAGGGCGTGTACCGGCACTCGGGGTACCCCGGTGGCATCAAGAGCGAGACCTACCAGCACCTCATGGAGCGCGATGCGGCAGAGGCCGTTCGCCGCAGCGTCCGTGGCATGCTGCCGCACGGCCCGCTCGGCCGCGAGCAGATCAAGAAGCTGAAGGTGTACGCGGGCCCCCAGCATCCGCACGCTGCACAGAATCCCGTCACCCTCGAACTCCCCGCGGCCAAGGCCCGCTGAAGCGCCGGAAGGTACCGACTCACATGGCCACCAAGCCGCTCACCCAAACCACCGGTCGTCGGAAGGAAGCTGTTGCTCGCGCTCGCCTGCGCCCCGGCACCGGCGTTCACACCATCAACGGCAAGGCATTCGACGCATACTTCACCACGGCCATGCAGCGCATGGTCGTCACCGAAGCGCTGCGCGTCGTCGATGCCGAGGAGACCTACGACGTCGATGCCACCATGCACGGTGGCGGCATCAGCGGCCAGTCCGGCGCCCTGCGCATGGCCATCGCCCGTGCACTCGTCGAGCTCGATCCCGAGGCTCGTCCGGCGTTGAAGAAGGCCGGCCTGCTCACTCGCGACCCGCGTCGCAAGGAGAGCAAGAAGTACGGTCTCGTCAAGGCCCGTAAGGCCAAGCAGTACACCAAGCGCTGATCCGCGTCAGCCGCTGCGTTCGTGTCACAGCGCCCCAGCCGTCCGTCCACGGACCCAGCTGCGGGCGCTGTACCCGTTTTACGTAAAGGCTGTCGGGCGCTGAGCTGGTTCTGTGAGTTCCGGTTCTTGACACAAAGTCGAAGGGTCGAGCGATGAGTCTCAAGTTCGGTACCGACGGGGTGCGTGCAGAGGCGTTCACGGTGCTCACCACTCACTACGTCGCGGCGCTGGGCAGCGCGGCGGCACAGGTGCTGGGCGGCGGGCAGTGGTTGATCGGCCGCGACACTCGTGAGTCGGGCCCGGCGCTGGCGGCAGCGGTTGCTGCTGGGCTCGCCGCCGGCGGTGCCCAGCCGATCAGCGTCGGTGTGATGCCCACCCCGGCGCTTGCCTGGCTCGCCGCGCGGCGCGGTGTGCCGGCAGCGATGATCACCGCCTCGCACAACCCGTGGCAGGACAACGGGGTGAAGTTCTTCGCTCCGGGTGGGCTCAAGCTGCTCGACGAGGTGGAGCGCGCCATCGAAGCGGTGCTGCAGTTGGACGGGCCGGAGCCGCACGATGTGGTGCCCTCCCACGTCGACGCGCTCGGCGAGTACGTGGCGCACCTCGTCTCACTCGGTGGCTCGTTGGTCGGGCTGCGGGTCGTGCTCGATTGTGCGAACGGTGCGATGAGCGTTGCAGCGCCGGCCGTGTTCCGAGCGCTGGGCGCAACGGTCGTCGTGGTCCACGACAGGCCCGACGGGCGCAACATCAACGATCGCTGCGGCGCCACTCACACGGCGTCGTTGGCGGCGGCAGTGGTCGCCGAAGGTGCTCACCTCGGTCTCGCGTTCGATGGTGACGGCGACCGCGTGATCGCCATCGACGAACTGGGCAACGCGGTGGACGGTGATCGGCTGATCGCGTTGGCCGCGCTGCAGCTGCGCGACGAAGGCCGACTGCATGCCGACACGGTGGTGGTGACGGTGATGAGCAACCTTGGGTTCCACAAGGCGATGGTCGCCGCCGGCATCGAGGTGCTCACCACGGCGGTCGGCGATCGCTACGTGTTGGAGGCGCTCGATGCTCACGGGCACAGCGTCGGCGGCGAGCAGAGTGGTCACATCATCTATCGCGACGTGGCGACCACCGGTGACGGACTGCTCGCCGGGCTTCGTTTGGCCCAGTTCGTGCACGACGGGGGCCATGCGCTGGCCGAGCTGGCCGGTGGAGTGATGACCAGTTACCCGCAGGTGCTGGTCAACGTGCGTGTGCGCGAGCGTCACCCGCGTGTGGCCGCCGAACTGTCGGCGGAGATCGAGGCCGCGGAGCGGTCACTCGGAGGTGATGGTCGCATCCTGGTGCGCGCCAGTGGAACCGAACCGCTGATCCGCGTGATGGTGGAAGCCGCCACGGAGCAGCAGGCGCACGCTGTGGCCGATGAGCTTGCTGCGGTGGTGTTGGGTCGCTTCGGCTGACTCCTTCTGTTTGGGCGGCTGCCGCCGCGGCTTCGGTTTGGTCGCTTCGCCTGACCTTGCCCGAAACCTGATCTCGGGCTGAACGAATGCGGACCACAGGCGTCAGTAACCTGTTCGTCATATGTGTGGCATCGTCGCGATCGTCTCCAGACCCAGCAGCCGGCCCGTTCCACTGGCGAGCGACCTCGTCGCTCTGCTCGATCGAGCTGTCGCTGCATCCACGCTCACCGAATCGGCTGTGTTGGTGGCCGAGGTGGATCATGCCCTGCACGGAATGCCCGGCATGCTCGCGCTCGTCGGGCGCAGCGAACTGATCGCAGGCATCGGCGCCCGTCTGGACCAGATCGATGGCCGCATCGTCGATCGCGAGCGGTCGCTGGAAGCGGGCAACATGCTGACCGCCGACGAGATCGAAGCGGTCAACGCAGAGCTGTTGGCCGTGCGCGACGCCGTCTGGGCGGTGCGCAAGGATCGCATCCGCACGGCGCACGCCGTCGCCGAGCTGGCCGGTCGCGACGCAAGTGTGGGCGCGGTGGCGGGCTACCTGGCCATTCAGCAGGCGCTCTCCGCGATCGACCGCATGGAGGTGCGCGGCCGCGACAGCGCAGGCATCCATGTGCTGGTCTGGAACCACGGCCTCGACCTCTCCGATCCGTCGGTGGCGGCCACGATCGCCCAGCGCGACCGCGACCCGTTGTTCCAAAGCGGTTCCGTGCGGTTGGCCGGCGACCGACTGGGCTTCGTCTACAAGGCGGCCGCGGAGATCGGCGAACTGGGCGACAACGTCAAGGCACTGCGCGCCGCCGTGCACGACGACCAGCTCCTGCGCCGTGCGCTCACGCGGCCCGATGCCCGCGTGTCGGTGCTCGGCCACACTCGCTGGGCCAGCGTCGGCATCATCAGCGAACCCAACTGCCACCCGGTGAACGGTGAACAGATGGAGCAACCGGGCGCAGCGCAGACCGGCGCCGGGCAACTGCCGTACACCGTTGCGGTGCTCAACGGCGATGTCGACAACCATGCCGACATCAAGGTGAACCACGCGCTCCACCTGGCCGGCCCCATCACCACCGATGCCAAGGTGATCCCGGCGGTGATGGCGATGCACGCCGCCACCTCGAGCGATCTCGGTGAGGCCTTCCGTCGCACGGTTGCCGAGTTCGATGGCAGCGTGGCCATCGCCGCCGCGTCGGCCGATGCACCAGAGCAGGTGTTCCTCGCCTTGCGCGGCAGCGGGCAGGCGCTGTACGTGGGGCTCGGCGACGACATGTTCATCGTGGCCAGCGAGCCGTACGGCGTCGTCGAGGAGACCACTCAGTTCCTTCGTGTCGATGGTGAGACCGCTTCCTCCACCGGCAGCCGCGGTCAGGTGTTCGTGCTCGACGGCGCACAGGCGGGCTCGCTCGCGGGTGTGCGCCGCATCGCCTACGACGGCGGCGAGCTGCCGATCGACCCGGGCGAACTGGTCACCGCGCAGGTCACCACTCGCGACATCGACCGCGGCAGTGCGCCGCACTTCCTGCTGAAGGAGATCGGCGAGGCCCCGAACAGCTTCCGCAAGACGCTTCGTGGCAAGATCGTCGAGACGCCGCACGGCCTGCGCGCCGAGGTCGGCGAGCGTGCACTGCCGGCATCCATCGCGGCCCGGCTTGCCAGCGGCGAGATCACCAAGGTGCGCGTCATCGGCCAGGGCACCGCGGCGGTGGCCGGGCGCAGCATGGCGGCGGTGCTCGACCAGCTCGCCGACGGCACGCTCGACGTCGATCCGATCACCGCCACCGAGCTGTCGGGCTTCCACCTGCGTCTCGACATGGCCGACACCCTCATCGTGGCGGTCAGCCAGAGCGGCACCACCACCGACACCAATCGCACGGTCGATCTCGCCCGCGGTCGGGGCGCCTCGGTGCTGGCCATCGTCAACCGTCGCAACAGCGACCTCACCGACAAGGCCGACGGTGTGATGTACACGAGCGACGGCCGCGATGTGGAGATGAGCGTGGCCAGCACCAAGGCGTTCTACGCGCAGGTTGCGGCCGGGGTGCTGCTGGCGTGCGCGATCGCGGAGGCAGCCGGAAAGGGCACTGCACACCGTCGCCACGAACTGCTCGCGTCGCTGCGTCTGTTGCCCGATGCCATGGTGGAGGTGCTTGCCACTCGCCCAGCCATCGCGGAGGTGGCGCGTCGCTTCGCTCCGTCGAAGCGCTACTGGGCGATCGTGGGCAATGGCCCCAACGTGGTCGCCGCCGAAGAGGTGCGCATCAAGCTCAGCGAGCTCTGCTACAAGTCCATCGCCTGCGATGTCACCGAGGACAAGAAGCACATCGACCTGTCGAGTGAGCCGTTGATCCTGGTGTGCGCCGCAGGTCTGGTCGGCGGTACCGCCGACGATGTGGCCAAGGAGGTGGCCATCTACAAGGCGCACAAGGCCACGCCGATCGTGGTGGCCACAGATGCCGACGAACGCTTCGCGGCAGCCTCGGCGGTGCTCACCGTGCCGTCGGTGGATTCGACACTGGCCTTCGTGCTCTCGGCAATGGTGGGCCACCTGTTCGGCTACGAGGCTGCGCTGGCCATCGATGCGTCCGCGCGGCCACTGCGCGAGGCCCGCGAGGTCATCGAGAACGCCCTCGCCACCGGTGCCGATGGCGACGAAGTGCTGCGCACGGTGCGGGCGGCGATCGGCGTGCACGCCGAGCGGTTCCTCGACGGCTTGCGGGCCGACCAGTACAACGGCCATCTGGAAGCCTCGACCGCGGTGCGCCTGGTGGGCCTGCTGCGCGACCTGGCCGGCGAGTCGCCGCTCGAGGCGTACCAGCACGCCACGGGCAGGATCGCCACGCCGGGGGCCATCATCGATGATCTCACCGCCGCGCTCACCCGGGCCATCGAAGAGCTCACCCGTCCGATCGACGCCATCAAGCACCAGGCCAAGACCGTCACGGTGGGCATCAGCCGCAACGACGAAGGAGTGCTCGACCGGGCGCTGGTGCAGGAGCTGCTGTCGGCCGGTGCGGGTCGCGACCGCCTCTCGTATCGCACGCTGAAGGTGATGGCCGACCTCGACCCTGCAGTCGACGCGGTGGTCGGGTACACCCGCTATGCGATCGAAGGCGACCCTGCCGGCATTGGTGGCGCCACCATCACCATCGTCGACCGCGGTGGGCTGTCGCGCGACGTGCCCAGCAGGGTGGAGCGCAACTCGCAGCTGTTGGGCACCAAGCGGCGCGTGGCCAGCGAGAAGGAAGTGCTGGTGGCTCGTGGCCGCAGCGACGGACGAACGGTCATCTTCGTGCCCGAGGTGAAGGGTGGCACCTGCACCGGGATCACGCTGCTGCACGTGCGCTTCCACGAGCTGCTCCCGGCGGCGACGATGCGTGGGGTGTTGCAGGGCTATGACCGCCGCTACGACCGGCTGGTCGACTGGGTGACGGAAACCGAAGGCGCCTTCCGCGACGATCTGCTGGCCGATCTCCCGGTGGCCGATCTGTTGATCCAGCCCATCTCCGACACCGCCGACCACTGGCGTTCGTGATGCCGGGTCGTTCGTGATGCCGGGTCGTTGGTGATACGGGGCATCGGCGTCGACGCGGTCGACATCGAGCGCTTCCGCACCTCGCTGGGGCGGACACCCTCGATGCGCGGGCGGCTCTTCACCGAGCAGGAACTGGCCGATGTTGCCGAGCAGGTCGACCAGGTGCGCTCGCTGGCGGCACGCTTCGCGGCGCGCGAAGCGGTGATGAAGGCAATGGGCCTTGGCCTGGGTGCCTTCGGGTTCCACGAGGTGTGGGTGTCGCGCTCGACATCGGGTGCGCCGCTGTTGCACGTCACCGGCCGCGCCGCCGAACTGGCGGTCGACCGCGGCATCACCAGCTGGCATCTCAGCCTCACGCACACCGATCTCGTCGCCATTGCATACGTCGTCGCCGAGTGAGCCAACGGTGGTCGCGGAGCCTCGCGCGAGTGCGTGGGCGTAGGCTCGGAGCGTGATCGCGATCGTGACGCCGGAGGAGATGCGGGCAGTCGATGCAGCCGCCGGCGAGGCACCCGACGTGCTGATCGGGCGAGCGGGCTCGGCGGTTGCTCGCGCCGCCGTGAGGATGATGGGCGGCACCTACGGGCGCACCGTGCAGGTGATCGTCGGCAAGGGCAACAACGGCGCCGATGGACGCGTGGCGGCGCAGCGGCTGGCGGCGCAGGGCGTACGGGTGCAGCTCTACGAAGCGCACGCGTGCCCCACGGCACTGCCGCCCGCCGATCTGGTGATCGACGCGGCCTACGGCACCGGCTTCCGCGGCACCTGGCGCCCCCCGGCAGTGGGCGACACGCCGGTGCTGGCCGTCGACGTTCCCAGTGGTGTCGACGCGCTCACCGGCGAAGCGCTCGGCGACGTGCTGGCGGCCACGCGCACCGTCACGTTCGCGGCACTGAAGCCGGGTCTGTTGATCCCTCCGGGAAGCGACCTGGCCGGCGCACTCGAGCTCGCGCCCATCGGGCTCGAAGCGCAGGCATCGGCGCGAGCACATGCTCATCTCGTGCAGCACGCCGACGTGGCCCTGTGGGTGCCGGGCCGAGACACCGCTGCGCACAAGTGGCGGGCGGCGGTGCGCATCATCGCCGGGAGCACTGGCATGACCGGTGCCGCGCGACTGGCCGCTCATGCCGCCATGCGTGCCGGCGCCGGCATGGTGCACCTCTCCGCGCCGGGCACGCTGGTGGCGCAGGCGCCGGCGGAGGTGGTGCAGCGGCCGCTGCCGACGAAGGGCTGGGCGCCGGAGGTGCTCGACACGCTCGACCGTTTCCACTCCTTGGTGGTCGGCCCCGGCCTCGGGCGTGATGACGACACCGCCGCGCAGGCCCGGATGCTGGCCGTCGAGGCGCCGATTCCCACCGTGATCGACGGCGACGGGCTGTTCGCGATGGCTTGGAACGCCGATGGCGCGGCGGCGTTGCTGCGGCGCCGAACCACTCCGACCGTGCTCACGCCGCACGATGGCGAGTACACGTTGCTCACGGGTGCGGCGCCCGCCACCGATCGACTGGTCGCGGCTCGCCGGCTGGCTGCCGACACCGGGTGCGTGGTGCTGCTGAAGGGTCCTGCGACGGTCGTGGCCGACCCTCACGGCGCAGCGCTGGTGGTCACCACCGGTGATGCGCGGTTGGCCACAGCCGGCACCGGCGACGTGCTCAGTGGCATCATCGGCGCGTTGCTCGCCGCCGGGGTGCCGGCGCTGCAGGCGGCAGCCGCCGGCGCGTGGCTGCACGGTCGCGCCGCGCGCCGAGCGCCGGAGCGTGGCATGGTCGCGGGCGACCTCGCCGATCACCTGCCAGCGGTGCTGCACGAGCTGATGACGCCAGGAGAACCGTCGTGAGCCGGTGGGCCTGGGCAGAGGTGTCGGCGGCGGCCATCGAGCACAACGTGCGCGTGGTGGCGCAGGCTGCCGCGCCGGCGCAGGTGTGGGCGGTGGTGAAGGCCGACGGCTACGGCCACGGCGCGGTGTTGGCAGCGCGGGCAGCAGTCGCCGGTGGCGCGCAAGGCCTCTGCGTCGCGCTGGTGCAGGAGGGTGTTGCGTTGCGCGAGGCGGGCATCGAACTGCCCATCCTGGTGCTCAGCGAGCAGCCGGAAGCATCGTTGGAGGCGGCTGTTCGGCACCGCCTCGCAGTGGCGGTCTACAGCGACGAGCAGATCAGCGCGCTCACCGCGTACGGCGCCTCCAACCACCCTGTGCACCTCAAGATCGACACCGGCATGCGTCGCGTCGGCGCCGCCGAGCATCAGGCTGTCGGGCTCGCCGACACGATTGCGGCGTCGCCCGCAGTGCAGCTCGAGGGGGTGTTCACCCACCTTGCTGTGGCCGACGAGCCGGAGAACCCGTTCACCGATCACCAACTCGATCGGTTCGACGTGGTTCTCGCCTCGCTCGCCGCGGCCGGGCATCACCCGCAGTTGGTGCATGCCGCCAACTCTGCCGGCGCGCTCGCCCACCCGCGATCGAGGTACGACATGGTGCGCGCCGGCATCGTCGTCTACGGCATCTCGCCCGGTGCCGGTGTCGATCATCTGTGCACCGATCTACGGCCCGCGCTGTCGCTGCACGCCCGCGTGTCGCACGTCAAGCGCCTCGCGGCGGGCGAGGGCATCTCGTACGGGTTGCGGCACACGTTCGAGCGCGACACCACGGTGGCAACGCTGCCGCTCGGGTACGCCGATGGTGTGCCTCGCCGACTGCATGCCGTGGGTGGCACGGTGCTGGTGCGTGGGCACCGGCGGCTGATCGTGGGCGTGGTGACGATGGACCAGATGATGGTCGACTGCGGCGACGACCACGTGCTGCCCGGCGACGAAGCGGTGCTGATCGGCTCCCAGGGCGGCCACACCATCACCGCTGCCGAGTGGGCCGACGCGCTCGACACGATCGCTTACGAGATCGTCTGCGGTGTCTCCGCACGGGTCGAGCGGCGCACGGTGGAGCCGCGACCTCTAGATTGATCAAGCCATGTTGCACCTTCGAGCGTCGTCACTCGCCGACACCCATGCCATCGCCGCCGCGTTGGCGGCCCTGTCGCGCGCTGGTGATCTCATCGTGCTGGCCGGCGAGATGGGCGCCGGCAAGACCGCGTTCGCCAAGGGGTTCGGAGCAGCACTTGGCGTCACCGAGCCCATCACCTCGCCCACGTTCACGTTGGTGCACAGCTATCAGGCCGGCAAGTTGACGCTGCACCACGCCGACATCTACCGGCTCAGCACGCACAACGAAGTCGCCGACCTCGCGCTCGCCGAGCTGTTGGAGTACGACGGCATCGTGTTGATCGAGTGGGGTGATGTGGTTGCCGGTTCGCTGGGCGATCACCTGCTGGTGCAGCTCGACGCGGTCGACGACGACGAGGAGGCCCGCGTGGTCACGCTCAGTGGCGTCGGCCCCGGGTGGGCAGCTCGGTGGCAGCGTGTCGAGGTCGCCACGGGGTCGTTCGCATGTTGATCCTCGGCATCGAAACGGCCACGCAGCAGGTCAGTGTCGCAATCGGAGGGCACGAAGGCGTGTTGGGGATGTTCGAGGTGTCGCGCGGTCGCCGCCACGCCGAGACGCTCACTCCGGCCATCGAGTTCCTGTGCCGGCAGGCCGACATCGAGATCGCCGAGTTCGGCGCCATCGCGGTCGACATCGGCCCGGGTCTGTTCACGGGCATGCGTGTGGGGCTGGCCGCGGGCAAGGCCATTGCGCAGGCGCTGCGGGTGCCGATGATCGGCATCAGCTCGCTCGACCTGCTCGCCTTCCCGCTGCGCTACACGGATCGCACCATTGCCGCAGTCATCGATGCGCGCAAGGGCGAGCTGTTCTACGCCTGCTACCGCCCGGTGCCCGGCGGCGTGCAGCGGGTCACCGACCCACGGGTCAGCTCGGTCGACGACCTGGTCGCGGATCTGATGGCGCGAGGCCAGAACGTGGTGTGCGTGGGCGACGGCGCACTTCGCTACCGCGAGCAGATCTCGGCCGGCTTCCACTGCGACTTCGCCGAGCAGTTCCTGTCGCATCCCTCAGCTGCACCGCTGGTGCAACTGGCACATGCACGGGCATTGCGCGAAGAGTGGGTGAACCCGTGGGAGATCCAGCCGATGTACCTGCGCGCCCCCGATGCGCAGATCAACTGGGCCACTCGCGAGGCTGCGAAGTGAGCGTGCTCGCGCGGCTGCTGGGCAAGCCCACCGACGACGGCCTGGTGGTCGAGCCCATGCGCCGCCGGCACGTGGCCGAGGTGTTGCCCATCGAGCACGCCTCGTACCCGCGCCCATGGACGGCGGGTGTCTTCCACAGCGAGATCGAGATGATGCGGCGCGGCGAACGGCACTACCTCATCGCCCGCGATGGCAACGAGATCGTCGGCTACGGCGGTGTGATGTTCGTGGTCGACGATGCGCACGTCACCAACATCGCGGTCGCTGCTCGCCGGCAGCGGCAAGGCATCGCCACTCGCCTGCTGGCCGAGTTGGCGTGGGATGCCATCGACCACGGGTGTGTGGCGCTCACCCTCGAGGTGCGCGTCAGCAACACCGCCGCGCAAGCGCTGTATCGCGAGTTCGGCTTCGTGCCCGCCGGCGTGCGCAAGAGGTACTACGAGAACGTGGAAGACGCGATCGTGATGTGGTGCAACGACCTGGCGTTGCCCGAGTATCGCGATCGCTTGCGCGAGCTGTGCCCGGAGGTGGATCGATGAACGTCACCGACGCCACACTCGTGCTGGGCATCGAGACAAGCTGCGACGAAACTGCGGCCGCGCTGGTGATGGGTGGCTACGACGTGGTCTCCAGCGCAGTCAGCACGCAGGTGGATCTGCACGCGCAGTTCGGTGGTGTGGTGCCCGAGATCGCCAGCCGCGCCCATCTCGATCTGCTGAACCCGATGATCGCTCGCGCCATCGTGGAAGCCGGCGTCAACGAGGGTCGCATCGACGCAGTGGCGTGCACGGTTGGTCCTGGCCTCATCGGTGCGCTGTTGGTGGGTGTGTCGGCGGCGAAGGCGTTGGCCCTCACGTGGGACGTGCCGTTCGTCGGTGTCAACCACATGGAGGCCCACCTCTATGCGGCGTTCCTGGAAGACCCCACGCTCGAGTTCCCGATGGTGGTGATGCTGGTCTCAGGTGGGCACACGATGCTCATCGAGATGCTCGGTCACGGCCAGTACCGGTTGCTGGGTCAGACCATCGACGATGCTGCCGGAGAGGCGTTCGACAAGGTGGCGCGCTTCCTCGGTCTCGGCTACCCGGGCGGCCCGGCGATCGATCGCGAGGCGATGCACGGCGACCCGGAGGCCATCAACTTCCCGCGGGCGATGTTGCACGACGGGCTCGACTTCAGCTTCAGCGGGTTGAAGACCTCCGTGATGAACTACGTGCGCAAGCACCCCGATGTGTCGGCGCCCGACGTTGCCGCCTCGTTCCAGGCGGCGGTGGTGGATGTGCTGGTCACGAAGGCGCGTCGTGCCGCCGAACAGGTGGGCGCTCGTGGGCTCGTGTTGGGAGGCGGTGTGGCCGCCAACTCGTTGTTGCGCGAGCGCTTCCTCTCCGTGTGCACCGACGCCGGCATCCACGGCTTCCTGCCCAGCCGGGAGATGTGCACCGACAACGCTGCGATGATCGCTGCGGCCGGTTGGCACCGGCTGCGCAGCGACGGGCCGACGGCGCTCGATGCCGGCGCGTACCCCAACCTGCGGCTGCCGCTGCTGCCGTGAGAGAGCTGACATGACCACCCGTATCGATGCCTTCGTGGTTGCCGTTCCCGGCCTGGAGCCGCTGTTGCTGGATGAGGTGCAGCGCCTCGGCGTGCGCCCGGCCCGCGCCGTGCGCGGAGGCGTGGAGTGCAACATCACCTGGCCGCAGCTGTGGGCCCTCAACCTTCGCTCGCGTGTGGCCACGCGGGTTGTGGTGCGCGTCGCCCGCTTCCACTCCGACGGCTTCCACTCGTTGCAGGTCGGGTTGCGTGCGGTCGACTGGGCAGCGTGGCTGCCGGCCGCCGACGGTCCGCATGCGGGTGTTGCCATCGCCGCCACCTGCGACAAGGAGTCGAAGCTGTACCACTCGGGCGCGGTGGAGGAACGAGTTGCCGAGGTGTTGGGGCGCCCCTTGGGCGAGCAGACGCTGCAGGTGCGCGTGCAGCGCGATGTGGTGACCGTGAGCCTGGATGCATCGGGCGCGCCGTTGCATCACCGGGGGTGGCGCGGGCCCGCCGGCAAGGCGCCGATGCGCGAGTCGCTGGCGGCGGCCTTGGTGCTGGCCAGTGGTTGGAACATGAAGTCGCCGCTGGTCGACCCGTTCTGTGGCTCCGGCACCATCGCGATCGAGGCCGCGCTCATCGCTCGCCGGATGGCGCCGGGCCGTCACCGCTCGTTCGCGTTTCAGCACTGGCCCACCTTCGAGCCGGCGGGCTGGGATCGTCTGCTGCGGGGTGCCGACGGCGACGTGGTGGAGAAGTGCCCTCCCATCGTCGCGTCCGATCGTGACGCGGGTGCGGTGGCCGCGTCGTTGCACAACGCCGAGAGTGCGGGTGTGAGCGCGAACGTGGAGGTGCTGCAACGCACGGTGAGCGATCTCGAGCTGCCGCCACGCGCCGGCTGGGTCGTGAGCAACCCGCCATACGGGCACCGCGTCGGTGGCCAAGGTGGGGGCGACCGCGATCTGCGCAACCTCTACGACCGCTTCGGGGCAGTGCTCCGCGAGCGCGGGGTCGGCTGGCACGTGGCGCTGTTGGCCGCCCACGACACGCCGGTGGCGCGCATGCAGCTTCCGCTGCGGCCCACGTTGGCCACCACCAACGGTGGCATCGAGGTTGCCGTGCAGACCGGGCTGGTCGGGCCGCTCGCGCCGGTGCCCGCCGAGACCACCTGACGTTGGCGGTCGGCACTGAGCAACGTCATGAGCTGCCCGGGTAGTGGCAGCCTGCGAAGTTGACTCGGAGGGCGTAGACGGACGAGCTGGCCGTGATGAACATGTGGTTGCCGCGACAGCCGCCGAAGACGAGGTTCGACGTCACCTCTGGAAGGTGGAGCTTGCCCAGCAAGGTACCGGCAGGTGAGAAGCAGTGAAGCCCGTCGCCGGCAGCAGCCCAGATGCGGCCGGCGTCGTCCACGCGCAGGCCGTCGAAGGAGCCATCGTCGCAGGTGGCGAATTCTTCGCCGCCGCTGAGCTCGTGGGCCGCATCGACGTGGAATCGCCGAATGTGCTTGCGACGGGTGTCGGCGATGTAGAGCGTGCGCTCGTCGGCCGAGAACGCCAGGCCGTTCGGCCGTTCGAAGTCGTCGGCGACGACATCGATGCGCCGGGAAGAGGGATCGACCCGGTACACGTGGCACCCGTCGAGCTCGGAGGGTGCTGCCACCCCCTCGTAGTCGCTGTCGATGCCGTAGCTGGGGTCGGTGAACCAGATCGAGCCTCCGCTGTGCTCGACGACGTCGTTCGGACTGTTCAATCGACCCTGCGCGAGCCGGTCGGCCAGCACGGTGACGGACCCGTCGTGCTCGGTTCTGGTGAGCTGCCGGCGGCCTTGTTCACAACTGATCAGCCTTCCCTGCCGATCGACGATGTGTCCGTTGGCGTGGCCGGCAGGCTGCCGGAGCACACCGACCGAGCCGGTGGTTTCATCCCATCGCAGCACTCGATCATTGGGTATATCGCTGAACACGAGGTAGCGACCGGCCGCGAAGTACGCCGGGCCCTCTGTCCAGCGGCCGCCGCTCCACAGGCACTCGACCCACTCGTCGCCGCCGATGCCGGCGAAGCCTGGGTCGAGCGTCTCGAACTCGGTGCGGATCCTGTCCATGTGTTGTCTCCTCCATTGCTACTGATAGTGTAGCGCGCTACATTATCAGTAGCATCGAGGAGCTACGCTGGTGTCGTGCCTGGCGCCGTGCCCTTCCCCGGAGAGCCTGTTCGCGGGTCAGCGACCGGGCGGCCGGTCATGGCGTTGTTCGACCTGCTGGGGCGAGCATGGGCGATGGGCATCATCTGGCAGTTGGACGATGGGCCATTCACGTTCCGCCAGCTGCGAGCGGCGTGCGAAGACGTGTCACCCACGTTGCTCAGCCGGAGGCTGCACGAGTTGCGAACCACGGGAATCGTCGAGCTCGGCGCGGCGGGCTACCAGCTCAGCGAGCTCGGACGACAGCTGATGGTGATGCTCGAGCCGATCGGGCAATGGTCGAAGATCTGGGCAGCGGAGATCACTGGGTGGTCGGACGACTGAACCGCAGCCGGCGACCCGCTGCGCTAGTCGTGGATCCAGACGGTGGAACCCAACGGCAGCAGGTTCTGGCCCCAGATGAGGTCCATCACCGGGTTCACCACCCGGATGCAGCCGTGCGATGCGGGGTAGTTGGGCACACGCGGCGCCCCGTGCACGGCGACGCCGCCCACCACGAACTTGGGTCGGTACAGGCTGCCCAGATCGCCCTCGTAACGAGCGACGTCGCTCTCCCGGTAGGTGCGGAAGGTGCCGGTGGGCGTGATCGCGATGCCGATCACCCGGGCGCCGGCGCTCTTCTGGTCTTCCTCGTCGTAGCTGCGGCCGTTGCCGGTGGAGACGTTGAAGATGTACTTCATCTGACCGTTCTGGATGACGTAGGCGATCTGCTTGCCCTTGTCGACCTCCAACAGGGTGCCACTGCTGCGACCCGCTGCCGGGCGGCAGGTCTGTGTGTTGAGCGCGATTGCGGTGGCGTTGTCGACCACGGTCGTGGAGGGCAGGCCCTTCCACTTCTGGAAGGCCATCACCGCTTGCACGGTGGTGAGGCCGTACGACCCATCGGCACCTGCGTTCCAGAAGCCCAACGTGGCCAGCCGGTTCTGCAGGTCGGCGACCGAGCGCTTCGAGGAGCCGAACACGATAGGCCCGACGGGCGAGTTGGGGAAGCCCACCGAGGGCGTGGTGCAGGCCGGTGACGCAGCATTGCTGGGTGGGCCGAACTGCGCGGGTGCAGCGCCGCCGATGAAGTACCCGGCAAGGTCGGCGATCAGGTTGCCACCGGCTTCGGTGAACATGGAGAAGCCTCGCGCCGACACGGGCACGATGGCGTGGTTGGCCAACGTCTGTGCCGGGCGGGCGATGTTCATCGTGGACGTGCTCGGTTTGGTGGCCGGGTCGACCGCGCCGGCGGTGCCCACGCTGATGTAGCCCGTGGTGATGGTGTCGGCGGTGGTGGCGTTGAGCACGACGGCCGAGATGCTGGAGGCGCCGAGTGCGGGGATGGTGGCCACCGGCACCTCGAAGCGCCAGCCCGGCTGAGCGCGGGTGGTGCCACCGAGCGGGTTGAGCGCAGCGACGCGTGTGTCGACGACTCGAGTGGGCGAGGCCATCGGTACGAACAGGCCCTCGGTGGCGGGAGTTGCATCGCTGCCCGTGTAGGTGCCGACCAGGTCGACGATCAGGTCGCCGCCGCTCTCGGAGAAGATGGTGATACCGCCGTTCGCATCGACCGGCACGATGGCCTGGTTGGCGGCGAGCGCGTTGCCGCCCCACGGCGAGTTGAGATTCGAGGTGGTGGGCACGGCACCGCCCTGCGGGTAGACCTGCCAGTAGCCGGACTTGGAGGTGACCGCTGTGAGGTTGACTGCGACGGCGCTGGCGCCGGCAGCGCCGGGCACGGTGAAGGCCCGCGTCTCGCCGCCGCCGAAGGTGGCCACACCGCGTGTGTCGAGCACACGCGTGGGAGCGGCGAGGGGCTGGAAGCGACCGGCGGTGGCTTCCTCGGCGGGGGTGTAGTAGCCGAGCAGGTCGACGATCACGTGGCCGCCGGCGCTGGCGAACACGTCGACGACGCCATCGCCGCCGACCGGCACCGTGACCAGGTTGGGCACTGCGCCACCGGCCAGCGAGAGCAGTTCGTCGATGTTGAGGTTGGAGGCGTCGGGGCGCGCGCTGGTGTGCGGCCACACGGTCCAGTAGCCGGCACCGGCCGGGCCGACGACCGTGAGGTTGAGCACGGCGGCGACGGCTGTGCCGGATGGCGGCAGCGGGGCGGCGCCGGTGACGTTGACCGACAGCGAGCCACCGGCAGCGAGTGCCCGCGACGAGCGAGTGTCGACCAGGCGCTGTGCCGTGGGCAGTGCCACGTAGCTACTGGTGGTGGCCGCTGCCGAGACGCTGGCGGCCGGCAGAGCGGTCGACACGACCGTCGACAGGACAGTGGTGCCGGCGACGGTTGTTCCGGCGATGCAGAGTGTGGCGAGAAGTGATCGAGAACGCACTGCGTCAGGTTACGACGGTGGGGGTTGAGTCGTACGTCACCCTCGGGCCGGCAGCCGGTACCGTGTCAGCCCGTGCGGATCGGTTCCTTCACTCCCGCTGCGCCCGTGGTGCTGGCGCCGATGGCTGGGGTCACCAACGCGCCGTTCCGCACCATGTGCCGCGCATTCGCGCCGGGCCTGGTGTACGTGAACGAGATGGTGATGGCCACCGCGGTGGTGCATGGCAACCTCAAGACCGAACGGATGATGACCTTCACCGCCGACGAGCAACCGCGCAGCCTGCAGGTGTACGGCAGCGATCCGGTCATCCTGGGCGAAGCCATCCGCACGGTGTGCGCGCAGGGTCGCGTCGACCACATCGACATCAACTTCGGGTGCCCGGCGGCGAAGGTCACCCGCAAGGGCGGTGGCGCGGCGGTGCCTGCCAAGCCCAACCTGCTGCGCGCCATCCTGCGCAGCGCGGTCGCTGCCGCCACTCCGTACGGCGTGCCGGTCACCATCAAGTTCCGCAAGGGTCTCTACGACTCGCTGCTCACCTACGTCACCACCGGTCGCATCGCTGCCGAGGAAGGCATCGCGGCTGTGGCACTGCACGCACGCACTGCCGAGCAGCACTACGCCGGCCTGGCGGATTGGAACGCGATCGGTGAGCTGAAGGCCGCCGTGCCCGAGATACCGGTGCTGGGCAACGGCGACATCTGGGAGGCAGCGGATGCGGTGCGCATGATGCGCGAAACCGGCTGCGATGGGGTGGTGGTCGGGCGTGGTTGCCTCGGCAGGCCGTGGCTCTTCCGCGACCTCGTGGAAGCGCTCAACGGCCGCCCGGTGCCGCCCGCCCCCACGCTCGGCGAGGTCTGCGCCGTGATGGCCCAGCACGCTCGGTTGCTGGTGCCGCACATGACCGAACCGATTGCGATGCGCGACTTCCGCAAGCACACCTCGTGGTACTTCACCGGCTACCCCGTCGGGGGCGAGGTTCGGCGACAGTTCAGCAGCGTCTCCACCTACACCGAGTTGGAAGACCTCATCGCCACGCTCGACCCAGCGATCACCATCGTGGAGGGTGGCGAGCGCATCCGTCGCGGGCACACCAACGGGCCCATCCGGGTGGTGCTGCCGATGGGTTACCTCGATCATCTCGACGACCTGGTCGTGCCTGACGACGCCGACGTGATGGCGCTCAGCGGCGGATGAACGCGCCGCCGATCGTGCTCGCCTCGGCATCGCCCCGGCGCTACGCACTGCTGGAACAACTGGGCCTGCGGTTCTCCGTCGAGGCGCCCGATGTCGACGAAACGCCGCTGCTCGACGAGGCGCCGGTTCCGTACGTGCAGCGCCTCGCCGTTGCGAAGGCGCATGCAGTGCACGTGCCGGCGCACACGCTGGTCATCGCTGCCGACACCACCGTGGATCTCGGTGGCGAGATCCTGGCCAAGCCGGTCGACGCCGACGATGCTCGCGCGATGTTGCGGCGGCTGTCGGCACGCACCCACCGGGTGCACACGGGCGTCGCGCTGCGGTTGGGCGACCGAACGGTTGCCGAGACCATCACCTCGCTGGTCACGTTCACGCCCCTCACCGCGGCGCTGATCGAGTGGTACGTGGGCACCGGCGAACCGCTCGACAAAGCGGGGGCCTACGCAGTGCAGGGCGCCGGCGGAGTGTTCGTGCAACGCGTGCAGGGCAGCGTCAGCAACGTCGTCGGCCTTCCGTTGCACGCGGTCGTGCGGCTGGCCGGCGACCTGGGCGTGGTGCTGTTGGGTTGACGTCCCCAACGGCTTCGGTCGGGTCGGGCGATCGGATCGTCGCTCGGGCGGTCGGATCGTCGCTCGGGCGGCGGTTCTGGGCGGTTTCCGTCTCGAAGGCCGAGACGGAAACACCCCAGGAGCTCCGGGGGTACGGAGTTGACACTCGGTTCAGGTGGAGGGGTCGACCAGTTCGTAGGTTGCACCGAGCGGGAGGAGCGCCGCGACGGCCGACGTGGTGGCGTCGACCGGCACCGGTTCGTACGCGGTGGAGTTGCCGGTGACGTCGGTGACGACGAGCTGCTGGGCGATGCCGATGGGCAGCACGGCGACGACGAACGCGTTGAGCGACTCGGTTCCGATGACGTGCGTCGCCGGTGACAGCGGAGTACTGAAGATGCACTCGGCCATGCTCGAGTCGGCGGGGCCGAAGTGCACGCAGATGACCACCGGGTTCCCGAGCGTGATCGATGCACGCCACGCGAGGCCGTCGGGCGTGTTGCCCGTGCTGAAGGTGACCTGCTGCGCCGTGTCGACTCTGAAGGTCTCGACGTCGGTGACCTCGTCGATGACCTGGGCCCACTCCGCGCGTGTGGCCGGGTGCACCGACTCGGCCAGCGAGATCATTCGCGCGGTGGGTTCGGCGCCGGCGACCGCCACCAGGCGATCGCCCTCCTGCCACACGATCAGGGTGCCCAGGCGCCGGGTTTCGATGAGCAACGCCGGCAGACCGTGCACGATGATGTTGGACCCACGACCGAAGTAGAACTCGGCCATCGCGAGGGCATCTGAGTCGGCCACGATCGAGGCCGCGACCACGGGAGCGGTGTCGCCCTCGTACGTGAGCACGGTGGGCGTGAACCGGCTGAGCACCGGTTCGCCGCCGAGGTGCGATGCCAGCACCTGCACGCGGGTGAGCGTCTTCACATCGCCGAGCGGCAGCAACGCGCCCAACGAGTAGCTGCGTTCGATGGCGGGCACCCCCTCGACCACCCCGACGGCATTGGCGAACTCGAGCGCCGCCGGCCCGTCGAGCCGATTCGATTCCACGTCCCAGTAGTTCCCGTCGATGGGGCCCCAGGTGACGGTGGTGCGCACTCGCACGTGCCGCACCTTCGCCTGCAGCCCGCGCACGACGGCGGTGGACTTGCTGGGAGTGACCTCCCCGCGCCCGTTGGAGGCACGCGAGTGGAACAGCGCCCACGTGCCGTAGTCGTACGTGCCATCGGCCTCGGCGAAGACGTAGCCGAGAGGGGTTGGCTCGTCGGCGGCGAGGTTCTGACCCGGCTGCAGACCGAGGATGCGGCTGCTGGGCAGGTCGAGCACGAGTTGGTCGGTCAGCGACGACGCGGCCGGTGGGGCAGCGGCGAAGGTGCGCCATGTCGGCGCGTGCTGCCATGGGCGCCAGACCAACGCGGCAGTGCTCATCACTGCCACGACGATGACGACCGTGACCAGAACCCGACGTGGTGGCCGCCGCCGAACACGAGGCTCGCCAGGCGCATCGTGGCCACCGAACACGCTGGGATCCGCGTCGATGACATCGATCTCGATGATGTCGCCGGTTCCTGGCGGCTGCCGCATGCCGACAGTGTCGCACGCCCGTCGCCCGGGGGCCAGTGAGCGGCTGGTGCCGCCGTCGTTAGCACTCTCGGCT